>Ga0316197_10001812_pt1 | contig 15176 bp, 5 predicted proteins | sample OudBiesiAoxic_MG_FD_204939 | JGI IMG/M metagenome (GOLD analysis project Ga0316197, IMG submission 204939) | Coastal sediment microbial communities from Oude Bieten Haven, Netherlands - site A oxic | ecosystem: Environmental > Aquatic > Marine > Coastal > Sediment | place: Netherlands...
ATTAGTAGCATATGTCAATGAACTTGGTAAAAATCCAGATTTCAGGAAAGGCCCAACGTATCGAACCTTTAAAAAGGAAATTTCCGGTTGCCTATACCAAACCCATGCGATTTTCAAACAAGGGTACATTGGATACAGTTCATTTAAGCCTCGTAAGAATGAAACACTTCAATTTATTGAACGATTTGCCAAGTCCTTTGAGCAAACCTACACCCGTTTTCTGGACCTTCAAAAAGCCGAAGCCCAGGCAAAGGAAGCCACTAAACAGGCATCGTTAGATAGGGTCAGAGGGCAAATTGCAAGTATGCGCACAGCTACTGATCTTGAGCGCATTACCCCACTGGTTTGGTATGAACTCACTACCCTGGGCATTCCTTTTATCAGATGTGGGGTGTTTATCATTGATGAGTCTAGTAAGCATATACAGGTGCACCTGTCTGCTCCGGACGGACATTCGCTGGGGGTTATGGTTATGCCCTTCGATGCGGACCAACTCACTGCGAACTCAGTAGCTTACTGGCAAAGAGGCGAAGTTTTTAAGGGCCATTGGAACAAAAAACAATTCATTGATTTTATGCAAACCATGGAAGATCTGGGTCAGATCAAAAACAAAAAGGTCTATCAGGGGGCCGAGCAACCTCCGGAATCGCTTCACCTGCACTTTTTACCCTTTACGCAGGGCATGCTGTATGTTGGGAATGTAGAGCCTTTGGCGGAAGAACAGATAGCGTCCGTACAATCCCTGGCCGATACCTTTGCCATTGCCTATGCCCGGTATGAGGACTTTACCAAATTAGAAAAAGCGAAACAAAGTGTCGAAACCACTTTAAGCGAACTCAAAACCACACAGAATCAACTGGTACAATCTGAAAAGATGGCCAGCCTGGGAGAACTTACAGCTGGCATTGCCCATGAGATCCAAAACCCCCTGAATTTTGTCAATAATTTTTCAGAGGTAAGCGTAGAACTAATTGAGGAGATGCATCAGGAATTGGAGAAAGGAGACCTCAAGGAAGCGCTGGCCATCGCAGAGGATGTTAAACAAAACCTCGATAAGATAACCCACCATGGTAAAAGGGCTGATGGGATAGTAAAAGGCATGCTGCAGCATAGTCGCAGTAGTAGTGGGCAAAAGGAACCTACAGATATCAATGTACTGGCAGATGAATATTTACGTTTGGCCTACCATGGCCTGCGGGCAAAGGACAAGAGTTTCAATGCAAAGTTTGAAACAGCTTTCGATGGAAAATTAGTCAAGGTAAATGTAGTCCCACAAGACATTGGAAGAGTGGTCCTGAATTTGATAACCAATGCATTTTATGCAGTCAACGAACGCAAGAAACTCGATCAAAAAGACTACGAACCAACTGTTACCGTAACTACAAAAAAAGAAGCTGACAAGGTTTTAGTTTCCGTATCGGACAACGGAATTGGTATCCCAAAAAAGGTGTTGGACAAAATCTTTCAACCTTTTTTCACCACCAAGCCAACGGGCCAGGGAACGGGACTGGGATTATCCTTATCTTATGATATTGTAAAGGCGCATGGAGGCGAGATATCGGTAAAAAGTAAAGCCAGTGAAGGAACAACGTTTACAATAGCATTGCCAGTATAATTTTGTTTTGCATTTCGGATTATTCTTTGATAGATTTTAGCACTAAACTTCATTAGTGAAATTTTGGAAGACAAATGGAAAAAAACCTTTCTCGGAATATAACCTAGGAAGAAAATACCCGCCCAACCATAGGGATGGAAAAAGAGGCAGTAAATTCATAATAGTTTTCTTTTAATAACCTTGTTTTATTAATAGGGAAGAAATTTTTCATACCTTTTAAAAACTTTTGTGTGCAATAATCTCCCAACGCACATTTTTTAGCTTTTACCTGTAGCGTATTCATTTGGATTAGCCTCAATTATTTGGATCCGAATTTTGTTAAATGATCTACTAATTCGATTTCAAAGGCCGATTTTTCTTTGTTTTAAAAACTAGGGCATATGAGACTAATAATTGCATTACTTTTTACACTATCCCAAATTATTGGTTCGAATTTGGTCTCTGCTCAGGAGGTGGTGATATCAGGCACAGTTTCCGATGCCAATGGCCCCCTGATAGGTGTAAACATAGTGGAAAAAGGCACCATCAATGGGGCACAAACCGATTTTAATGGTAATTTTTCCCTTAAGGTCTCTGATGAAAATACCACTTTGGTATTCTCATACGTGGGTTATGCAACTAAAGAAGTAATAGTTAAAGGACAAACAACTTTGGAAATAAATTTGGAGGTAACTACAGCTAATTTGGATGAGGTTATTGTTATTGCCTATGGTACGACAACATTAAAAGATGCCACGGGTTCTCTTAGTGCAGTAGCATCCAAGGATTTTAATAGGGGTGTTATCATTTCACCTGAACAACTGATACAAGGTAAAGCTGCGGGAGTACAGATAACAGTATCTAGTGGAGAACCGGGCGCAGGTATTGAAACCCGTATCAGGGGAAGTAATTCTGTACGTTCCAACAACAATCCATTATTTGTTGTAGACGGTGTACCACTTGATGGAGGTACAACAGCCTCATTAGATTCGGATAGGCCCCCTAGAAACCCATTGAACTTTTTGAATCCTTCAGATATTGAAAGTATAAGTATTCTTAAAGATGCCTCCTCTACGGCAATTTATGGATCTCGAGGAGCTAATGGCGTTGTTATCATTACAACAAAAAGTGGTAAGACCGGTGGCCCTGGTGTTTTAGAATTTTCCTCATCTGTAAGTATTTCTTCTGTTGCCAGGAAATTTGATCTATTGAATAGAGAGGAGTTCTTAGCAGGAATCACACAGTTTGGCGGTGATTCCGTTGCACTTGATTTTGGTGACAATACAGATTGGCAAGATTTTGTTACAAGAACGAGCATATCGCAAAATCAAAATTTATCCTGGTCCAAAAATTATGGTAAAGGAAACATAATCGCAACTTTTGGTTACGGAAAGGAAAACGGTATTATAAAAAAGACCTCTCTGGAAAGGGTTACCGGGAGACTTAATTGGTCTCACCGCTTCTTCGACGACAAGCTGGAGCTTAGTTTTCGAGGGACATTGTCCAAAGTAAATGATGAGGCTTTTTCCCCTGTACAGGCTTTATCTCTTGGTTATACCGGCAACCCTACTATTCCCACGAGCCTGGATTTTATTTCAGCTGGTATTCTAACGCCTTCAGAAGTTCTGGAATATCAACAGATCACGGGTTCTACAAATAGATTCTTAGGAAATTTTTCAGTGGATTATGCATTTACTTCTGAACTTTCGGGAAAGATTACTGTAGGGTATGACAACTCTGAATCTACAACGATTTCTGTTAATAGCCGGGATAACCTGGATGCATTTGGTGCTCCCGACAGAGGTACTGGAGATCTTGGCGATATTAATGTGACAAACAATTTATTGGAGGCCATAGTTACCTATAAAAAGAAATTTAAAAATTCCTCATTAGATGCCCTCGTGGGATTCTCTTACCAGGATTTTCAAAGAAGTGGAAGAAATGTACAAGGGTGGGGGTTTTCTACCAGTGATCTCAATGAAGCGGGCAAAGATTTGGAAAATTCTGCAAATGCCATTGAAGCGGCCATAAGTGGTAATTATCAACAGTATGGTATTGGAACCAACGCTCCCGATATTTTTGTAAACAGGCTCTTCCCTATAGGTACAGATATGATTTCACCGGTAGCCACAAATGTTACTTCTATTTTTGGGGATACCTTTGATTTTACTGACGAATTACAATCTTTCTTTGCAAGGTTAAATTATTCCATAGCAAATAAGTACCTATTTACAGTAACTGCACGTGCGGATGGTTCCTCACGTTTTGGTCCGGATAACCAATATGGTTTCTTTCCCTCAGCTGCCATTGCCTGGAAAATAGACGAGGAAGACTTCATTGGTTCAGGTGTCTCAACTTTAAAACTTCGTGCAAGTGGAGGTCTCACAGGAAATCAGGAAGGTCTTGGATTTGGTAATTTTGTTAGAACTGAACGATACGAAGAAGGGAATATTGGAAATGGAGGAGAAATAAACATTCCGGGCACCCAGGTAATTTCATTTGTAAACAATGGATTGAAATGGGAAGAAACATCGTCTATTGGCGTTGGTATTGATTTTGGATTTAACGATGATCGTCTTTCCGGCTCAATTGATCTATACCGCATGGAGACAAAAGACTTGTTGATACAGGTTTCAGCAGCACAACCTTCACCACGGCCATTTTTATTCCAAAATTTAGACGCTATTGTGTTAAACCAGGGTATTGAATTTGCATTAGCATATGATTTTGTGGAATCCGAAAACTTTAATATGGATGCATCGTTTAATATCGCTTATAATGAGAACGAATTACAGGATTTTCCTGGACTAATTCCGGCTGGTGCCATTAATGGACAAGGATTGTCGGGGGCATTTGTCCAGTTGCTTGCAGGAGACCGACCTTTGTTTTCGTACTATCTAAGACCTTTTGAAGGTTTTGATGAAAATGGACAGCCAATAGGCGATGGTCAGACCTTCGTAGGGCAAGATGCCTTACCAAATGTAACTGCAGGCTTCTCTTTAAATGCATCCTATAAAAATTGGAATTTTGCTGCCTATCTTTCAGGTCAGTTTGATTTCTCGGTTTATAATGGTACCCGGAATGCGTTTTTTACAGCCGGGTCTTTAAGGAGTGGAAACAATGTTACAAAAGATGTTTTAACCAGTGGCGAGTCTGGTAATGCAGCAGCGGAGGTTTCTGTGCGATTCCTGGAAAAGGGGGATTATGTTCGTATGCAAAATGCAACCATCGGTTATAATGTGCCCATAGGTGATATAGGAACTTTTAAAAGTCTGCTATTAAGCGTGACCGGACAAAATTTATTTCTAATAACAGGCTATAGCGGACTTGATCCGGAGGTAAATACATCAGGCTCCAATTTTCTAAATGGTATTCCTACAGCAGGGGTTGACAATCTGGCCTACCCAAGACCACGAACAATCACTTTTGGTTTAACCGCAAAATTTTAAAAAAATCATGAAAAATGCACAAATAAAAAATTATTTACTGCTGGCTATATTGGCAATAACGGCCATCTCCTGTTCTGATTTGGAGATAGAAGGAAAAGATCGCATTATAGATACATCGACAAATGAAGGAGGAATATTCAATGGCGTTGAAAGTGTGCCTGCTTCACTTGATAATATCTTCAACCGATTAGGCCCTAGTTTGCTTAGTATCGGCGATTTTAATGCTTTGCAGGAGATTACCACCGATGAACAGCTTGTTCCTACCAGAGGCACTGACTGGGGTGATAATGGTTTTTGGAGATCCTTACATACGCACGGATGGGATTCATCAAACGGGGCGATTACTTCTACATGGAATTCGTGGAATGAAACCATTTTCCTTTGTTCTGAGGTAATTGACCCTAGAAGTAATGCTTCGTTAGAAGAGGTAGCACAAGCAAGTTTTGTGCGTGCTATTGCCACTTGGGTTATTATGGACATGTATGGGCAGGTTCCTAATAGAGCACCGGATGAAGGGCCAGACATTAATCCTGTTATTTTATCAAGAACTGAAGCACTGGTCTCTGTGCTTAACGACCTCGATATTGCTATTTCAGGATTACCATCAGCAGTAGCTGGTGATATGGACAATCTTAAAAGAGGCACCAAAGCCGCTGCCCGATTCTTAAAAGCCAGGGTTCTTTTAAATTCAGGTGTTTATAATGGTACTGGTAATCCCATAGGACTTGATGAAGTTATTTCTCTTGTAGATGAAATTACTGCTGATGGTTTTGCTTTGGAATCAGGGTATTTTGGCATATTCGAAGAGAGTGCTGATACAGAAACTGTCTTTTGGCTACCCACTAATGTTGGTGCTCTAATCTATGGAGCTTTGCATTACAATCAAGGTATTGGGGGTTGGAACGGCTACTGCACTCTGGCTGAATTTTATGCCATGTTTGAAGGTGATGCGGATAATAATGCCCCCGGATCAGGTCAGGAAGAGCGTAGGGGATTTGTTCCAGGGATAGATGAATCGAATGAAACGAACAATGGGATAGGATATGGCTTTCTAATAGGACAACAATATAATGGGGATGGCACTAAAACAAAGGACCGTACTGGTAATGATCTGATATTTACCAAAGACTTTCCCGGTCTGATTGGTAATGGTGAGGCTAATGGTATTCGGGTACTTAAATATCATCCAAGTAAGGATAACGGATTTACAAATCACGGTATTATTTTTAGGTATGCTGATGCCCATTTGATGAAAGCCGAAGCCATTCTTCGTTCTGGTGGCGATGCCACTGCCTTGGTGAACGAACTCAGGGTTTTAAGAGGTGCCACACCCCTGGGTACAGTATCGGAAAACGAATTATTAGAAGAAAGGGGAAGGGAATTATATCTTGAATTAGTTAGAAGGACAGATATGATTCGTTTTGGACAGTTTACCAGGAATTGGGAGTTTAAAGACCCTCAATTTATTGGTGATGAAACCAAGAATTTGTACCCAATTCCATCTAATGCCCTGCTTTCTAATCCTAATTTGGTTCAGAATCCAGGATATTATTAGAATTATAGGTAACTTTTTAGTGGCTTTCTTCTGAGTGTAACAAAAATGATTCTAAAAACTAAGGAAAACATCTTTGCCTTTTAACTATATAAAATGAACAATAGAAATAGCATATTCAAAACAATAATGAAATTCAAGTTGTTCTCTTTTCTTGTATTCACTTTAACTCTTTCCAATATAGGTACTGCGCAGACCAAACAACTTAAATTCACTGAAATTGAAGGATCCAATGGTATTACTTTAGGCAAGATCAACGCTATTACCCAGGACCAGAATGGATTTATGTGGTTCTCGGACCAGACCAACGAAGCCATAATACGATATGATGGTAGTTATATGACCCAGTATCAACACGATCCCAACGATCCGGAGTCAATAGGTGAGGGGTATCCAGAATGTTTGTTCGCTGATCCTTCCGGTAATATCTGGGTTGGGAAAGGTGGTTTAAATAGGTTAGACCCGGTATCGGGTACTTTTACACATTATCGTCATGATCCTAATGATGCCGAAAGTTTGAGCAGTAATAATGTTATGGCTATCCAGATGGATCATCTTGGTTATCTCTGGGTAGGAACAAATGAAGGTCTGGACCGGTTGGACTTAAAAACAGGAAAGTTCGATCATTTCAGCCATGATCCCAATGATCCAAAAAGTCTGAGTCACAACATTGTAAGGGCCATTTATGAAGACAGGGAAGGTACCCTTTGGATTGGGACAGGAGTGCCATGGGTACATAATTCGGAAGGTGGTCTTAATAAATTTGATCGAAGCAACGGCACTTTTACTCACTATATGCAAGACCCTACTAATGTAAACAGTCTTGCCAGTAATAAGGTACGGGCCATATTTGAAGATAGTAAGGGTAACTTTTGGGTTGGCACTGATAAAGAAGATGGATTGCATACGCTTGATCGTAAGTCCGGGAAGTTCACCCGTTATTTCTATGACCCAAAACACCCCGAAAAGCTAAGTCGCCCACCGATAAATGTAGCGGTTGGTTATGATCATATTACTTTTTTTTTAGAAGATGCCGAGGAAAAACTTTGGATTGGTACTGCAGCGAATGGCATTAACAGGTATGACCCTGTAAGCCAAAAAATAACATATTTTGGTAATGATGCGGATAAATCCGGAACCTTCCTGGATAATTCTGGCTGGTGGGCACATGCTTCAAGTGATGGCTTGGTTTGGCTGACTACAGAAGAAGAAAACTTATTTAAAATTGATCTTCACAACATTCATATCCCACATTTTGAGGGAGTTGGCCTTAATAAGTCTTTACCGGATGAGGCGTACAGGGCTTTACTGGAAGAGGCCCCATTTTTCATGTGGAAGGGCTCCAATTTAGGTTTGGTACGTACAAACTTGAAAAACGGAAGCTCGAAGCGGTTTGTCCATGAACCCCTGAATGAAAATAGTATAAGCAGCAATTTTATTGCAAAAATATTTAGGGACAACGCGGGGATCTTATGGGTTGGCACGGCCAACGGCTTAAATAGATATGATGCCAAAACTGGAAACTTTACCCGCTACCAATATGACCCAAATGATGCTACAGGTTTGAGTAATTATGATGTAAATGATATAATTGAAGATCGGGATTTTAACTTATGGGTCGGAACAGGTGGTGGATTAAATCTATTGGATAGAGATACCGGGAAGTTTACCCATTATAGAAAGAACGATAAGGACAATAGCAGTATAGGCGATGATCATGTATCCGTTATTCTTGAAGGAGAAAACAATGACCTTTGGATTGGGTCAGGTGCTACTGGTGGCGTAAGCAAAATGGATGGAAAACCCCGGAAATTCAAGCACTATCTGCCGGGTTTTGATATAAATGACCTATATAGGGATAATTCAGGGATTATCTGGGCAGGCACGCGCGAAGGGCTTTATAGGTATAATAAAACCTTGGACGATTTTTATCCACTAAGCAAGGATAGTGCAGGAATTGATATTAATTCCGTTGTAATGTCAATCATCGCCGATAACGATGATAATCTTTGGATAAGCACCCTGACCGGGATTTACAAATTGAATAATTCCCGGGATAATTTAGTTCATTTTGGTAAAGAAAGTGGTGTAATCAACGCTGATAAGGATCGGTTATTTACAGCAACCGGGTATAAGGCCAGTGATGGTAAACTATTTTTTTGTGATAGCAAGGGGCATTACGCTTTCTATCCTGCTGAATTCAAGATACCGCTTGATGAATCACCCTTATACTTTACCTCCTTTTGGCTCAATAATCGCTCTCTGGTGCCAGATAAAAAAGGGACTTTAAAGGAAGCACTGAATGACACTAAGGAAATTCTCCTGGATCATGATCAAAATGAGTTCGCTTTTAGTTTTACTTCAATAGATTATCGCAGTTCTGGGGATAAGATAATGTATTACCAATTGGAAAATTACGACACAGACTGGCGTGAAGCACGCATTGAGGAGAAAGTAAATTATTTTAAGGTGCCACCCGGTAATTACAACTTCCGCATCAAAGCCATAAATGGCAGGAATGGGGTATGGTCAGAAAAAAGTATTGTTTTGATCGTTACACCACCCTGGTGGACCACCTGGTGGGCATATGGTCTATATTTTGTACTTTTTATTGTTGGTGTCTATGCAATGGATCGGTACCAACGCAAGAGATTACTCGAAAAGGCCAGAGCAGAAACAAAGGAAAAAGAACTGGCCCAGGCAAAAGAGATCAAAAAAGCATATGCTGAACTTAAAGCCACCCAAAGTCAACTGATCCAGTCAGAAAAAATGGCATCATTGGGAGAACTCACCGCCGGAATTGCCCATGAAATCCAAAACCCCTTGAACTTTGTGAATAATTTTTCAGAAGTTAGCAATGAGCTGATCGATGAGATGAATGAAGAAATAGGGAAAGGAGATCTGGAGGAAGCGAAAGCAATCGCAGATGACATCAAACAAAATCTGGAAAAAATAAATCACCACGGTAAACGAGCCGATGCAATTGTAAAGGGTATGCTACAGCACAGCCGAAGCAGTAGCGGCACAAAAGAACCTACGGATATCAATGCATTGGCCGATGAATATTTGCGGTTGGCCTATCATGGTCTTAGGGCGAAGGATAAAGGTTTTAATGCTTCTATGGTAACTAATTTTGATAAAACAATTGGCAAAATCAATATCATTCCCCAGGACATTGGCAGGGTGGTCTTGAATTTAATTACCAATGCATTTTATGCCTGTACTGAACGTAAGGAACGTGAGCAAATGGGTTATGAGCCCACTGTTGAAGTAACCACAAAAAAAGAAGGCAATCAGGTTTTAATTTCAGTAAAGGACAATGGTAACGGAATTCCAAAAAAAGTGTTAGCCAAAATTTTTCAACCTTTCTTCACAACGAAACCAACCGGGCAGGGAACGGGATTGGGATTATCCTTATCTTATGATATTGTAAAAGCGCACGGTGGGGAACTCAATGTTAAAACGAAAGAAAATGAAGGATCAGTATTTAATATTTATTTGCCCTTGTAAATTAAAATGGTTTACCAAATGACGAAAAGCAAAATAGCGATACCACTATGTTTATTTATCATTAATACTATCGTTGCACAAAACCTGCCACTTGTCGATAGTTTAAAAACGATAATAAATCTGCAAAAACAAGATACCATTCAAGTGAATGCCTTGGTTTATTTAAGCAGACAACAAACACAGGTTGATTCTGCCTTCAAATATGTGCGGCAGGGATTATTGCTGGCAAAAAAAATTAATTACAGGAAGGGGGAAGCAGATTGTTATTTCCAAATTGCCGATATAAACAATAATTTTTTAAATGATTATAGTACGAGCATACAATATTTATTTGATGCCCTGAAGATTTACGATGATATTAATTATCCTACAGGCCTAGCTGAAACGCATTTAAACTTGCAGGCGACCTACAGGCATATTGGAGATTACAAAAACGCTTTAATGCATGCCATTGTATGCCAGCAAATAGCAGAATCTAATAATGTTACAGGCAGGGCCTTTACCTTCGAGCACCATCGACTTAGCCCGTTGGCTTTAGCAGAAATAGCCGCAACATATATAAGAATGAATCAATTAGATTCCGCAGAATTTTATATTAAAAAGTCAATTAATCAAAATGAACTTTTTAAAGGGTCAAAATGGAATTTTCCAATATACATGCTAGGAACCATACAAAACCTGAATGGGGATTATAAGCATGCACTTGCTACTTTTCGCTCGGCAATTCCGCTGGCAATACAAAATGAACTATTTCACGATACTTTACAGATATACAGTGGTATGTCAACCTTATTCATAAACACAAAAGAATTGGATTCTGCTATTTATTACGCCAAAATGGTTAATGAATCTTCAGACCCCAATAGACAAATATATTATTGGCTCAATGCAATAAATAACATTACCCAAGCATATAAACTAAAAGGAAATATAGACAGTACACTTAGATATACTGAATATTTTCATTATGTAGAAGACAGTATTTTCAGCAGGGATAAGGATCGTTCGGTGCAAAATATTATTTATAATGAAAAATTAAAACAACAGGAGATAATTTCTGAACAAGCCAAATTTAAAAGTCGTTTACAACTTTATGTATTCGTTGCCGGAATACTTGTTCTATTGTTGATAATAGGAATATTGTGGCACAATACTCGGGAAAAACAAAAAGCCAAATCTAAAATTGAAAATGCATATAGCGAACTCAAAAATACTCAATCACAACTCATCCAATCCGAAAAAATGGCCTCATTAGGTGAACTTACGGCTGGTATTGCGCATGAGATTAAAAACCCGTTGAATTTTATCAATAATTTCTCGGAGGTCAATGAAGAATTGCTTGCTGAAATGAAAGAAGAGCTGGACAAGGGGAATATTGAAGATGCCAAATCAATTGCAAATGATGCCATTGACAATCAGCAGAAAATAAATCACCATGGCAAGCGTGCTGATGATATCGTAAAAGGGATGCTACAGCATAGTCGTAGCAGTAGCGGGGTAAAAGAACCCACCGATATCAATGCCCTGGCCGATGAATATCTACGGCTGGCCTATCATGGTTTGCGCGCTAAGGACAAATCGTTCAATGCTACTATGAAAACTGATTTTGATAATGCAATTGGCAAAATCAATATCATCCCCCAGGACATTGGCAGGGTAATTTTGAATTTAATAACCAATGCTTTCTATGCCTGTACTGAGCGCAGTCGAAGTGTGGTATCTGAGAGAAAACAAAAACAACCTGAAGGTTATGAACCCATCGTTTCAGTCAGTACTAAAAAGAAAGGTGAACAGGTTTTGATTTCGGTAAAAGACAACGGCAATGGAATACCAAAAAAAGTTTTGGACAAAATATTTCAACCTTTCTTTACAACTAAGCCAACCGGACAGGGAACCGGTCTGGGCCTTAGCATGAGTTATGATATCGTTACCAAAGGGCATGGAGGAACTCTTGAAGTAAATTCAGTAGAAGGTAAAGGTTCGGAGTTTATTGTTACCTTAACTGTATAATCAACCAATGTTTATGATGCTGATTTGTTTGGAAGTTAATGGGTAAAACCAGATGAAAAAATGGGTTTAGGACTTTCTGTTTGAAGGCAAAAAATTAATCTTTTGTGAGTATGACTAAATTAAAAGAGAATATAACACAGTTTTTCTTTGTTCTGGCCATTGTTCTGATGTTCCCCTGTACATCTGTTTTATCCCAGTCCCTCAAAGTAGTTTTTGAAAAAATCCAACCTGGTAAGGGGGTTTCATTGGGTAAAATAAATGCTGTGACTCAGGATAACCTCGGATTCATGTGGTTATCCGACCAGTCAAACGGAACCATAATACGATATGACGGCACCAATTTTAAACAATACAGACACGATCCTAAAAACCCCGGTTCTCTTGGTGGAACTTATCCGGAATGCCTTTTTTCCACGGATTCCGGTATCATATGGATCGGCTTTTACGGCCAGGGTTTGGATCGTTTTGATCCCAGTACAAATACATTCAAACACTACAGGCACGACCCACAGGATCCGAACAGTCTAAGTAATGATATGGTATCTGCAATACTCGTAGACCATTTGGGCAATATTTGGGTGGGTACCGATGAGGGCCTTGACCTTTTGGATCCCGAAACTGGCAATTTTTTACATTACCGGCATAAGGAAAATGATTCCACCAGCCTTAGTCATAATGTAGTTCGGTCCTTGTATGAAGACCGTTCAGGTGTCCTTTGGATCGGCACAGGATTTGCCTATGACCCTGATTCCAAAGAAGGCGGGTTAAATCGATTTGACCGGGAATCAGGCTCTTTCCAACGATATGTACACGATCCGAAAAACCCCGGTAGCCTTATCAGCAATAAGGTAAGGGCGATTCTGGAAGATAGCCATGGTAATTTTTGGGTAGGAACGGACGGTGATGGATTGCATAGTATGGATCGGGAAACCGGGGAGTTTACAAGATATACCCATGATCCCAATCAACCAAACAAACTGAGCCGACCTCCCCTCGACGGAGTGTTTGATCACATAACCTTCCTGTTGGAAGATAAAGCCGGAAAAATATGGATGGGCTTAGAGAATGCTGGTCTTCGCAAGTTTGATCCCATCACGCATTCTATAACTCAATTCGGAAATGAGACCAAGGATTTTAAGTTTCTTGTCAATAACGAAGATTGGAAATCATTCGCCAGGAGCAATTCCGTATGGTGTGCCTATGCCTCTGATGACGGGCTCCTTTGGATGAGTACACAGTCTTCATCAAATTTCTATAAAATCGACCTGAATAATAACTATATCCCTTCATATCCTGACGATGCTATCATTGGAGGGGTGAGGTCTTTTTTAGAAGAATCCCCTTCAGTCTTTTGGAAGGCTACCTCTACTAATGGCCTTGTGCGCGAAGATCCGGAAGCAGGAACCTCCAAAAGATACGTACACGACCCGAAGAATAAGAATAGCATCAGCGACAATAACATAAATTCAATATTTAAAGATCATCTGGGACAACTTTGGATAGGGACCGATTTTGGATTGAATAAATTTGATCCTTTCAGTGAGACATTTACTCAGTATCTGCCAGATGCAGAAGATCCTGAAAGTATTAGTGATGGCAATATAACCGTGATTTATGAAGACAGTAAATTTAATTTATGGCTTGGTACAGAAGGAGGCCTAGTTCTGATGAATCAGAATACCGGGTCGTTCCTGCATTACCGTAATATCCCCGCTGACCAAACCAGCCTTTCCGGAAATATTTTGACCTCCCTGGTCGAAGACGAACAGGGTTATCTATGGATCGGTGTTATCGATAACGGAGCGGGTATAAATCGATTCGAACCAATCACCCAGACTTTTAAAAGATATTTGGAGGGCTTAGCTGTTATCAGTCTCCTGGTGGATGATAGAAATGTCCTTTGGGCTGGAACATCGGGTGGTTTGTACCGTTATGATAAAGAAACCGACCTTTTTGAAAATGCCAATATCACTTCCAGTATCACCGAGGTGATAAATGATTTAGATGATAATCTCTGGTTGCATACCACAGATGGGATTATAAAATATGACCAACAATTTGGTAACACTATTCAGTATGGTGAACAAAATGGGGTTCACGGTATTGATGAGTACGCCACGTATGGGATTCCTTATCGCAAATCAGACGGCACTATTTTCATAGGTGGTTGGGGTATAATCTACGGTTTTCATGCCTTTCATCCAGATAAACTATGGATATCCCGGGATACTTCCCGCCTGTATTCTACAGACTTCCTAATCAACGGGGAGTCCGCCCTCACCGGAAATGGCATTAACCCCGGAGAGTTTGTCAAGGGAAGCAGTGATATAAATCTGAAACACAACCAAAATGTTTTTGCCATTCAATTTACGGGCATTGATTACCGTAATCCGGGGAGTAATCGTCTTTTATATATGCTGGAGAATTATGATTCCAACTGGATGATTACCAATGGAGAGCGACCAGCCAGTTACTTTAAAGTACCTCCGGGTGAATATATCTTTAGGATTAAGGCACAAAACAGCAGTAGCGGCATCTGGTCCGAAAAAAATATTAATCTGACAATTTTTCCCCCTTGGTGGGCTACTTGGTGGGCCTATTGCATCTATACCCTAGTGCTTGCAATCGGGATTTGGTTTGTCCATCGCTATCAGAAAGCAAGAGTAATCCGATCAGAACGGGAAAAGGCACAGAGAAAAGAATTAGCCCAGGCAAAGGAAATAGAAAAAGCCTATGACAAACTTCAAACAACTCAATCCCAACTCATCCAATCAGAAAAAATGGCGAGTCTTGGAGAGCTGACAGCCGGTATTGCCCACGAGATACAAAACCCTTTAAATTTTGTCAATAATTTTTCTGAAGTAAATAAAGAATTGTTGGTCGAAATGAATGAAGAAATTCAGAAAGGTAATTTTGACGAAGTGAAAGCCCTGGCTAAATATGTAACAGATAACGAAGAAAAAATAACCTTCCATGGCAAACGCGCCGATACCATTGTGAAGGGCATGCTTCAGCACAGTCGAAGCAGTAGTGGAATAAAAGAGCCTACGGATATCAATGC
>Ga0316197_10001813_pt1 | contig 15169 bp, 14 predicted proteins | sample OudBiesiAoxic_MG_FD_204939 | JGI IMG/M metagenome (GOLD analysis project Ga0316197, IMG submission 204939) | Coastal sediment microbial communities from Oude Bieten Haven, Netherlands - site A oxic | ecosystem: Environmental > Aquatic > Marine > Coastal > Sediment | place: Netherlands...
TGGATGTCGTGTGAGCGCAGGGCCGCCACCGCGCGCATCGCGTCCTCGGTCAGGATGCCGGCCGAGAAGAGCGTCACATCGCCGCCCTCGGAGAGGACGCGCACACGGTCGAGCTGCATCGGCTCCTCGCGAGGGAACAGCCGTGGCATGACGCCGCGCAGCATGCGCACGTACACCGGGCCGCTCACGCCGTGGGCCACGTCGAGCACGCTCTCCACCTCGGTCGCGTCAGCCGTCTCGAGCACGGTCATGTTGGGCGTCGCGCGCAGGATGGCGATGTCCTCGATGGCCTGGTGCGTGACCCCACCGGGGGTGGTGATGCCGGGCAGGAAGCCGATGAGCCGCACCGGCAGGTTGGGATAGGCGATCGACATGGCCAGCTGGTCGTACGGCCGGCGGTAGATGAAGACGGCGAACGTGTGGACCCACGGCTGATAGCCCTCGCGGGCCAGGCCGCCGGCGAGGCTGAGCATGTTCTGCTCGGCCATACCCACCGAGAAGAAGCGGTCGGGATAGGTGTCGCGCCAGTTGCCGACCTCGGCCGAGTTGGTCAGATCGGCCGAGAGCACGACCACCTCCGGCTTGTCGGCGGCCCAGTCGATGAAGTTCTGGACGTGCGGTCGGACGACGGTCTCGGTGGTCATGGCAGCATGGCCTCATAGGCGGCCTGGTAGCGCGCGCGCTCGACTTCGTCGTTGCCCAGGCGAAGGGTGTGGATCTTGGGTGCCCGCTCGGCCAGCAACGGCACTCCGCGCACGGGGTCGGTGCGGGCGATCACGACATGGGGTTTGTCCGATGGGCGGCCCATGGCCTCGTCGAGCGCCAGCAGGTCGTGGCCGTCGACCTCGTCGCACGAGGCGCCGAAAGCGAGGAAGCGCTCGCGCATCGGCTCCAGGCTGCTGACCGTGTCGATGAGCCCGTCGCACTGCTGGCCGTTGGCGTCGATGACTACGCGCAGGTTGTCGAGCCCGAGGAAGCCGGCGGTGGCCACGGCTTCCCACGTCTGCCCTTCCTCCAGCTCGCCGTCGGAGAGCGCGACCCAGACCTTGCCCTGCTCGCCCTTGAGCTTGCGACCGAGCGCGATGCCGGCGGCCTGGCTCAGCGCCTGCGCCAGCGAGCCCGAGGTCACCTCGAAGCCCGGCGAGTGCTCGGCACCGATCATCTCGACGGTGCTGCCGTCGCGGTTGTAGTCATCGAGCGTCGCAGGGTCGAGCCGGCCCACCTCGATGAGTACGGAATAGAGCGAGAGGGCGTAGTGCGCGGGCGAGAAGACCAGCCGGTCGTAGTCCGGTCCCGGGGGTCCGTGGACCGCCGCACCGGTGTGGTACTCGGGGTTGTCCTTGCCCGGCACGCCGGGGAACTCGCCCGTCACCAGCGGAGCCTCGACCGGCGCGAGGCGCAACACGCGCGTGTAGAGCATGGCCAGCCACTCGGCCGAGGAGCAGGCCTGCGACATGTAGCCCTCGCCCTTGTCGAGCACGTGCTTGAGCACGCGGCGGCGGATGCCGGTGGCGACCGCCTCGGTCCGTTCGACCCAGGCGGTATCGGTGGCAGGAGCGGTCATGTGGGTACCTCGGTGCTGTCTGTGTCTGAGGCTGGCCGGTGCAGGTCGTCGAAGGGTGGCTGGAGCACGCCCAGGTCGGTGATGTAGCCGGTCACCAGCTCGTGGGGCGTGACGTCGAAGGCGGGGTTCCAGACCGGCACGTCCGCGGGGGCGGCGTAGGTCCCGTGGTAGGCCCGCACCTCGTCCGCGGCCCGCTCTTCGATGACGATGTCGTCGCCGCTGGCGGTGGCCGGGTCGAAGGTGGATACCGGCGCGGCCACGTAGACGGGCACGCCAGCGGCCTTGGCCGCGAGTGCCAGGGGGTACGTGCCCAGCTTGTTGGCCGTGTCGCCGTTGGCGGCGACACGATCGGCCCCCACGACGACGGCGTCGGCCCGGCCGTCACGCAGCAGCGAGGCCGCGGCGTTGTCGGGGATGAGCGTGACGTCGATGCCTGCGTCGAGCAGCTCCCAGGCGGTCAGGCGCGCGCCCTGCAGCAGCGGTCGTGCCTCGCAGGCGAACACGCGCACCGGCTCACCTGCGGCGGCCTTGGCGTAGACGACGCCGAGGGCTGTGCCCCAGCCGAGCGTGGCCAGGCGTCCGGTATTGCAGTGGGTGAGGATGGCCTCTGCGCTCGCGAGCTCGGCCCGGCCGAACTCGCCGATGCGTTCGCAGGCGTCGTGATCCTCCTCGAGGATGGCCAGCGCCTCGGCCAGGGCCAGCTCGCGGATCTCCGCGGCCGAAGTGCCGCCCGCAGCGCGCTCACGTACGCGACGTACCGCGTAGCTGAGGTTGACCGCAGTCGGCCTCGCCTCGCCCACCCGCGTGGCCACCTCCTCCAGTGCCGCGAGGGCCCCTTGCGCGCTGTCCGCCGCCGCCTCATCGAGGCCGACGACGACGGCCAGCGCACCGCAGCCGCCGATGGCCGGGGCTCCGCGTACGGCCAGCCGCTGGATGGCCTCGACGATGTCCGCCGTCGTCTCCAGGCGCTGGATGACGAGTTCAGCCGGCAGCCGCGTCTGGTCGATGATCTCGATGGCGCCGTCGGCCCAGGCCACGGCCGGCCGCAGCTCCGTGGCCATGCCGTTCACGACAGCACCTCCGCCGCGACCTCGTCGGCCACCGTCATCAGCGCGGCCGGGTCCGCCAGCTCGCCGCGTTCCTTGATCCAGCGTGCGGCCGTGCGCAGCACCATCGTGGCGGCGGCCACGTGCTGCTCGCCCTCGAGCGTCTCGATGTCGCTGACCTTGGCCAGCCCGACGATGCGGCGGATGGCCTTGCAGCCGCCGAAACCGATGCTGTCGCGCCAGACCGATCCGATCCAGGCTTCCAGCATCTCGTCCGAGTAGAAGGTGTCCACGCGCTCGGGCCAGTGGGTGCGGATGGCCGCGTCGAAGGCCGCCCAGGTCTCGTCGCCGAGCCCACGGAGCCAGGCCTGGAAGGTGTCGGGCCGGCCCAGCACGCGGGCGCGGGAGATGGCCGCGAGGTAGTTGCCCAGCAGGGCCCCGATGTCGAAGCCGACGGGGCCGTAGTAGCAGAACTCGCCATCGATAGCCTTGCCCTCGGCCGCCTCGCCGTCGCCACCGGGGACGTGGCGGACCATGACCGAACCGGTGTGCAGGTCGCCGTGGACCAGCGCCTGGCCGGCGGTGATGAAGCGGTACTTGAGTCCGCCGACCTCGGCCACCAGGCGGGCATCGTCACGCAGCGCCTGGACCTCGGGCTCGACGCCGGTGTGGACGCTGTTGTGCTCGTGCTCGATGTAGGGCTCGGTGAAGACGAGGTCCTCGGTGATGCGGCAGAGGTCTGGGTTGACGGCACCTGCCGCGGCCTGCTGCACCGTCTCGATCTCGGCCCCGAAGACGGAGGTGGTGAAGGCCACGCGGCCCACGTAATCGCCCATCTGGGCAGCGACGCCGCGGTGGATCTCGCCCTCGTTGAGCGCCGTGCGCCACACGTGCCAGGCGGAGAGGTCGGCCATGGCCAGGATGAAGCGGGCAGTGTCGAAGCCGTAGTAGTCGGGCACGTGCTCGGGGGCTGCGGCCACAGCTGCGTCGTAGGCCCGCGCCTCGGCTGTCGCCCGGTGCGGGGTCAGCGGCCACGACTCGCCCACGAGGCGGACGTAGGGCAGCGACTGCTTGAGGCAAACGCCGCGCCCGCGGCTGTCCTGGGCGATGAAGACGAGGTTGAGGTTGCCGTCGCCGATCTCGCGCACGTGCAGGTCGTCCGCATCGACGAGGGCGCAGAGGTCCGCCCGGCCGGCGATGTAGTCGGGCACGGTTTCGATGGTCAGCAGCTCGTATGGCGGGATGTCGCTCATCTGTGGCGGCCTCCTGCTGTCATGTGGCTCGACTTCCGCGGAAGAGGGTCGAGAAGCTCATCACGAGCGCAGCCACCAGGAGCGCGCCCTTGACGAAGTCCTGGGTGTAGTAGGGGAAGCCCGACATCGTGAGGCCGTTGATGAGCACGCCCACGAAGACCGCGCCGATGAACGTGCCGAAGGCGTTGGGCCGGTTGGCCCCAAGCACGGCGAAGCCGATGAGCGCGGCCGCCACCGCCTCCAGCAGGAAGGGCTCGCCAGCCCCGACGTCGCCGCGACCGAGCCGGGCCGCGAGCAGGATGCCGCCGGTTGCCGCGAGCACGCCGCTGATGACGTAGGCCAGCACGCGCATGCGGTCGACCCGGATGCCGGCCAGTCGCGCCGCCTCACGGTTGCCGCCGATGGCATAGATGGTGCGGCCCCAGCGGGTGTGCTCGAGGAAGACCCACACGACGACGAAGATGATGATCATGACCACCACCGACACGCGGATGTCGAAGAAGATCTCGCCCCGGCCCAGCCACAGGAACTCGGGCCAGACCTTCCCCGGCGCGGGCGTGCCCTGGTCGTCGATGGGCATGCCCTGGGAGACTGATTGGCCCGAGGTCATCATCAGCGTCAGTCCCAGGAACAGGAACATCGTGCCCAGCGTGGCCAGCAGGTCCGGGACGCGGCCCTTGACGATGAGCAGGCCGTTGAAGACGCCGATACCGGCGCCGGCCAGGAGGCCCACGAACACGGCCAGCACCGCCGGGAAGTCGTGGACCACCATCACCGAGGTCGTGAGCATGACCACGAAGCCGACGTTGGCGCCCACCGAGAGATCGAAGCCGTCGGCCGCCAGCGAGACGGTCACGCCCAGGGCCACGATGGCCACGATGGAGACCGACTGCATGATGATGATGCCGTTGCGCCAGGTGCCGAAGGCGGGCTGCGTGGCGGCGAAGAAGATGATGAGCCCGACCAGCACGACCAGCAGGCCGTAGCGGTAGATGAGCGTGCGTACGTCGAGGTGGATGCGCGACCCGGCCTCTTCGGTCGGTGCGGGCGCGGACGGCTGCGTCGCTGGTGCCGGCTGGGTCATGCCGCAGCTCCCGCGGTGGCCATCTCTTCAGCGCCGGCCATCAGCCGTGCGAGGACGGTGGTGGTCGCCTCCGAGGCCGGCATCTCGCCCACGATGCGACCGCTGGCCATGACCACGATGCGGTCGGCCACCTCGAGGATCTCCTCCGGATCGGACGAGGCCACCAGCACCGCCCGCTCGTGCTGCTCGCGGAGGTGCTGGACGATGACGCGGCGCGAGCCGATGTCGATGCCGCGGAAGGGCTCGTCGAGCAGGAGCAGCTGGCCTTCGGCCTGCAGCCAGCGCGCCACCACCACCTTCTGCTGATTGCCACCCGAGAGCGAGCCGATGAGCGCCTCACAGCCGGCGCAGCGGATGGCCATGTCGTCCACGAAACGTGCTGCCGTCCGGCTCTCGCGGCTGGAGTGCATCAGCCCGGCCAGCCACTCATAGGTACGCAGGAAGGGGAGGGTGATGTTGCGCGTCACCGTCCACTCGGGGATGAGGGCCAGGCTGGCGCGATCCTCGGGCACCAGCGCCACGCCGGCCTCGACCGCGTCATGCGGGCTGCCCGGCTGGAACGGTGCGCCCAGCAGCCGCAGCTGCCCACCACGGAGCGGCCGGGCACCGAAGAGCTGCTCGATGAGCTCGGTCTTGCCGGCGCCGATGAGGCCGGTGAGACCCACGACCTCGCCCCGCCGCACGGTGAGGCTGACCGGCTGACCGTCGGGCAAGGCCGGCACCTCGTCGACGGCGAGGATCTCCTCGGCTCCCGAGAAGTCGTGCGCATCCGCGCGCGCCTCCAGCGCGATGAGCTCGCCGAGCATGGCTGCGACCAGCTCGGCTCGGTCGAGCGGTGCGCGGAAGGCGCCTCGGACCTGGCCGTCGCGAAGCACGGTCACGCGGTCGCAGAGTTGCTCGATCTCGCCCATCGAGTGAGAGATGTAGATGACTGCCACGCCCTTGGCCGAGAGCCGCCGGACGGTTTCGAAGAGCCGCTCCGACTCGGTCGTGGAGAGCGTGCTCGTGGGCTCGTCGAGCACGAGCACCCGCGGACTGCGCGCGAGCGCCCGCGCGATGATGATCTGCTGCCGGTCGGAGGGGCTGAGCCACTCCACCGGCGCGTCGAGGTCGACGTGGAGTTCCATGGCCTCGGCGATGCTGCTCGCCCGACGACGTGTGTCCCGACGTGTCGTGAGCAGGGGCATGGAGCCGTCGGCGTAGGCGTCGAGCACGAGGTTCTCCGCGGCCGACATGCCGCGCACTACGCCCTGGTCGATCTGCTGGTGCACGGTCTGGACGCCGGCACGCGAGGCGTCAAGAGGGGTCGGCAGGTTCACCTCCTGCCCGTCGATGAGCATGCGTCCGGCCGTCGGGTGGTGGACGCCGGACATGATCTTGATGAGGGTCGACTTGCCCGCGCCGTTGGTGCCGACAATGCCGTGGACCTCACCCTCGTGGAGATCGAGATCGACGTCCACGAGGGCTCTGGTTGCGCCGAACGTCATGGACAGTCCCCGCACCGCGAGCACCGCCCCACCGCTATCGGATGGTGGCGAGCTCGCGGACGCAGGCTGCCCCACGCTGGATCGAGTCACGCCTGTCGCGAGTCGTTCAGCGGTCGGTCGCTGCGGGCCTACTCGACCGGCAGCAGATCCGGGGTCTGCAGCTCGGGCACGGCCGCGCCCAGCTGCTCCATGTTCTGGACGTCGGCTTCGAGGAGGGCGTCCTGGGTGATGAGCGCGACCGGCACGATGACCGGGCTCTCGATGTCCTCGCCCATGGCGGCGAGGTAGGCGGCTCGCACGGAGACTGCGCCGACGTTGCCGGGATCGGCCGCGACCGTGGCCACCCACGGGCTGTCAGCTGCGGTCATGACGCCGATGTCGGCCGTCGAGATGTCGGCCCCGTAGACCTTGATCTGGTCCTGCAGGCCCAGCTCCTCGACGGCCAGCGTGGCGCCCTTGGCGAACTCGTCGAACGGTGCGAACACGGCCACCACGTCGGGGTTCGCCTGCAGCGCGGCCAAGGCCTGGTCAGCCACGGTCACCTGGATCGAGTCGTTGACGGCGCCGATCTGTGCCACCTGGTTGAGGCCGGGGTTGTCGGCCTTGACCTGCTCCCACACCTCGTTGCGGCGGTCGAGCGGCGCGAAGCCGGCAACGTACACGTAGAGCACGTCGCCCTCGCCACCGGAGTCGGCGACGAGCTGCTCGAGGCCCTTCGCGGCGATGTCGAAGTCGGACTGCTCGATCTGGACGGCCCGATCGTCGCCGATGTTGACGTCGAACGCGACCACCGGCACGCCCGCGTCGAGCGCCATCAGGCCGGCCGGCGCCATCGTCTCAGCGAAGCCGTGGTCGATGATGATGGCGTCGGGCTGCGCGTTCAGCGCGGTCTCGAGGTCCAGCGCCTGCTGGGCGTTGTCGTTGCGCGCGTTGTAGATCGTCATATCGACCCCAAGCGCGTCGGCCTGGCGCTGGGCGCCCGCCTCCCATAGCTGGAAGTAGTCGCCCTCCGCGAGCTGGCGGATGAGTGCGATCTCGATGGGCTCCATCGTGTCTTCCTGCGCGGCGACCGCGCCGAAGGATGTGGTGGCCAGCGCCATTGCGCCGATCGCAGCCACGCCGATTCGAAGGTTCTTGCCCACTACTGGCACCTCCTCTGCACAATTGTGCTCCGTGTGGAGCAATGTGCATACGGTACTCCTGAGGGCGTTCCTCAAGCAAGCCGGATCGGCCCTGTCGCTGGCGCATTGCCTAGGCGCCGAGCGCTGGGTCCCTGTCAGCGCGACCGCGTCGGCAGGGACTCCGGCTCAACACCGGTCCCGGTGCCCGCGCCGCCGGTGACCGGCGCGCCGGCCGCGATCTCGTCGGCCCGGATGCAGGCCACCGCGCTGTCGTCGCCCGCCGCCTCGAGCGGCGGATCCGTCTCGGCACAGGCCGCGATGGCCCACGGGCAGCGGGTGCGGAAGCGGCAGCCGGAGGGGGGCGAGATGGGGCTGGGGACCTCGCCCTCGATGAGCATCGGCTCGCGCTCCTGCCCGCCCGGCTCGGCCGACGGGATGGCCGAGAGCAGCGCCTTGGTGTAGGGATGCCGGGGCGAGCGGTACAGCGAGTCGCGATCGGCCCGCTCCATGATCTTGCCCACGTACATCACCAGCACCTCGTGGCTCATGTACTCGACCACCGCGAGGTCGTGGGCGATGAAGAGGTAGGTCAGTCCCAGCTCGGCCTGCAATCGCTTGAGCAGGTTCATGATCTGCGACTGCACCGAGACGTCGAGCGCCGACACCGGCTCGTCGAGGATGATCAACTCCGGTTCGCAGGCCAGCGCCCGGGCGATGCCCACCCGCTGACGCTGTCCGCCGGAGAGCTCGTGCGGGTAGCGGTCGATGAAGCTCGAGCTCAGACCCACCAGGTCGAGCAGCTCACCGACGCGTGCCTTGCGTGCCGCTCGCGCGCGGTGCAGCCCGTGGATCTCCAACGGCTCACGCACGCTGGCGCCGACGGAGCGGCGGGGGTTCAGCGAGGCGTTGGGATCCTGGAAGACCATCGTGGCCTTGGTGCGCAGTTCCCGCAGGCCCGCGCGGCCGAAGTCGAGCTCCGCGCCATCGAGGAGCACGCGTCCACCGGTCGGCCGCTCGAGACCGAGGATGGACAGGCCGATGGTCGACTTGCCGCTGCCCGACTCGCCCACGAGCCCCAGCGTCTTGCCCTGCTCGACCTGGAAGGACACGCCGTCCACCGCGCGCACGACCGAACCCCGGCCCACGGGGAAGTGCACCTGCAGGTCGACCGCCTCCAATAGCGGGGTGCTCACGGCGTACCCCCGCGATACGACTCCAGCTCGTAGAACGTGCGCGCCTTGTGGCCCGACGCGATCTCGCGCAGCGGCGGCATCTCGGTCTCGCAGCGAGCATCCGAACGGTACGGGCAGCGCGGCCAGAACGAGCAGCCTGCCGGCAGCCGGCGCGGATCGGGCGGCACCCCGGGGATGGTGGCCAGCTCCACGTCCGGCTCGCCCAGTCGCGGCCGCGCGGTCAGCAGGCCCCGGGTATAGGGATGCGAGGGCGAGGCGAACAGCTCTCGCGTCGATGCCTCCTCCACGATGCGGCCCGCGTACATCACCGCCACCCGGTCGGCGAAGTCGGCGACCACGCCCAGGTCGTGGGTGATCCACACCACGGCCATGCCGAAGCGCTCCTGCAGTCGTTGCACGAGGTCCAGGATCTGCGCCTGCGTGGTCACGTCCAGCGCGGTCGTGGGCTCGTCGGCGATGAGAACCTCCGGGTCGCACATCAGGGCCATCGCGATCATCACGCGCTGGCGCATGCCACCTGACAGCTGATGGGGGTAGGCCTTCATGCGCTGCTCGGGCTCGGGGATGCCCACGAGGGTCAGCAGCTCTACGGCCTTTGTGGCCGCGTCGCTGCCCGAGATGTCGAGATGCTGCCGCGGCGCCTCGGTCATCTGGCGGCCGATGGTGAGCAGCGGGTTGAGCGAGGTCATGGGCTCCTGGAAGACGAAGCCGACGTGGCGACCGCGGATGCGACGGCGCGACTTCTCGTCGAGTGCCAGCAGGTCCTGGCCGTCGAAGCGAGCCTCACCCTCGAAGCGCGCAGGCGGGGAGGGGACCAGCCCCGTGGCCGAGAGCACGCTCATCGACTTGCCCGAGCCCGACTCACCCACGATGGCCAGCGTCTCACCCGCGGCCACACCCCAGTCGACGCCGTTGACGATCTCGGCCGGGCCCAGGCGCGTGCCCATGCGTACCCGGAAGTCGACCAGCTCGAAGAGCGCGCTCACAGGTTGCCCCGCCGCGCTTCGATGGCCGAGCGCTGTCGCGGGTCGAGCGCGTCACGCATGGCGTCGCCGACCAGGTTGAGGGCGAGCACGGTGAGGAAGATGGCCGCGCCCGGGAACACCGCCATCCACCAGGCGTCCGGCAGGAACCCGCGGCCGTCGAAGAGCATGCGGCCCCACGACGGTGTCGGCGGCTGGACGCCCAGGCCCAGGAACGAGAGCGCCGCCTCGGTGAGGATGGCGAAGGCCAGGCTCAGCGAGGTCTGGACGATGATCGCGGCCATGATGTTGGGCAGCACGTGCAGGCGCAGGATGCGCGTGTTGCTGGCGCCGATCGATCGCGCGGCCTTGATGTAGGTCTCCTCGCGCACGGTCAGCACGGAGGCACGTGTGATGCGCGCGAAGAACGGCGTGTAGACCACGGCGATGGCCAGGATCGCGGGCCAGATGCCGGGTCCCAGCATGGCCACGATGGCGAGCGCGAGCAGCATCACCGGGAAGGAGAAGATGACGTCCATCGAACGCATGCCGATGACGTCCGTCCAACCGCCGAAGAAACCCGATAGCAGGCCGATGGTGACGCCCAGGATGAGCGCAAGCGTGACGCTCACGATGCTGACCATGACCGAGGGACGGGCGGCGATGATCACCCGGCTGAAGACGTCGCGGCCCAGCTCATCGGTGCCGAAGAGATGCGTGAGGTTGGGCGGCTGGAGCTGGTTCATGACGTTGATCTCGTTCGCGCCGTAGGGCGCGATCGCTTCGCCGATGACCGCGAGCACGAGGATGAGCACGATGAACCCGGCGGCCGCGATGGTGACCCGGCTGTCGAAGAGCGCGGCGACCAGGGGCCAGCGCTGCCCTTCCTCGGGTGGCTCCTGCATCTCGACCACGGGCTCGACCGGCCCCTCTGCCGCCGTCATCGGTAGCGGATCCGCGGGTCGATGAGCGCGTACATCAGGTCCACCACGAGGTTGGCCACGAGGAAGATGGCGGCCACCAGCAGGACCGCGCCCTGGACCACGGTGTAGTCGCGAGCCAGCACCGCGTCATAGGTGAGCCGACCGAGGCCGGGCCAGGCGAACAGCACCTCGACCACGATGACGCCGCCCAACAGGGACGCCAGCTGGATGCCGGCCACGGTGATGATGGGCACCATCGCGTTGCGCAGCACGTGGTCGCGCATGACGACGGACTCCTGCAGGCCCTTGGCGCGTGCGGTGCGGGCGAAGTCCTGGTCGTTGGACTCGAGCGTGGCCGAGCGGATGAAGCGGGTCATGATCGAGCCCGAGATGAGACCGACCGTCAGCGCCGGCAGGATCACGTGTCGCAGCCACTCCACGGGGTCCTCGGTCAGGGGCACATAGCCGGACGGCGGCAGGAGATGGAGCGTGCTCGTGAACAGCAGGATGAGCAGGATGCCCAGCCAGAAGTCGGGCACCGAGATGCCGATCTGGCTGCCGATGCGAGCGGCGTGGTCGACGGCCCGGCCGCGCCGCATGGCCGAGACGATGCCCAGCGGAAAGGAGATGAGCAGAGCGATGACGAGCGCCGCCACGGCCAGCGAGATGGTCGCCGGCATGCGTGCCACCACCAGCTCGAAGACGCTCTCGCCGTTGCGGAAGCTGACGCCGAAGTCGCCGACCGCGGCGTTGCTCAGGTAGCGGATGAGCTGTTCGTGCAGCGGCAGGTCGAGTCCGGCCTCGGCCCGGAGGACCTCGTAGACGTCCGGGTTGAAGCGCGTCCCCATGGCCGAACGCACCGGGTCGCCCGGCACGAGCTGGAGCAGGAGGAAGACAAGGACTGCTGCTCCGACGAGCACGACCAGCGCCTGGACGGCCCGCCGGAGCAGGTATCGGAGCATATGAGCCCGGGGCGCTCCCGGGTATCCCTGTGGGTTACTCGCTCAGCGAGACGTCGCGGAAGCGGATGGCCGCGTCACCACGGGCGCTGTAGCCCTCCACGTTGGGGCTCATGCCGTGGATGATCTGCGGGTTGTAGAGGTAGACGTAGCTGGCGTCATCGACGATGAGCTGCGCGGCCTGGTCGTACAGCGCCTTGCGGGCCTCGCGGTCAGACTCGGCGGCCGCCTGGTCCAGCAGCGTGTCCACCTCGGGGTTGCTGTAGGCATGGGCATTGAAGCCGCCGGTGCTGTGGTGCTGGGCGTAGTAGAAGTCGCCCGGATCGATGTTGCCGATCCAGCTCAGCAGGAAGCCGTCGAAGTTGCCTTCGCCCTGCTCGGCGAGCCAGGTCGAGAAGTCCAGCTGGCGGATGCTGACGGTGACGCCGATGTCAGCCGCGTTGGCCGCGATGACCTGCGCTGCGGTGACCGACTGTGGATGGTCGGTGGAGACCATCAGGTCGATCTCGAGGTCGCTGACGCCCGCTTCCTCGAGCAGCGCTCTGGCCTGGTCCAGGTCACGCGTGTAGGGCGCGTAGTCGAAGTACCAGCCGCTGGTCTCGGGGATGGCCGTCTGGTTGACGGTGGCGTTGCCGAAGTTGGTGGCCTGGGCGATGGCGTCGCGGTCGATGGCGTAGGCCAGGGCCTGGCTCACGCGCAGATCGTCGAACGGCTCGCGAGCCTTGTTCAGCGTGAAGTACCAGTAGTCGTTGCTGGGCACCGCCTGGACCACGATGTCGCCGCTGTCCTTGAGGTTGTTGACCTGCTGCGGCGGCAGGTTGCTGGTCCAGTGCGCCTCGCCCGACTGGACGTTCGTGACCGCCACCGTGGGGTCGGGCACGAACCGATAGGTGACGCCGTCGAGCGCGACCGCGTCGCCCCAGTAGGTGTCGTTGCGCACGATCTCGATGGAGTCGCCGGAGTTCCAGGCCGACATCTGGAAGGGACCGGTGCCGATGGGCGCTGTGGCGATATCCCCGGACTCGACGTTCGCCTCCTGCACGATGGCCAGGCCCTTGTAGGCGCCCAGGTTGGCGAGCATGTTGGGCGTCGGTGCGGTCAGCGTGAAGACGACGGTGTCATCGTCCGGCGCGGTCACGCTCCCCACGGTCCCGAAGCGCCAGCCGTTGTTCGTGGCCCAGCGGTCGTAGCTGTAGACCACGTCGTTCGCCGTCAGCGGCGAGCCGTCGTGCCAGGTCACGCCGTCACGCATGTCGAATGTGTAGGTCAGGCCGTCCTCGCTGATCTCCCAGGCCTCCGCCAGGGCCGGGACCATCTCCAGGTTCTCGTCCGGCTCGACGAGCGTGTCCAGCACGTTCTCGAGGACCTGGAAGGAGTTGTACGAGGACGTCACATGCGGATCGAGCTGGTCCGGTTCGGCGCCGATGGCCGCGACAAGCGTGCCTCCGCCGTCCTGGGCCGCTGCACCTGCCGGGATCCCGGCCAGCATGGAAAGGGCGACGGCCGATGCCATCAGCCGCCTGCGATCTACCACCATCGGAAGCCTCCTCAGCTCACCCATCATGAACATGATGGGCCTTCATCATAGTGATGATGGTCAACCCGCGAGCGGGCGTCGAGCAGCCCTAGAACGACGGTGGCGTGACCGCGCCGATGATCAGCGCCGGCTCTTCGGTGGGGTTCGTGTACCAGTGCACCGTGGCCGAGTCGTAGGTGATGGAGTCGCCCTCGGCCAGGTCGAAGCTGGCGTTCCCGACGGTCACCTGCAGCGTGCCCTGCAGCACGTGCACGCACTCCTCGCCGGGGTGGTGGAACGGCTGCGCCTCATTCGACCAGCCCGCGGGCACGCTGGTGCGCAGCACCTCCAGGGAGCCACGCAGGTCGGGCGTCAGCAGCTCATGCACGATCTCGGTGGGGTGGGGCACGATGAGTCGCTTGCGCTCGCCAGCCCGCACGACCATGCCGGCCTGTGACTGCGGGCCCTGCATGAAGTAGCCGAAAGGCAGCTCGAGCGCTTCCGCCAGTCGCTGGAGCGTGAGGAACGAGGGGTTGCCCAGGCCGCGCTCGAGCTGGCTGATGAGGCCGGCGCTCACCCCCGCATGGCGTCCCAGCCGCTCGACCGTGAGCCCCTTGTCGAGTCGCGCGGCCTTGATCGCCCGGCCCAGGCCGGCCACGAGCGTGGCCTCGGGACCCTGTGCCGACGTATCGTTGGTGTCCGTGGGATCGTTCACGGGCGTCCACCTTCACTATGCTGAAGAGCCATGATGTTACGGCGTTCACTCTGATGACGTACTCGATCGTCGCACTCCACGCGGAGGCCGGCGAGATCGGCGCTGCCGCGGCCACCTGCTGGCCGGCGGTAGGGGCGGCGGTGCCGTGGCTGGAGCCCGGCGTGGGCGCGGTGGTCACGCAGGCCTTCACCGAGCGGAGCCACGGGCCGCAGGGACTGCGGCTGCTGCGGGCGGGCCGATCGGCGCCCGAGGTCGTGGAACGGTTGCTGGCCGGCGACGGCGGGCGGGCTTCGCGTCAGCTCGGCGTGCTCGATGCCGCCGGTGGCTCAGCGGCGCACACCGGCAGCCAGTGCGTGGCCGAGGCAGGCCACGTGTGCGAGCCCGGCGTCAGTGTCCAGGCCAACATGCTCGAGCGCCCAGGGGTGTGGCAGGCCATGCTTGCCGCCTTCCGTGACACCGACGGCGACCTCGCGGCGCGCCTGCTGGGGGCGTTGCGCGCCGCCGACGATGCAGGCGGGGATATCCGCGGCCGACGCTCGGCCGCGCTGGTGGTGGCGGCCAACGATCCGCACCAGCCGCCCTGGGCTCGCCGCTTCGATCTCCGGGTCGACGCCTCGGAGCAACCGCTGGACGAGCTCGCGGCTGCGCTGGACGTCGCACGCGCCTACGAGGCCATCTCGACTGCCATCGACGCGGCCAAGAAGGGCAACAGCGATCAGGCCATCGAGGAGACCGAGCGAGCCCGCGCGCTGGCGCCCGATGACGCGCAGATCCTCTTCTGGCACGCGCTCGTACTCGCCGCCAACGACCGTGAGGCCGATGCCCGCCCGGTCTTCGAGCGCGCCATCGCCGAGGAGCCACGACTCATCGAGTTCGGTCGCCGCTACATGCGCGCCGGCCACGGCGCGAACCTTGCTGAGTCGCTGCGTCGCCTCGGCCGCCTGGACTAGCCCTCCTCGGCAGCCCAGTCGCTGACGATCTCGCGCACGAGCTCCATGGAGTCGAGATCGGCGCTGTTGGCAAGCACAGCGACGAGATCACCACGCGCAGGATCGATGGCCATCGTGCTGTTGTGGCCGCTGGCGGTACCCGAGAACACCGGGAAATAGTGGGTTCCGAGGTCGCCGAGGTCGCCGAACACCACATCATGGGTGTCGAACCCCATGCCGAAGAAGAGGGCCTCCTCGTCGAGCATCAGCGCGATCGACTCCTTCGACAGCAGCCGTCCATCGGCAAGCGCTTGCAGGATCACAGCCGCGTCGAGGACCGAGGAAACGACCGGATCGAGCGTGCGCATCGCTCGAGCCTCCTGCTCGGGGTCACCCACGAACCCGAGGTCCGGATGC
>Ga0316197_10001814_pt1 | contig 15169 bp, 14 predicted proteins | sample OudBiesiAoxic_MG_FD_204939 | JGI IMG/M metagenome (GOLD analysis project Ga0316197, IMG submission 204939) | Coastal sediment microbial communities from Oude Bieten Haven, Netherlands - site A oxic | ecosystem: Environmental > Aquatic > Marine > Coastal > Sediment | place: Netherlands...
TCGGCCTCTCGCAACCTAAAGACGAAGAGGAACACCCGAGACAGCAAGACCTTTGAGATGATGGCGCACAGTCAGCCCGCCAACCAAGACACCCCGTCGAATGTCTGGGACACATTGTTGTCCGATAAGCCGTTTGGGACTTGGTCTACGGAAACCATCAGGGCCAGCGGCTACGAGTGCCGCGCAAACAGACCGGACGCACGTCTGCTTCTGACCAGTGCCAAATCAATTCAAAAATGTCTTGCTATGCAGGAGCTATCCACACAAGACATTCGCTGCGACCAGGAAATCGGGCCGCAAGATCCTTTCCCAACGTGCCGTACCAAGTTGACCGGGGCTCAGAGGCCTTTCCGGATTTGGGTAGTCAGTCTGACCGTTCGCGCCTAATGTCGGAGATAAGGCAATATTCCGTAGGGCATTTCTTGCAAAAAACTCGAGACACAGACGACGGAGACAGTTTGCGCGCGGAGCTTGAGCTTGCCCGCGAACGCGAGGCGGCAACGCGGGAAATTCTCGAAATCATTAGCCAGAGCCGGGATGACGAGCAGCCTGTATTCGAAACAATCCTCAAGAACGCCTGCGTGCTTTGCAACGCGCCGCTTGCCGGCCTGATACTCGGGGCGCCTGACGATGAAATTCAAACATTGGCGGCCCACAAGGGTATGTTTCCCTCGGCGGTCGAATTGTTCGAGACCGGCCAGATGCGGATGGATCCCGAACTGTCCTATGCCGCACGTTCCATCATCGAAGGCCGTCTAATCGCGTTCGACGACATGGGGAAAAGCGAGCTTTACGAACAGGGCTGCCCGGTGGTCCGCTCCATGGTGGACGAGTCTGGCATCCGCAGCGTTTTATTCGTGCCCCTTGTGAAAGATGGCGCGGGGATCGGGAACATCACACTGTTTCGCCGGGAAATCAGCCCCTTCGATCCGTCGGAGATCGCGCTGGTCCAGACCTTCGCCGCCCAGGCCCTGATCGCCATCGAGAACGTCCGGCGGTTCCGCGAGGTCACGGAACGGCTGGAGCGCGAGAAAGCCTCTGGCGACGTTCTGGATATCATCAGCCGGTCGCGCGATGACGATCTGCCGGTTTTCAGGGTGATCACGGAGGCTGTGCCGCGCTCCGCTGGCCTATATCTGCTTACTCAATGTTGATCGAACACATGTAACGGTACCGGCCCAGATCGGTGCGCGGCGCGAGTTCGCTGAACGGCTTGCACGGTTTACGGAACCTGTTGAAAAAGACTGGCTGTTGGCCGTCAAGGCGCCGCTGGAGCGCAAGGTCATCAGAATTGATGATCTTGCCGATGACGATCTTTATCGAGACGGCAACGAATACCGCGTGAACATGGTGGACGAGGAAGGCATGCGCAGCGTGCTCGTGGTGCCTCTTGTCAGCGGCGATACAGGTGTCGGCTGCATCTTTCTCTATCGTCGTGAGGTGGCCCCATTTTCGGATGCCGAGGTTGCGCTGGTCCAGACATTCGCCGCGCAGGCGGTGATCGCCATCGAGAACGTGCGTCAGTTCAAGGCGCTGGAAGAAAGTAATGCCGAGTTGACGGACGTGCTCGAGCGTCAGACCGCCACCGCCAATGTGCTGGACGTGATCAGCCAGTCGCCGTCGGACGCCCGGCCCGTTTTCGATGTCATCGCCGCCACAGCGATGCGCCTTTGCGATGCCGAGGCGATCGTGATCTGGCAGATCGGTGCTGACGGGTTCGAGCTTGCCGCGACGTTGCCGGACACGCCGGAACGTGTTCGGATGCTCAAGGAGTATCCTCCCACGGTGGACGAGGGTTCGGTCGCCGGGCAGGCTTTTGCCGCACGGGACACAATCCATATCGACGACCTGCAGGCCGACCCCGTGCTGTCACAGCTGCCGCTCACCAGGATGACGCAGACCCGCACGATGCTCGCCGTTCCCCTCTTTTCGCCCACGCAGGAACCGGTCGGGCTGATCGTTCTGCCGCGACGTGAGGTGCGCGCCTTCAGTCCCGAACAGATCACGCTGGTCGAAACCTTTGCGGATCAGGCCGCCATCGCCATCGAAAACGTGCGGCTGTTCAAGGCGTTGGAGACGCTGAATGCCGAACTGGGCGAGCGGGTCGAAGAACAGGTCGGCGAGATCGAGCGCATGGGAAAGCTGAAGCGCTTCCTTCCCGCCGCTGTAGCCGACACCGTTGTAAACTCCGGGTCCGAGGACCTGCTCAAGAGCCACCGCGCGCTTCTCGGCGTCCTGTTCTGCGACATTCGCGGATTTACCGCCTTTTGCGAAACCGCCGAGCCCGAGGAAACCATCGAGGTCCTGCAAACCTATCACGAAGAGATGGGCAAGCTGATCAATGCACACAGCGCAGGTGTTGACCACCGAATGGGCGACGGGATCATGGTGCTTTTCAACGATCCCTTGCCTTGCGAAGATCCGGCCGGGGATGCCGTCAGACTGGCCATGGCGATGCGGGCCAAGATGTCCGAGCTGTGCCGGTCATGGAAGCGCATGGGCCATCGGCTGGGCTTTGGGGTTGGTGTTTCGCTAGGATATGCGACCGTCGGCATGGTCGGGTATGAAGGGCGCTCGGAGTACACCGCTTCCGGCACAGCGGTCAATGTCGCCGCGCGCTTGTGCGACATGGCCGAGGATGGCGAGATCCTGCTGAGCACCCGCGCCGCGATCGCGGTGGAGGATGATTTTCCCTCCCTTTCGGCTGGAGAGGTCACGCTGAAAGGCATCCGAGAACCGGTCGAGGTTTTCAGATTGGTCGAAAGGGCTGCAGGATAGGAATGCATGCTTTCTCGGCGATTGCTCTCCCCGGCCCAGAGCGGTCACTCGGCGGCGAAGCGACATTCTGCGGTTGCAGCCTGCCTTGCTGACATTCCCCGCGGGGCAAAACGAGATGTTTGTCGGCGCAACCCCGACCGACCTCTGTAGTCCTACGGATTTCAAAACCGCGACAAGAGGTTATGCTAACCCCGACTTAACGATGCGCCGATCGCATCGCTCGCACCGGAATCGGATACGTGGCAGAGACAACGCAACACGTCAGAGATCTTTTTCGCGGCTCACTCGCCCAAGGGGTCGCTTGGTTTCTGCTGTGCATACTTGCGCTTGCGGCACTTGCCGGTTTCGAACGCAACGCACGGCTGACTGAATTGACGACCGAAAGCGAGCGCCTTCATGCCGTCGCATCACAACGGGCCGACCAGCATGACGCGCATCTCACGGCCCTGTCGGCCATCGCGGTGGCTGGTGCAGATCAGCGCCCGGATCTCTTTCGCGAGGTCGCGGGCGCGATCATGCGGTTCTATCCCCGCATTGTCGGCATCTCCCTCGTGTCGCTCGACGGGGAGGGCAGCGCGCTGGAAATCGGGATCAAAGAGGCCGAGCTTGGGGACGTGATCCGCGCGGCGGCCAGACGCTCGACCGGCGCCCCAGTCCTTGTGCGCTATCCGTCCGCCCGTCCGGCCTACCTGATTGTCAAACGCAGCCCCAATTCCCAGGCCGCGCGCTACAGTCTCGCCCTCATTGTCGACGCCGCTGCCCTGCTTGATGGAGATTCCCGCTACTGGACGCATGTTGAGGCGACGCGCTGGCTGGCCCTTCCAGATGGCACACCGCTATTCGGTGTCACTGATGACGGGCGCGCTCCGAACTTCAGCCGTGCGCTGTCAAGCGGCACCCAACCGCTTGAGCTGAAGACCGCGATCCGCATGACGGCGTCGGACATCTTGCCGCCGAGCCGGGTGGCTATCGCCCTTGCCTTGATCGCACTTGGCGGCTTTGCGCTGCGCGCGATGGGGCGGCAACGCGCCAAGATCCGCGCGGCCGAAGCCCGCGCCGAACTGAGCGGCCTTGAGACCCGCCTCAGCCATGCGTCCCGGGTGAATGCGCTTGGCGAGATGGCAAGCGGCATGGCGCATGAATTGACCCAACCTCTGACGGCGATCCTGGCGCAGGCGCAGGCGGCTCGGCACCTGGCCGCACGGGGCGACACGGACCGCGTTGCGGGGATCCTCGAGGACGTGGTCGGTCAGACGCGGCGCGCATCCGCCATCCTCGACCGCCTCCGCACCTGGACCCGGCCCCGGGAACGCAATGCGGAACCGATCGATCTGCGAGAGTGCATCCGAGTGGCCGAAACCCTTCTCGCGGGACAAGCTGCGGATCTTGGCGCCCGGCTGAACCTGACGATGCCACCGACGCCGGTGACGGTGGAGGGCGATCGCGTGGAACTGGAACAGGTTCTGTTCAACCTGATGCGGAACGCCCTTGATGCGGTTGCCGAGAGTGCAGGATCGCGCAAGATTGCCGTTGACGCGGCTCTGGACGGAGAGATGGCGGTGATCGACGTCAGCGACACTGGCCCGGGCATCCAGCCGGACGTGCGGGACCGGTTGTTCACGCCCTTCGTGACGACACGGGAGAACGGAACTGGCCTCGGTCTCGCTCTCAGTCATCGCCTGATCGAACGGGCAGGTGGCGATCTGACGGTGGTCGAGGCCCGTGAGGGCGCTCGCTTCAGGATACGCCTGCCGCTGGCCCGCGTAGAACGAGAGGCCGCCGAATGACCACGCCAGTCTATCTGGTCGATGACGATGCAGCGGTCCGAGAGGCGCTCTGTCTGCTTCTTTCAACTGTAGGGATCGACGTGAGGAGCTTTCCTGGGCCCGAGGACTTTTTGTTGTCGTTGCCCAAGCTCGATCCGGGCTGCCTGATCCTCGATATCCGTATGCCGGCGATCTCCGGGTTGAAGCTGCAGGAACACCTGACCGCGAGCGGCTTGGACTGGCCAACGGTGGTGATTTCGGGCCATGGCGATATCGAGGCCTGCCGCAAGGCGTTCCGCAACGGCGCCATCGACTTCCTGTCGAAACCGGTCGACGAACAGGACCTCATCGACGCCATTCAGAAGGGGCAGGCGGTGCTCGGCCGGGCCGCCGAAGCCGACGCTGAACGCCGCGAAACGATGGCACTCATGGCCGGGCTGACGCCGCGCGAGCGGGAAGTCCTGTCGCTGGTGGCGCGCGGCTTCGCGACCCGTGACATCGCCGGGGCGCTAAACGTTTCGCCACGGACCGTGGAAAGCCATCGCGCGGCCATCGGCGCCAAACTTGGCACAACGTCGCCAGCAGAGATGACGCGTCTGTGGATCGAGGCCGAATCCATTCCGTAGTTCTACGGATGTGGCGGGTCGTCCTACGAATGGGGCGAAATCCAGCGATGGCGTAGGTGTCTCCCAGTCACCAGCAAAGGAGAACCCACATGCTCAGAACAACCGCTCTTCTCGCCGCACTTGCCGCTCCCGTGGCCGCGGTGGCGCAGGATCTGCCAACCAGCCCCTATCTCCCGCTTGCCATGGCACTTGATGCCGCAAACGCTGCCCTCGAGGCCTGTGCGAAGGACGGCTACAATGTGAGCGTTGCAATCGTTGCCCGTGACGGCGCGACCAAGGTGCACCTGAAAGCCGATAACTCGGGTCCGCATACTGTCGGCAGTGCTCAGGGCAAGGCCTTTACGTCAGCCTCAATGGGCCGCGACACAGCCGGGCTTGCACAGTTCATCGGTGAGAACCCGCAGCATGACGGCCTTCGCTACATGGATGCGCGCATGGTCATCCAGGGCGGCGGGCTTCCGATACGGATCGGAGGCGGCCTCGTCGGCGGTATTGGCGTCGGAGGCGCACCTGGCGGGCACCTCGACGAGGCCTGCGCCCGTGTTGGTCTCGATACGATTGGCGCCGAGTAAGTCAAACTCGGGTCGCGTCCCGTGCGCGGCCCATTCCTTATTCACTCTGCTAGAAAGGTAAACCCATGCGCTCCCTTAACCTGATTGCTTTTTTTTTCGGACTTGCCGGGTCGGTCTCGGCACAAACTGCCCCTTCACCAAGCGAAGTTGCAGCCTATAACGGTCTATTCCGCGCCGCCCATGAAGGCGACGTCGACGGAATTGAGCAGCTGGCCGCGGAAGGTGCCGACGTCAATGCCCGCGATTCCCGGGGGCGCACTCCGGCGCATGTCGCCGCCTTCGCCTCCGAGGACGGGGCGCTGCGCGCACTGGCCGAAGCCGGTGCCGATATGAATGCGCTCGAATATCGGGCCTACGATGTCGTCACCATTGCCGCGGTGGCGGACGATCCCGAACTGATGTCACTCGCCATCAGCCTCGGCAACGATCCGGGTCTCGTAACCAGCCCCTATCTTGGCAACGCGCTGATCGCCGCGGCGCATCTTGGTCATGCCGAAGTGGTACGGCGCCTAATCGACGCCGGCGCGCCGCTCGACCACATCAACAACCTGCATTGGACGGCTGTGATGGAGGCGGTTGTCCTTGGTGAAGGCGGCCCGGATCATCAGGCGGTGCTTGACGCGCTTTTGTCCGCCGGAGCTGATCGAACGCTTGCCGACCGCGATGGCGTCACGCCGCTTGAGCATGCCGAAGCTCGTGGCTTCACCGAAATGGCTGAACGACTACGCAGAGAAGACTGATCCGCCCGCATGGGAAAGCCTTCGACTTTGCTGTCCCAGGTTGCCCATGACGTCGATAGGGTAGCGTTGGACTGTCTGCCATCCGGATAGGTAAAGGCCCAAAGCTGCCGTCCACCGATCGCTCAAGTTGCCGCAGCGCGGCCCGGCGAACCTGCCGTTCGCTGCACGCGCAAAATCTCTGGGGTTGCGAAATCACACCGTGCTTTTGCTGGGGCTGCGCCAGTGGCCGCTCAACTGTGAACTCGGCCCTTTGTAATGGAGCAATCTGTTCTACAGACACCAAGGAAGTCTGTCTTGTGTGTCGCGGTCAGAATATATTCTTGGGTGGAACCTAACCGATTGCAAATTTCAGAAATCATCAAATTCCGGGACATTACCGAGCCTGACAAGGAAGCTAGGTGATCCGACTTCGCCACTGTTTGGGTCTTCACTAATCATATAGGCATCAGCACCGGCGCAATCCTCGGACTGGACTTCCCGTTCGGCTCTATTCTGGGCTTCTGCTGCAGTTGAATATTGAAATTGCTTGCCAATCTTCAAGCCTGCTTGCCCGTCGCGCCCGGGCTTTTGTTCCACATATGTCTGACAGATATAGTGAACTTTTGTGGAGCTCTCGTCTGCGTGCGTCATGGGCAATTCCTTTAGGTGCGTCCGGTCGCCCCAGAAGATTGAAAGGCGCGGGCGAAGAGTGCGTTGTCGCTATGTGGCGGCCTTGGGTGAACCTGTCCTATGTACTACCGCGACGGCTTCGTCGGAGTGTTGGCTTCTCGTTCGAGGCGCGTGTTGCGGAGTCGGTCGTTCTTGGCTTGTCGGTTCTCGGCCTCTTCTTCGACCATCTTCCGAACGATGCGGGATGTCTTTTCCATCGGTGTTTCCACATTGGGACCTTGCGCTTTGAACAAGCTTGTTTTTGTCAGCTTTGCCAAGTTGCAATCTCCTCTTTGGTTGCATCCACGTGTGTTGGAACAAGGTCGTTCAAACCAATGTCAGATGTTTGCTTGGGCCATAGGCATCGCGTGCGATTGGCAGGGGTCGGTCATTGCGTAGATTTATCTGGATATCCGGGGCGGCCATGGTGCGCATCAAAGCGCCATAGTTCATGTTAAACGGCATTTCCGATCCAACGCAGAGCGCCGCATCTTTCGTGCCGATGACAAGATGATCGCTTGTTGCGCCGATTAGAGTATTGCCCGGCGGCATCGAAAGCCCCTCCGCATCCGTGTCTTGGTGCCCAATGGCAAGAATTATCCGCGTGGTTTCTGAGGTGTCAGGGACAAGCTGAATTCTTGCCAAGGTGTGATCAGCGCAGTTCACAAGTGGCCGCACAGACTTGGCCTCCGTTTCAATCACTTCGGCGACAAGCGTGAAGGCGTCCCGAAACATACCACCAATCTGATCCCCTGTGATCGGATCGACGCCAAGCAGTATTGCTTCCCCAATGCGCAGATCGTTTATCCGGCCAGTAGCGCGCGCGCCAAACGCCCAAGGCAGGTTTGCAGAGTTGCCGCCAGATACCGTCTGCAGGAATGGGCCACACTGACCCTCGACATCATTGGCAAGAACAGACAGGGCCCGCATCTTTGCGGCCGTCGGGGCCAGGCCACTCAGACAAGCGAAGTTGGCACCAATGCCTTTGAGCGCCACGCCGGGCATGTCCACCACTTGCTGTGCCATGCCCCCAAGGTCCTGAGGCATGATCCCTTCGCGCAGATCGCCCATTTCGACCATCAGGATAATGCCGTGAACCGTGTTCTGCCGGAGTGCAGCAGCGGCTAAGGCTGCGATCACAGCTATCTCTGTATTGTAGCTCGCCTCACTGTATTTCACGACGTCATCAACTTGGCTCAGCATGGGTGTTCGGATCAGGGTGACCGGACATGTAATCCCAGCGTGGCGTAACCGCTTCACGTTGCTCAAACGCGCCTCAGCAAGGCCCGCAGCGCCACCGCCGAGCATGGCACGGGCGATGGCTGGATGCCCGCAAACGGCTTTGGTCACAGCTGTCACACCGATGCCACGCGTCTTCAGCAGCCCAACAACAGTCTGGGTGTTGCTGCGTATCTTGCTTAGGTCTACTTCGACGCGCGGGTTGCTCATATTGCAGCCACGGGTATCCCTTGCCGCAGGCCGGGATAGGCCGAAACAACCATCGCCAACAAGTGTGCCGCCGGTCGGCTCAGTGCATCAGTGACGGGCAGTCCAAGTTTTTCACTCTGTGCCGCAATCGTGTTTGTGATTTCGGCTTCGGACATACCCTCGTGATTGAGCGTGACGCCGATGACCTTGGTATCCGAAAATGCCTCGATCAACGCAATTTCACTTGCCGGGGTGGGCATTGGCATGTTGGGAAAATCGCAGTGATGGGCGCGTTTTGGGGCGTGCTGAAGGATAACGGCATCCGGCTGGCTGCCGCGCAGGATAAAGGCCGATGTACAGAACGCGGGATGGCTTAACGCACCTTGGCCCTCGATCAAGATGACATCGGGTTGCTCAGCCTCTGAGGCCGCAACAATCGCCCCCTCAAGCTCGCCACAGCAGAATTGGGGCGGTACGGCGTCCATGGCCACGCCATATTTCGCGCCCTGCATCAGACCCGTCTGGCCTGTGCCGACCAGCACAGTCTTGATGCCTTTTGCGTTGAGGGCACGGGCCAAGACCGTCGCAGTGGTCCGCTTTCCGATGGCGCAATCGGTCCCAAGAACGGCGATGCGCAGCGCATGTACATTCGCGACGCTGCCATCGAACAAACGCATGTCCTTGCTGGGCTTCGGTTTGCGGATGTCGCGGATGGTGACGTGCTTTTCCCGTGCCGCTTGTGCAATTTCGGTGTCGTCGCTCAGGTATTCATGCAGGCCACTGACGATATTCATACCGCACGCTATTGCATCAAGGACAACACCACGATCAGCTGGCGAAAGCCGCCCAGTTGAGGGGGCCATTCCATAGATGAAAGTATCAGGTATGGTGGGTTCGTGGGCGACAGCGGCATCCAGACTTTTGAAGATTGGTATGCTGTTGATCGCCTCATCAAGAACCATCCCGCTATCGTCACCGCTATGGTTGCTGTCGATGACAGAGACGATCCCGTAAGCCTCTGAATGGCGCACTAGGCCGTTGGCCGTCTTGCCGTCAATTCGGGCAAAATTGCCTTCGCAATAGACAATCGCTGTTGGTTGCAAGGCGGTCTGAGTGATCGCCGTTGATGGTGGAGATACGCCACGGGTCAAAGGAGGCGCTTGCGCACCTCTGACGGGACGACGAATGGTATCCACCGATTGAAGTTCGGTTTTCATGCTATTTTCCTTTTGAGGGCGACAGGACCTTCGCCAATGGGTGTTGAAGCCGAAGTCCCGGTGCCGTGGGCTTAGTTCTTCAGAACGCACAGCCCCTTGGACTTCTGGAAGTTCCTGTTGCATTTCCAGCTGTTCCCCGACCTGCCAAGATGTGCGTTCGCGGGGATGTCTATCGCTTTGCAGCCTGTACCAGAGGCCTCATATCCCCTCTGGCATTTCCATCCCTTACCGTAGGTAGCATCGTCGAAGTATGCGAATTCTGGGATTTCTACGGCCTCGCAGCGACCGTCCTGTTCAAAGAAACCACGTTCACATGTCCAGGGTTGACCGTAGCCAGATCCGTTCAAAAAACCGTTGGTGGGAACCTCAATGGCATTGCAAAGGTCATCCACCTTCTCAAACCCACGGTCACATTCCCACCCGGACCCAAAGGACGTATCCACCAGAAAGCCGTTTTTGGGGACGACGACCTTTTGGCAAGTGTCGTCAACTTTGTGAAATCCGCGCAAGCAGTGCCAGCGTTCGCCTGAAGGGTCCAGGAACCCACCATCGGGGACAACCACTGCAACACAGGTCGTGTCATCGACGTTGCGAAAACCACGAAGACATTCCCAACCGGAACCATATGTACGGTTCGTTTCGTATGCATTTTCCGGTGCCACGACGGCTGCACAGCTATCGCCAATAAGCCGATACCCGACGTTGCATTCCCAGCCGTCGCCATAACTCCTTGCGCTGGCGTTTTCCGGCATGGTCTGGGCAAGCACAGGCATTGCAAAGAGAAGCAGAGCGAGAATAGGTCCGAAAAATAAAGCCCAGATCAATCGGGTGTCCGCCACCAGATGGGCCCCACACGTTGTTTGGAGCGAGTGCCGCGCTTTCTTCGACTTATGATTCATCCAACTCAAGCCCCGCCAGGCAAGCGTCTGCAAGGTCACGGTCTGGCTTGTCTGAACCGGGGCGGGTCGCCCAACCTGTTTCCATCATTGCATTGCGGCGGCCAAAGCCAGAAAGCTCCTGGATATTTGCCAGTTTCCCTGTGCGTCCTGGATCAGACGCTGAAATATTGAGACACACTGGCACCATCGCCAAAGTCACTTCGTCAGCTGCCAATTCCCTTGCCATGGCTTGGGCGTTGCCGCCTGTTGTCCAGCCACCCCAAGTAAATCCGAGGATAGAAACCGCAATCGCACCACCCAAAGCACCGTAGATGCTGGGTTTCGTCCATTCTGGAAAAGTCATTTTTTGATCCTTTGACGGAGAAAGCGCCGCCTCACTGTTTTCATGCGCTGACGAGATATCGTGTCAGGGCCGTTTCTAAGTTGTATTGTTCGACAGGGCACTGTTTATGTCCGGTCGCTATGCATGGGCTTTTCCTGCCGCAAACGCGCGTGAACACACCGCATGGGCGATGCGGTCGTGCGCGATAACATCGGCAACCTCTCCAAGCATCAGATCCCAGCTACGGGAAGTGAAAATTGAATTTTCATGATAGATGATTGCAGTTCGCTATGGCAGGCGATGCGCCTATGCCGCGGGAGACCACAACTTTGTATGTTGTATCTAGTCTCTTAGCGCCTGAATTACAATGCTAGCCGACCTGATCTTGTTTCGAACGCCACCAACGGTCTTGAAATGAGAGAAGCGAACGAACCTCCGACCCTGTGTGACCGCAATTCTGCCACTGAATAAAGCGCATACTTGGTCTACTGCCGAAAGCACACAGTTAAGCGGACTGCGGCATTTGAGAATTTGGACCCTCAACGGACCTCGGAGGCGACGCAGTCTCCTGCGGTATGTTGCTTCGGTCAACGTCGGGTTGTCGTTGTAGGAAGGCATGGCGGATCGGAGGATCAATCATGGAGAAACCAAACTTACCTGCCATTCGCGCGCTTCGTCCCGCCTGGAATAAGGGCCGCATCGTCGGCCAGAAGCGACCGCTCAAGCCAAAGCATTTCTGGGCAATCCGTGTTCGCCTTGAACTAGCTGAGAACCATTGCGACCTCGCACTGTTCAATATGGCGATCGACAGCAGGCTTCGCGGTTGTGACCTGGTGAAGATGAAGGTTGTCGATTTCATGAGCGCCGCCATATCTCAGCCCGCCAATATGCGCGGATTGTCCGTGACTTTGTTACCTCAATTGGATTGGAAGCGACTGCCTACGGCGCGCATTCGATGCGGCGAACTTAAGTGACCCAGATCTACAAGAAGAAGGGAAATCTCAGAGCCGTACAGCTTCTTCTTGGGCACACAAAGATGGACAGCACGGTGCGATATCTCGGCGTCGAACTCGAGAATGCATTGGGTATTGCAGAAGCCATTGAAATCTAAAGCTGTCGGGTCGCTTTCACTGGCGTACCAAACCGGTCATTCGTCTCACCCAGCAACGCTGCGCAGCAGCACTTGCGGCTCGCTAGCCTTCTGAGAATGCGAGATATGTTCGCATATGGTCGATAACTTGCTGATAATCGGCGGTATTCTCAGGTGCGGGCGGGTGTTCAACTGCCACGGCCAATGCTGCGTGCGCCTGTACGCGACTTTTGAATCCCCTCTTGATATCCGCGGATCCAAGCTTGTTCGGCGTGTCGAAGCCTCTCCGAATACCCGTTGCCAGGCATTCGGTAACCGCTGAGGCAAAAGAATGAGGGGGAGGGGGGCAATCTCTCAGAGCTGGCCACTTGCCAACCCAAACATCCTCACACGCACAGATTTTTTTCCTGCAGAACGTATAAGATTACCAAGAAATGGCTTCTTGAGAGCGCGTCAGTAATTTATTTTATATTCCAATGCTTTGATGACGTTAAGAGCCGCTCTTGATGAAAGGCTGTATCATTTTCCCCGGTGCAATTGAACACTCTGCAAGGGCGTCGGTAGCTGTCGCAGGACAGCGGACGCTCGTGACGAGCGGAATTGACTTCTGCTCTTAGTCCTAAGCGGACATGGTCCGCTACCGACGCTCGCAGCAGCAACCTCATCACCCGAAAACATCAGCCGCGCCTTAGAAACAAAAGCCGCCGTTCGTTGAGACCGCCGCGATTTTCATACCCCTTGTGTCCAAGTTAAGGGTTTGAGTTCAACGGGTGACCTGTCTGGATAGCCTCTGTCACCAGAGGTTAGGAATGTCTGAAAACCTCACGCTATGAGCGGGTTGAGATGGACTGAACGGGACGAAGAAGGATGGCTCACGGCTTGTCCCGCACACCGCCGGACACCCGAGCCGGCGTCACACAACTTGGCACGGGACCCTCATTTCCAAGGCATGACGAGGTATTTCTCGCCTGTCTTCATTGCGCGATAATCGGTCACGGCTTCCTTGGTCAGCATCTCCTCGAGATCGACCCGTTTCTTGTAATGGCTGGCGAAGGTCGTTGTCAGGTTCTCGAGTACACGCTTGCGCATCCGTCCCACGGTTTCCATTCCGACCGATTGAATGAAGGGGAACAGGAGCCAGCCTGACAGGGTCCAGCCAAAGCCGTAACTCGGCGACAAGATTGTCGGACCAACGTCCAGCCGTCCATAGATGAACATGCGCTTTTGCTGGTTGGAGCCATAGCGCGAATACTCGGTCATCTTGCCAACCGCGACCTGCTCCATCGCCTTGAAGACACTGTCGACCGATTTTCCCCCGCCGATCGGATCGAACCCGTAGAAGGCGTCAGTGTCGTCGATTGCGGACCGGAGTTGGTGCATGAAATCGTCATCCGATGAATTGACGATATGGGTGGAGCCAAGCTGCTCAAGCAATTCGACCTGGCCCTGTTTCCGCACGATATTGACCAGCCCCATGCCGTCTTCGTTGCAGATCCGGGTCAGCATCTGGCCTAGATTGGATGCACCGACCGTATGCAAGATCGCGCTTTGTCCATCCATTCTTGCATTTTCAACGAACCCCAGCGCGGTCATGGGATTGACGAAGGCGCTCGCTCCATCCTCGGCCGAATAATCGCCCAGTGGCAGGCACATGGCGGCATCCGCGATACAATACTGGCTGTAGGCATTGCCCGGCACACAGGCGACGCGCTGCCCCATCAGCGCCTTGGCCATGTCGCCGTCACCCGTTGCGACGACAGTGCCCGCTCCTTCATTGCCAGCGGGCAGTTTAAGCCCGTGACGCGCCTTGGACCCCGTATTGAACGGCTCGGGCATGCTGGCGACGTATTTACCAGGCGAATAATCGGCGCTTTCGAGATCGGCCGCACCGGCAAGAATAGCGAGATCCGACGGATTGATCGGTGCCGCCTCCATTCTCACAAGGACTTGGTTTCCGGTAGGATCGGGAAAGGTCACTTCCTCGATCGCCACGGTGAGCGTGCCATCGCTTTCTAGCGTAGTGAATAGTTGCTTGCCGGTGGTGCTCATGTCGATTTCTCCTGGTTTCGGTATCAGAATGCAAAGATGCTTTCGGGTCGGAGACCAGGCGAGATGGACGGAAAAACACCTCGGCCCCACGGTCTTAGATCGAACACTATAAGCGTCGAAGTGGCAATCGCCGATTCTGAACACACCTCCTATCGCTGGCGCAACCAATATCGTGGGATGGCCGACGCATACCTGCCGCCGGGGGGCGCTGCCGTGCAAGACGCATCCAAACGACAGGCATGGGCTGCAGACAAAGGAACAGATTGAGGCACGCAAAAATAAATACAACGACCTTCTGCTCAATCTGGCGCCTATGAAAGACCAGTAATTGCGGCAAAAACATACATCTGTCGTGTTTAGTCAGCTCTCCGCCTTGAGCCCATTCGTTAATCCAATATTCACGCTGCGCGCGCTTGTAGCGTGAAAACTTGCCGCGCCACGACGAAATTGCTGCTGCATCACAGGGGCGATCTCGGCCATTCAGGCAATTTGCAGGAAATCTGAAACCGTCAAATCACAGACTGCGGACAAAGTGGAGTTGTGCAGCCGCAGCTATTGCCCAAGCAGAAAAGCGCGCAGCACCTACCGGACGACAGTGCCCGCAGCGTGTGCCAAAAACGGTTCGAAGAACTTAGGAAATCTGACGCTCCCTTCCCTCCCAATAGGGTTTGCGAAGCTCGGTCTTTAGCACCTTGTTGGCCCCTGACAGAGGGAACGGATCGGCCCGGAATTCGATACTCCGAGGGCATTTGTAGCCAGCGATCATTTCATGGCAATGCGCCTGCAACTCCCCCGACGTAACTTCAGCGCCAGGATGCAGGATGACAATGGCATGCACGCTTTCCCCCCATTGGTCGCTGGGAATGCCAATCACGGCACTGGTGGCCACTGCCGGATGCCGGCTGAGCGCGTTTTCCACCTCGGCTGAATAGACGTTTTCGCCACCTGAGACGATCATGTCCTTCACGCGGTCCATCAAGAAGATAAATCCATCGTCGTCCATGTAACCGGCATCTCCGGTTAGGACCCAGCCA
>Ga0316197_10001815_pt1 | contig 15167 bp, 14 predicted proteins | sample OudBiesiAoxic_MG_FD_204939 | JGI IMG/M metagenome (GOLD analysis project Ga0316197, IMG submission 204939) | Coastal sediment microbial communities from Oude Bieten Haven, Netherlands - site A oxic | ecosystem: Environmental > Aquatic > Marine > Coastal > Sediment | place: Netherlands...
AGTACGGCATCGTCCCGCCGTCGACGGGGAACATGCACGCCGTCATGTTCTTGGCGGCGTCTGATGCCATCAGCACGGCGACCGCAGCGACTTCCTCGACTTTGTTCGGTCGCTTGATCGCCGACTCCGAGCTGAACGTCTCGATCAGTTCGTCGTAGCCGCTCATCCCCATGGCGACGGCGGAGTCAGGACCGGTCGCGCGCACGATGTCGGTTTCGATGAGGCCGGGCAGAATGGCGTTGACGGTGATCCCCATCGTGCCGACCTCGTGCGCTGCGGCCTTGACGAGCCCGTTGACCGCATGCTTCGTGGCTGCGTAACCGGGGATGCCCGGTTTGCCGAGCTTGCCCTCGACCGACGACGTGACGATGATCCGGCCCGACTCACGTGGGATCATGTGCTGCAGCGCGCGCCGCATCCCCCAGAAGACGTGGTTCAGGTTCCAGTCGACTTCGAGGTTCCATTCCTCGTCGGTCATCTGAGCGACCGGTGCGGTCATCTGCACGCCACCGGAATTGAGACAACAGATGTCGAGCTGGCCGTACTTCTCGATCGTGAAGTCGATCAGCCCCTCGACCGCCTCTTGCTTCGATGCGTCGCCGGCGTAGAACGCAGCGTTGTCGCCGGCGCCCATCTCGGCGAGACATTGCTGCCCCTTGGCTTCGTCGCGTCCGTTGACCACGACCTTGCCACCTTCTGCGATGAATGCATCGGCCATCGCCCGGCCGATGCTGCGTGTGCCACCCGTGATGCAGGCGACCTTTCCGTCGAGCTTTCCCATGATGATTTCTCCGTTCCCTGTTTCCGGCTCAGTAGGGAGCCGTGCCGCCGTCGATCGAGATGAGTGAGCCGGTGATACCCGCACCGACGTCGGACGCCAGCAACGTGGCGACTGCAGCAACGTCCTCGACGTCGTTGAGCTTCTTGATTGCCGATTCGGAGGAGAACATGTCGAGCAACCCCTGGTAGTCCAGCCCCATCGATTCCGCAGCAGGTGGGCCCTCGACCATCATGATGTCGGTCTCGATCGCCCCCGGGCACAGCGCGTTGACGGTGATGCCGAGCGTGCCGACCTCCTGAGCGGCCGACTTCACGAGGCCGTTGATCGCGTGCTTCGCTGCGACATAGATCGAGATCCCGGGCTTGCCCACCTTGCCCTCGAGCGAGCTGACCGCCATGACGCGGCCCGACTCCTGCGGGATCATGTAGTGGAACGCCCGCCGCATGGTCCAGAACGTGTGCCAGAAGTTCCACACGAGGGAGTCCTGCATCGCCTCGTCGGTGAGCTCCGCGATCGGTGCATGGCCGGAGGCGCCGCCGGCGTTCGCCACGAGGATGTCGATCCGCCCGAAGTGGTCGACGGTGCCGTCGACGATCGCTTCACACGATTCGCGCTGCTTGACGTCGCCGGCGATGTAGAAGGCATCGTCGCCGGCGCCGAGCTCGGCGAGCGTTCGCTCCGCCTTGCTCTGGTCGCGACCGTTGATTGCGACTCTTGCCCCCTCTTCGAGGAAGCCCTTCGCGATGCCGAGGCCGATGCCTCGGGTTCCGCCGGTGATGCAGGCAACGCGCCCGTCGAGTGTGCCCATGAATACCCCCTGAGTACTGGTGTCGTCGGGAATGTAGCGCGACGCCCCGGCCGGACGCGAGTCGGAACGCGAGCGGCCCCCGGACATTGTCCGGGGGCCGCTCGGTGTTCAGTCATCCGCTCGATGTGAGCGGGTCAACGCTGGTGGATCAGACGCCCCAGAGTGCGGCGAACTGCTCGTCCTGCCCCTCGGGCCCGGGCCAACCGTCGGTCGGAATCAGCGGCTCGGCCACTTCGGGCGAGTCGACGAGGAACGTCGGGAGAATCGCGTTCGCACGCTCTTCCGGGTTGTCCATGCCGACGGCGTGGCGGGCCATCGCGTCCATCATCAACCAGGCGGAGTACTCCTTCGGGTTCGTGGTCCAGAACTGCTGCGTTCCGTCGACGATCTCCTGCAGGATCGCACCGTTGTAGTCGACGCCGACGAGCTTGCGCCCTTCGAGCAGATCGGCTTCGGCGAGTGTCGCCGCCATGCCACCTGCGAGACCATCGAATGCGAAGTGGACGTAGTCGATGTCGGGATCAGCCTGCAGCGCCGACACGACGGCACCGGTCGCTTCCCCGGCGAGCAGCTGATCAAGCGTCAGGGCGAGTTCGGTGAACGTGCAGTCCGGGCAGTTCGCGTCGTACGCGGCTTCGGACCCTTCGCGCTCCGAAACGAGCACCGTGAAGTCGGGAATGTTGACCATCATCACGTTGGCCGTGCCACCCGAGTCGGCGATGATCGCGTTCGCGATCAGCTCGCCGGCGGCCGTCACGGCAGTGGCATCACCACACTGCATTGCGAACCCGTCGGGAGAGGGCTCAGCGGCGTCGAAGCAACTCATCGTCGGGATGCCCGCCGCATTGGCCTGATCGAGCTGGTCCTGAATGAGCGCCGGAGATGTTCCGGTGATCGCCACGTAGTCGATGCCCTGATCGAGTGCCTGCTGGAAGGCAGCCGCAGCGTCGGTGTCCCAGGACACGACCTCGAGGTTCCAGCCGAGCAACTCGGCAGCAGCGGTGAAGCCGACGCCGATTGCAGCACAGGACGGCAGCGAGCACTCGAGCCAGGCGACGGTCTTCTCTTCCGGCACAGCGTCGAGCGGGATGGTCGGGCCGATGTCGGCGGGTGGCACGAGGTTTGCGTCGACCACCGCTTGCGCGGCCGCAAGGCCGTCACCGCCGGCTGGCGCCTCGCTGTCTGCAGGCGCCTCGCTGTCTGCAGGCGCTTCGGTCCCGGCAGGAGCCTCGGTCGTCGAGGTGTCCTCGCCGGAGTCGTCGTCGCTGCCGCATGCTGCGACAACGAGGGCCAACGCCAACGGCGCCGCCAACATTCGTGTACGTGTCTTCATGGTTTCCCCCTTGTGTGGTGTGTTGCTTCGTCTGCAAGCTAATTGATCGAGTAATATATTCTTGTCATCGAAGGCAAACCGGCACGTGTGTCGGCCGCCGCTGGGGGAATCAGTGTCCAACTTGCTGGTCGTGCGCGACCTCACAAAATCGTTTCCGGGGCAAGTTGCGCTCGACAACTTCGACATCGAGATCGGCGCCGGGCGCACGCACGCGCTCGTCGGCCAGAACGGTTCCGGCAAGTCGACGTTCATCAAGATCCTGGCGGGCTTCCACAAGCCAGACCCCGGATCGACCGCGACGCTCGCCGGCCAGACCCTGCACCTCGGCGATGGCGGCGAAGCCGAAGCCGCCGGCGTCCGCTTCGTCCACCAGGACCTCGGACTCGTCGACACACTGAACTCCGTCGAGAACATCTCGATGGGCGCCGGCTACACGACGGGCCGCTTCGGCCGGATCAACTGGACGGCCGACCGGCGACGCGCGACGGAGGGCCTCGAGGCGCTCGGCTTCGGCGACGTCAACGTCGACGTCCCAGTCGCCATGCTGGCTCCCTCGCAGAAGACGGCGGTCGCCTTGACCCGTGCGCTCTTCAACTGGGAGGACAACGCGCACCTCCTCGTGCTCGACGAACCCACGGCGTCGTTGCCCGGCGCCGACGTCGAGCGACTGTTCAGCGCCATCCAGCTCCTTCGTGACCGTGGCGTCGCCATCCTCTACGTGTCGCATCATCTCGATGAAGTGTTCGAGATCGCCGACGACGTGTCGGTGCTCCGCGACGGGAAACGGGTCACGACGCTCCCGACCGAGATGCTCGATCACTCACGCCTGATCGAGCTGATGATCGGCCACAAGCTCGAACGGCTTGCACATCAGTCGACCGCGAAGGTCGGGGAGTCCCCAGCGCTCGCCGTCGAGTCGATCAGCGGCGGCACGATCACCAGCCTCGATCTCACGGTCCGACCCGGCGAAGTCGTCGGCGTCGCGGGCATCACCGGGTCGGGCCGCGAGATGGTGGCGCCCTTCATCACCGGCCAGATACCGAGCGAGGCGGGCAACGTCATCGTGTGCGGCACAGCGCTTCCGAACTACGACCCGAATGCGGCGATCGCGGCCGGACTGGCGTTCGTACCGGCCGACCGAGGGACCCAGGGCATCATCCCGCTCGAGTCGGTGAGCAACAACCTCACGCTCGCCGACGTCGAACGCAACTGGCGCGGCGGCCGGCTCCGCCACGCCGAAGAGCGAGCCGAGACCGGTGTGTGGATCGACCGTCTCCAGATCAAGACCGCAGGGACCGAGATCCCGATCGGCGCATTGAGCGGCGGCAACCAGCAGAAGGTGCTGTTCGGCCGCTCCCTCCGTCTCACGCCCAGAGTCCTCGTGCTCGACGAACCGACCAGCGGCATCGACGTGAAGGCCAAGGAACAGATCCTGCAACTGATCGACGAGGCCGCCAGCAGCGGAGCCGCCGTCCTCGTCGTCTCGACCGACACCGACGAACTCGTCCAAGCCGCGCACCGCATCGTGATCATGGTCGGCGGAACGATCGTCGCCGAACTCAGCGGCGCCGAGATGACTACCGAGAACGTCGAACACGCACAACTCCAATCCACGAAAGCGACCCCAGCATGACGATGACCGACACCAGTGCGTCCGACGACCCGGCGGCGGGCCAGGCGAACCACGACGAGGAGGAGGAGGTCAGCGCGACGACGTCATGGGTGCACCGAATTGGACTCGACAAGTACAGCGGCCTGTATCTCCTCGCCGCCTTCTTCATCTTCTTCGGGATCACGGAGAGCAACTTCTTGATCTGGAACGGGAGCATCGAGTTCGTGCTCACCCAAGAGGTGATCGTGGTGCTGCTCGCATTCGCCTTCCTCGTCCCGCTCACCACCGGCACGTTCGATCTCTCGATCGGCGCCACCATGGCGCTGAGCCTGGTGATCGTCAACAAGATGGCACTCGAAACCGATCTCCCTGACGGCGTCGGGGCCCTGGTCGGCATGGGCGCATGCCTCGCAATCGGCGCGATCAACGGGTTCATCGTCGTCAAGCTGAAGGTCAACAGCTTCATCGCGACGCTCGGCATGAGTCAGGTGATCGCTGCCCTAATTCGCCGAATCCACGACGGTGGCAACATCACCAGCGCGTTCGGCGACAGCTACATCAACTTCGGCAAGGGCAGCCTCTTCTCGTTCAAGTGGCCGTGGTCCGAGACGATCATCGAGTTGCCGTACTACTTCTTCTTCGGCCTGGCCGTCGCCGTCGGCATCTGGTACGTCCTCGAGCACACACCGGTCGGTCGCAAGATGTTCGCCACCGGTGGCAACCCCGAGGCGGCGCGGCTGTCCGGCGTCAAGACCGATCGCCTGGCATGGGGCTCGTTGATCGCGTCCGCCGGGATCGCCGGGTTCGCCGGGCTGATCTACTCGTGGAAGTTCGGCACCTACACCTCGTCGGTCGGCCCGCCCCTCCTCTTCACTGCCGTCGGCGCCGTGTTCTTCGGAGCGAGCCAGCTGAAGGGTCGGCCCAACGTCTGGGGCACGGTCATCGCCGTCTATGTGCTGGCGTTCGGCATCAAGGGCATCGGCCTGCGCTACCCGCGTGAGATCGACTGGATTCAGCCGATGTTCGAGGGCCTCGTGCTGATCATCGCCGTCGCCGTGGCCAGCCGTCAGGCGATCGTCAAGGTCAACAGACGAAAGCCGGCGAGCTCCGACGACGAGACGTCACGGGCAATCGAGCACGAGGTGCAACCCTCCCCGCTGTCGGGCTTCAGCAACGATCACGAACACCCGGAAACGCACAACTGACCGGAGGGCGGCCGTTGCGCAGTTCACCCAACACGCATCGCTGCACTCACTCCCACCGGGCGGCAACGTCCGGTGGGAGTTCATGAATCGCCGTTCGTTAAGTTCGGCACGCTCGCATCCACACGAACACAGGAGACAACCATGGACCTCGGACTCGCCGGCAAGAAGGCACTCATCACCGGAGCAACGAAAGGCATCGGTCGCACCGTGGCCGAGACCCTGCTCGCCGAGGGCGCATCGGTCGCCATCTGTGCGCGCAACGCCGAAGGCGTCGAGAAGGCCGTCGAAGAGATGTCGTCACTCGGCACCGTCGTGGGCTCCGCCGTCGACGCAGCGGACGGCGAAGCGGTTGCCGCCTGGGTCGCATCGTCGGCCGAACAGCTCGGCGGCATCGACATCTACGTCCACAACACCTCGGGCAAGGGAGCGAAGACCCCCGAAGGCTGGATGGACAACTTCAACATCGACATGATGTCGCTCGTGCTCGGCGTGGGCGCCGCACAGGAAGCCCTCGCCGACGGCGGCGGTTCGGTGATCAGCATCGGCACAACGGCTACCGCCGAACACTTCGCATCGGGCTCCAACAGCTACAGCGCGTTCAAGTCGGCGGTCACCAACTGGACCCTCGGCCAGGCACAGGTACTGGGCAAGCAGGGCATCCGCTGCAACGTGGTCTCGCCGGGTCCGATCTTCGTCGAAGGCGGCGACTGGAACATGATCAAGGACCATATGGCCGACTTCTACGAGGCGACCGCGAAGACCCACCCCGGCGGAGAGCTCGGCACCACGCAGGACGTCGCCAACGTCGTCGCGTTCCTTGCGAGCGATGCTGCGAAGCACGTCAACGGTGTCAACGTGACCGTCGACGGTGGCTTCCTGAAGCGCGTCGACTTCTGACCCGAAGCGCACGATCAACCCCACCCGACCGGACCCGACCTGGACCCACGAACGCAGGAGATGACGTCGATGACCAACGAACAGCCAGGCAGCCGGATCGAGGTCACGCTCGTCGCTGGCGGGATGTATCACGACATCGATTACGCGCGCCTCGAACTTCTCAAGCTGATGGGTGAGCACGAGGAGTTCCGGGTTCGGGTGCAGCCCGACTACGAAGACACCGACGCGATCACGGCGGGGTCGATCCTCGTCAGCTACACCTGCAACCTGCGGCCGAGCCTCGAGGCACAGCAGGCGATCCGGAGCTGGGTCGAGGGTGGCGGGCGTTGGATCGCCCTGCACGGCACGAACTCGGCGCTCGACATCGGCACGCCGAATGGTGTCGATGCCCCGCGGGTGTTCCCGCTCTGGGCCGACACCCTGGGCTCACAGTTCGTCGCGCATCCGCCGATCATGCCCTATCTCGTCGAACTGTCGAACGACGACCACTGGCTCGTTGCCGGAATCGAACCGTTCGAGACCGACGACGAGCTGTACGTGTCGGAGCACGCCGATATCGACGCCCTCGAACCGCTCCTCCACACCAAGTGGCAGGGGGACGCTCGGGGATTCGTCGAACACGATTGGACGAACGGCCCCGAGGAGCATCTCGTGATGTATCTCCGCCCGCTTGGCGAGGGTGCGGTGCTCTACAACACCCTCGGCCACTGCCGCGGCCACTACGACATGGTTCCGGTGGTGGACTACTACCCGCAGATCGAGCGCGGGTCGTGGGAACATCCCGCCTACTACGAGTTACTCAGACGATCGCTTCGCTGGGCCCGCGGCGCGACGGGTTGATCCCCGGTCGGGGCGGCGTTCCGACGGCGAGCAGCATGCTCGATACAGTCTGATCTCCGCCATGGCCACCCCCGAACCCACCGCTCCGAGCCGCATCGGTCGACCGCCCAAGGTCGACCGCCACGGCACGCCAACGCGCGAACGTCTGCTCACTGCTGCTGCCGATGCGTGCGTCGAGTCCGGCTACGAAGGGGCAACGCTGGCCGACATCGCTCGACGGGCCGACGTTTCGACGCCCGCGATCTACAGCCACTTCAGCGGAAAGGCAGACCTGCTCGTCGAGGCATGTCAGCGCGAGCTCAACACGATCAGCAGCGGTCGTCTTCGCGAAGTCGACGGATTGCGCGAGTTGGCCCAGGCCTGGATCCAGCCCGACTTCGCGCGGTCCCGGATCTTGGTCGCAGAGATCCACTGCGCAGCAATCCGACAGCCCGAGGTCGCGACACTGCTCGGCACCTGGCAGCACGTCACTGCCGACGCGCTCGAGAACCTCGCCGGTCTGACAACGGCCGAAGCGAAGCAGTTCTTCCTTCTCCTGATCGGAATGGCGCACCTCGACCAGGTCCACGGCATCGGCGTCGGCTCGGGCGACACCCAAAGTGAGCTCTCGACGGTCCTCGAAGGCTGGCTCGGCGAGCGGTATCGCGACCGCTGAGTCGCGGCCAAAGGTCACCGAACGGAGCGCACGCTTCGCTGGGAGAGCGGCCGAAGGCGACTGCTACTGTCCGTTCCCGAACGATCATTCAGATAGCGCGCGTCGGTGTCGGCGCGCACCCCCGGAGGGAGCTCCATGACCACCATCGTTGCCGTCGCCGACGGCATCTTCGACATTCGCGACGGCAAGCCCGTCCTGCTGGGCACACGCTGCACGAACTGCGACAACCACATGTTCCCGCGCCAGACCGGCTGCCCACGATGCCTGTTCAACGAGCAGGAGGACGTCGAGTTGGCGACCCGCGGCACGCTGTGGACATGGACCGTCCAGGCGTTCCCGCCGAAGGCGCCGCCGTATCTCGGCCCGGTCGGTGACGACTTCAAGCCCTACGGCGTCGGCTACGTCGAACTACCGGGGCAACTGCGCGTCGAGGGTCGACTCACGATCTCCGACCCCGAACAGTTGAAGATCGGGATGGAGATGGAGTTGGTGCTCGATCCACTGTCGATCGACGACGACGGCAACCAGGTCGTCACCTACGCATTCGCCCCAGTTGAGAACGGAGACCAATCATGAGCGACGTAGCGATCGTCGGAATCGGAATGCACGAGTTCGGACGCCACGACGGCATCTCCGGGATGGATCAGGGCGTCACGGCAGTGCGCCGCGCGCTCGCCGACTGCGGTCAGCAGTGGTCCGACATGGAGTTCGCCGTCGGCGGCTCGATGGACGGCGGTGCCGCCGACACCATGGTGAGCCGGATCGGCCTCACCGGACTGCCGTTCACCAACGTCGTCAACGGGTGCGCGACCGGCGGCACCGCGCTCGCTCAGGCGGTCAACACGATCCAATCGGGTGCAGGCGATCTCGGCATCGCGATCGGCTTCGACAAGCACGAGAAGGGTGCGTTCCGCATCAAGGGCCCGCGGGGCAAGGACTGGTACGGCGGGTCAGGCCTGGCGCTCACCACCCAGTTCTTCGGCATGAAGATCAACCGCTACATGCACCAGTACGGGATCACCCAGCCGACGCTCGCGAAGGTCGGGGCGAAGGCATTCCGCAACGGTGCGCTCAACCCGATGGCCTGGCGCCGCAAGCCGCTCAGCGAGGAGGAAGTCGCTGAGTCACTGATGCTCTCCTACCCCCTCACCCAGTACATGTTCTGTTCGCCGGGCGAGGGAGGGGTCGCCATGATCCTGTGCCGCGCCGACAAGGCCAAGCAGTACACCGATCGGCCGATCTATCTCAAGGCCGCCGCCGTTCGCACCCGCAAGTTCGGCTCGTTCGAGGTACTCGCCCCGTCGATCGCGATCGAGCACGATCCGGGCCCGACCGCCGCCGCCTCGAAGGCCGCGTTCGAGATGGCCGGAATCGGCCCCGAGGACGTCGACGTCGCACAGTTGCAGGACACCGAAGCCGGTGCTGAGATCATGCACATGGCCGAGAACGGCTTCTGCGAACACGGCGAACAGGAGCAGATGCTCGCCAACGGTGAAACCGAGATCAACGGTCGCCTCCCGGTCAACACCGACGGCGGCTGCCTGGCGAACGGCGAGCCGATCGGTGCGTCCGGCCTGCGCCAGGTCTACGAGAACGTGCTGCAGCTGCGCGGCGACGCCGGGGAACGCCAGGTCCCCAACGATCCGAAGGTCGCCTACACCCACGTCTACGGTGCCCCCGGCATCTCGGGCGTCACGATCCTCTCCCGCTGAAAATGTTCGTCGGTGCCTGGCACCGACGAACATTCGACCTCTTCACCAGAACAGGACACACATGGAACTCTCGACCGAGGTGCTGATGGACATGCACCGCCGCATGGTGCGAATACGTCTCTTCGAAGAAGCGGCAGGCCAGCTCGCCGAAGCCGCCAAGCTCCCAGGCTTCCTCCACCTCTACGTCGGACAGGAAGCGGTGGCCTCCGGCGTGTGCACCACCCTCTCCGACGGCGACCAGATCACGTCGACCCACCGGGGACACGGTCACCTCGTCGCCAAGGGCGGCGAGTTCCGGCCGATGATGGCCGAACTGATGGCCAAGTCGACCGGGTACAACAAGGGCAAAGGCGGTTCGATGCACATCTCGAACCTCGACGTCGGGATGTTGGGGGCCAACGGGATCGTCGGCGCCGGCGCCCCGATCGCCGTCGGCGCCGGCTTCGGCAACAAGCTCAAGGGCAACGGCAACGTGTCGGCTGCATTCTTCGGTGACGGCTCGACCAACATCGGCGCCTTCCACGAAGCGGCGAACATGGCGTGCGCGCTCAAGCTGCCCGTGCTGTTCATCTGCGAGAACAACGAGTACGGCGAGTTCACGCCGCGCGACAAGACGATGGCGATCACCGACATCGTCGACCGCGCTGCCGGTTACGGCATGCCCGGTGTGATCGTCGACGGCATGGACGTCGTCGCGGTCCACGAAGCAGCCGTCGAGGCCAAGGCCCGCGCGCTGCGTGGCGAGGGACCATCGCTGATCGAGGCCAAGACGTACCGCTTCTACAACCACCACGGCGTCCAGAACCTCGGGCTCAAGTACCGCACCGACGACGAGGTCTCGGAGTGGAAGGAACGCGACCCGATCTTCACGTTCGAAGACCGGATGATCGAGGCTGGGAACGCGACCCGTGACGACTTCGACAACGTGTGGGCCGAACTCCGCGCCGACATCGCCGACGCGATCCAATTCGCGGAGGACAGCCCGCCTCCGGATCCCGATCAGCTGCTGGTCGACGTCTACACCCTGAGCACCGAAGGAGCCGCGTCGTGAGCCGCAAGATCAGCTACGTCCAAGCCTTCAATGAGGCCGTCCGCCAGGAGATGGCCGCCGACGAGACCGTGTTCTGTGCCGGCGAGGACATCGGCGCATTCGGCGGTGTGTTCCAGAGCTACGCGGGGCTCCAAGCCGAATTCGGCGAGGAGCGCGTTGTCGACACACCGATCAGCGAGCAGGCGATCATCGGCCTCGGCGTCGGAGCGGCAGCCACCGGACTCCGACCGATCGTCGACATCATGTTCATGGACTTCATCTGTGTTGCCTTCGACCAGATCGTCAACCAGGCCGCAAAGATGAAGTACATGTTCGGCGGCTCAGCGACGGTCCCGTTGACCATCACGACCGGCGGCGGCGGGGGCCTCTCCGCTGCGGCGCAGCACAGCCAGTCCCTCGAGGCCCTGATCTGCCACATCCCCGGCCTCAAGGTCATCATGCCGTCGAATCCCTACGACATGAAGGGATTGATGACCGCGTGCATCCGCGAGAACAACCCGACGATCATGGTCAAGCACAAGCGGTTGCTCGGCATGCAGGGCGAGGTTCCCGAGGAGCCGTACATGATCCCGCTCGGTCAGGCGGCGACGTTGCGCGAAGGCAGTGACGTCACCGTCGTCGGCTGGGGCCGCATGGTGAACGAAGCATTCGACGTCGCCGAGAAGCTCGCCGCCGAGGGCATCGACGTCGAGGTGATCGACCCACGCACGCTCCAACCGCTCGACACCGCGACGATCTTGAAGTCGGTCCGCAAGACCAACCGCGTCATCGTCGTCCATGAGGCAGTCCGCTTCGGCGGGCTCGGTGCGGAGGTTGCCGCCCAGATCCAAGAGGAGGCGTTCGACTATCTCGATGCGCCGGTCGGCCGGATCGCCGCACCGTTCTCACCGGTGCCGTTCAGCCCGGTGCTCGAAGGTCACTACCTGCCGTCGGCGAGCGACATCGAGCAGGCGATCCGCGACATCGTCGCCCGCCCCGGAGCCTGATTCGATGGCGACCGTTGCGACGTCGACGGGCGCACCGCCCGCGACCGGTACCGCAACGGTCGGCATCATCGTCAATCCGCACGCGGGAAAGGACATCCGCCGCCTCGTCTCCGCGGCGGGTCAGACCTCGGACGCGGTGAAGATCAGCATCATGCGGCGCGTCGCCGCGGGCGCCATCGAGCAGGGTGCCCGGCGGGTGCTGATGAGCACCGACACCCATCACCTCGCCGAACGTGCAGTCGAAGGCCTCGACGGTCCGATCGAGTTCGTCGAGAGCCCGCAGACCGGCTCCTTCCTCGACACGGTTGCTGCGGCCCGTTCGATGTGGAAGGCCGAAGCGGGTGCGGTGGTTGCGCTCGGCGGTGACGGCACGTGCCGCGACGTCGCTACGGGGTGGCCCGAGGCACCGCTCATCGCGATCTCGACCGGAACCAACAACGTCTTCCCGACCGCCGTCGATGGCACCACCGCCGGAGTTGCTGCCAGTCTCGTCGCGAGTGGCGCGGTCGACGGAGCCTCGGTCACCGCAGCTGCCAAACGCGTGTCGATCAGAATCGACGATCCAAACCGTGACACGGTGCTCCACGAAGACGCCCTCGTCGAAGCAGCACTCGTCGACACCACTTTCGTCGGCGCCCGTGCAGTGTCCGACCCCGCAACGATCCGGTGGGTCGTTGCGTGTATCGCCAGCCCGGCGAGCACCGGCCTCGCCAGCATCGCCGGGCGGGTGCACCCGATCGAACGGAACGAGCCCGGCGGCGTGTTGCTCCGGCTCGGGCCAGGAGGTCGACGGATCCGCGTCCCCCTCTCGCCGGGCACCTTCTCGACGCTCGACGTCGCCTCGGTCGAGCCACTCACCGAAGGCGAGCAGGTCGAGCTCGCCGGCGGCGGCGTGATGGCCTACGACGGCGAACGCAATACACCCGTATCCGCCGATGCCACCGTGACGGCATCGGTCGAACGGTCCGGTCCCCACATGATCGATGTCGAACGCACCCTGCAATTGGCTGCGCTCGATCAACGTTTCGACGTCCGCCCCGCAGACCTTCCCCCACGAAAGGACATTCATGGCGACTGAGTTCCTCATGCCGAAGCTCGGACTCACGATGGAGGAGGGCACGATTGCCGAATGGCTCGTCGCCGACGGCGACGACGTCGAGAGTGGCACCCCCGTGCTGCGCATCGAAACCGACAAGACCGAGACCGACGTCGAGGCCGCATCCTCGGGTCGACTCCAGGTCGAGGGTCAAGTCGGCGACACCTTCGCGTGCGGCGAACGGATCGGTTGGTTCCTGGCCGACGGTGAGGAGGCCCCAGCTGCAACTGCCGTGCCGACTGCGGCTCCAGCGGCGGCGACAACCGCTGGCCCCGCCGCACCAGCGCCGGCTGGACATGTCGCCGCTCCATCTGCCACGGGCGGACGAATTATCGCCTCACCGATGGCCAAGCGACTCGCGAAGGAACGCGGCATCGACCTGCGGGCCGTCCGCGGAACCGGGCCCGGCGGGCGGATCGTCAACGCCGACCTCGAGGGTGTGTCGGCAACGCCCGCCGCACCGGCACTGCGTCCTGCGGCAACGGGCGGATCCGTGGCGGCCACAGCTGCAGCGCGCCAACTCGCCGATCTGCTCGGTGTCGAGCTGGCCGCGATCCCGGCGGATCCCACCGATGGTCGTGTCACCCGCGACGGCGTCGCACAGTACGTCCGAACGCTGATCGGCACCTCACCGGGTACGGGCGCGCCCCCAGCGCCAGCCGCAGCGCCGGCCGAACCGGTGGTGCTGGCGCCTGCGATGCAGGAACCGACGTCGGTCACCAAGCTGAGCGGGATCCGCGGCACGATCGCGAAGCGGATGCACGAGTCGCTGAGCCAGATGGCGCAGCTGACGCTCTTCATGGACGCCGGCCTCGACGCCGTGGTCGCCGATCGGGATCGACGAAAGGCTGAGGGACGGGCACCGAGCTACACCGACTACGTGATCGCTGCCGCGGCACGGGCGTTGGTTCACCATCCCGGCGTCAACTCCCAGATCACGGAGGACGGCATCGCGTTGCTCCCCGAGGTCCATGTCGGGATGGCCGTCGCGCTCGACGGCGGGCTGATCGTTCCGGTCATCCGCGACACCGCGGGTCGCGACCTTGCGTCGCTGGGAACCGAGACCTCTCGACTCGCCGAAGCTGCCCGCACGGGTGCACTGGCCCTCCCCGACCTCGAGGGCGGCACCTTCTCCGTGAGCACACTGGGAATGTTCGGCGTCGACGGGTTCACCCCGGTGATCAACCCGCCGAACACCGCCATCCTCGGCGTCGGTCGCCTGCGCGACGACCTCGTGCTCGGCGACGACGGCAACGTCACCACCACGAAGCGACTGACACTCAGCCTCACCTGGGACCACCGGGCGTTCGACGGCGCCCCCGCAGCGGAGTTCTGCAAGTCGATCGCCGACCTGCTCGGCGACCCCGCCGCCCTCGACGCCCCCGCTGCGTGACCCCTCGAACGGAGAACGAACGGTGACGAACTACCAGGATCTCTTCCATGTCGGAATCCGCGTTCCCGACCTGGCGACGGGGATGGACGAACTCGGCAGCAGCATGGGCGTCACCTGGGCCACCCCTCGGGAGAATCCGGCGCAGACGCTGTGGTCGCCCGAGCACGGCCTCCAGGAGATCCATCTGAAGTTCACGTACTCGGCCGAGGGACCCCAGCACATCGAGCTGCTCGAGGGTCCGCCCGACACGTTCTGGGACGGTCGCGGCTGCACGGGCGCCCATCACATCGGCGTGTGGGCCGATGACGTCACCGCTGAGACCGACACGCTGATCGCCAGCGGATGGTCACTCCTGGGGGCGCAGCGGGACCCCGGCGATGGCGACGGCTACGGCGTGTTCACGTATCTCCAGCCGCCCACCGGGCTGATCGTCGAACTCGTCGACCGGGCTGTGCTCCCCCACTTCGAACAGTGGTGGGCCGGCGGCGCCTGAGATCGAAGTCGGTCAACAGCAATGTTCGTTGGTGCCTGGCACCAACGAACATTGGGGTCAGCCGAGGGTCTGGAGTTTGCCGTCGACGAACGTCGGCGTGAGCTCGAAACTCGCCCAGCGACGACCGCTGTCGAGCGCAGCGCGGATCCCACCCAGGAACGCATCGGCACCGTTGCCGAGGTAGTGGTGCGCAGCGGCACCGATGTCGGCGTCGAGATCGAAGTCGACCTCACGGACCGGGCCCTCGAGCGTGACGTACCGCGCCACCGGGAGCGGCTGATCGTGGACACACAGACTCGCACGGC
>Ga0316197_10001816_pt1 | contig 15151 bp, 13 predicted proteins | sample OudBiesiAoxic_MG_FD_204939 | JGI IMG/M metagenome (GOLD analysis project Ga0316197, IMG submission 204939) | Coastal sediment microbial communities from Oude Bieten Haven, Netherlands - site A oxic | ecosystem: Environmental > Aquatic > Marine > Coastal > Sediment | place: Netherlands...
CAGTCAAAACGCCTTATTTCAATTTCATTGCTCATTTAACACCTATTACCAGCAAAGCCCACATTCCAATGCCCAACAATAAAGTGGCAAGAACCATATGCAGAAGAAACCGTACTCGCCAGGGTTTTATATAATCGAGAAAAACACTCCTCAGTCCTACCCATGCATGCGCCAGTAAACTAAAAACAAACAACAGGGTAGTAATTTGATAGAACAGATTTGATGACAGAAGTTCCCAGTCGGTGTAACTGGATACCGGCCAGATGGAAAAACGAACCAGCGCAATGATGATAAAGACGAGTAAGTAGACAGCAGTTAGCCGCTGTATTATCCATTCGCCCAGCCCTGAACGAATACTGCCTCGTTCACTAACACCTACAGCCATATCAGTGCTCCGGAAATAAGAATAAGCAGTATGCTGACTGCAAAGGTAATAGTTGCTGACTTGCGCGCAACCTGCTTGTTATAACCATAATCAAGGTCCATGATCAAGTGTCTAATGCCACTTAATGAATGCTGTATTAACACCCAGACAATCAAACTGGTAAGTATCTTGCCAGGGACAGTTTGCATAAGTTCCTTTGCATGGGCATATGTCGCTTCATCACCACCCAGAAGCTGCAGGAAATATACAAATATGGGAATAGCGAGCACCAGCAGGACACCACTAACGCGGTGCAGGATGGACAGCACGCCACCCAATGGGAGGCGTATCTGGAGAAGGTTAAGAAATACGGGACGCTGATCTGTCTGCTTCATCTAAAATATCTCTGTCTGTAGAACATTTTTTCGAGTAAATTTCCAGCATGAAATTTTATTTCACAAAGAGCAAGAGTGTATGACGACATGTGTTTACTTTACAATACATAAGAATAATTTATACGCAATCCTATCATCATATAGTTAGATAAACCAAGACACAGTTAGCCTTTTCTTTGCGATAATAATGCATCGTCAAAGAGGCTTTTAAACGATGACAGGAAACAACAAAACCCAAGGCAAGAGATATTATGAACACAAGTGATCAAGCCCATTTAATTAAGCTCGATAATTTAACTTCACTGCATGTGACTGGCAACGATGCAAGCAAATTTCTTCATGCCCAGTTCACCAATGACCTGGCAAACCTGCCAGTTTACTCCTGGCAGTACAGTGGTTATTGCACCCCTAAAGGACGCTTGCTGGCATTCATGACGATCGCAAAGATCTCTGATAACGATTATTTTTTAATCTTCCCTGCCGAAATCAGTGAGAAAATATTACCGCGACTACGGATGTTTGTAATGCGCGATGATGTAAAAATCACACCACAGGAAGACCATAAGGTCATTATGGGAATAGTGGGAAGTATCGCGCCACTGATAAGACCGGATCGCCAGATCGAAAATGAAACTGGAAAAATAACAAAAGAAGGCGATTCATTCCTGCTTACTATGAATGATGGAGGCGGAGAAAATACAGAGCGTTATATGTATCTCTCCGACGATGAAAAAATAAAAAGTCTTCCTCAGTTCAGCTGTGACCGAAATGCCTGGACGCTTCTTGATATTGAAACAGGTATACCATCAATTCTTGCTTCTACTCAGGAAGCTTTTGTTCCACAGATGGTAAATCTTGATCTTATAGGTGCAGTAAACTTCAAAAAAGGCTGCTACCCGGGCCAGGAAATCGTAGCGCGCGTTCATTACCTGGGAAAAATTAAACAGCGCATGTTTGTTGTCAGTTCAGAGCAGAAGGCCCTGGCCCAACCAAATGACAAGATTTTTATCGCCGGGCAGGAAAACAATGCTATTGGTACAGTTGTTCAATCTGCAACTTGTGATTCAGTCAAAAATATACAAGTGGTTCTACAAACAAAAGCTGTAATCGAAAATGCTGATATTCGAATTGGCGCTATCAATGGTGATAAATTGACAGTAGTTCCTCAGCCCTACAGTGTGTTAGAAGACGAATAAATCCTGCCTGCCAGGCCATAGCTCTATGTAATTTCACATATTGACACTATCTATTACAGTCAATATGATTATCCCATCAGGAGCAGCTACTCGCGCAGATTATTTGCAGTGGACGGGAGGATTTGATTTGCCCGCCGGCGTCATGCTCCCTGAGGTTAAAATAGCAAGAAATAACAGATATAAAAAACTACTTTACCCAATAAAGGGATTAGCGATGGAAGAAGAAGAGAGGAGAAATGTAAAAAAGGCGGTCCCGGAAGACCTGCCTGATTTTCTCAGTCAGCAGCAATTATTTGCCTACCACGGTATGGAAAGGTTTGGCTGGTACATTAAATTTATCAGGCGCCCACTGTTTCAGCGCCCGGTGTGTATCCTGTCAAACCCGGAAGGAACGGTGCTGGCAATACTGGAAGATGATGGGACTATCAACCAGCAACACGACTTAACAATACGTGATTAAACTGTGACCGTGTTAGATGTGGCGTAAATAGCTCCCAATTCACCGGGAACAGTCACAAATGCAGAAACTACTCTAATATCTGCACAAATACTTCATCTGGTCGTATCAAGCCCAGATCGCTACGCGCCCGCTCTTCTATCGCCTCAGTACCTTTTTGCAGGTTAACAATCTCACCGGCAAGTTCACGGTTACGCTGCTTTAGACGTTCGTTCTGTTCCTGCTGTGCTGAAATATCACGTTTCATATTCCAGATATCCAGCAGGCCCCCTTTACCCAGGGCAAGTGTATACGCAAGCAATAAAGCCAGTACAATTCCAGTTGCCAGCAGAAGTTTTACACTCACTCCTGTCTCCTGTTTGGCCGTGACCACCAATTTAAGTTAAATGTGGAAACATATTGACAGCAACTCATTTATAATTCTTATAAGCCCGATATTGCAGACTTACCCGGATAGACAGCACGGTCTCCCAACTGTTCTTCTATGCGCAACAACTGGTTGTACTTTGCGATTCTGTCTGAGCGGGATAAAGAGCCTGTCTTAATCTGTCCGGCAGATGTCGCTACGGCCAGGTCAGCAATCGTTGTATCTTCGGTTTCACCAGAGCGATGTGAAACAATCACGCCAAACTTAGCCTTCTGAGCCATACTGATAGCATCCAGGGTTTCACTCAGGGTGCCAATCTGATTTACCTTGATCAGAATAGCATTGGCTGATTTGTCCCTGATTCCACGTTCCAGCATTTTTGTATTGGTAACAAACAGGTCATCACCAACTAATTGGCATTTATTGCCAATTTCCTGTGTTAGTTCCTGCCAGCCTGACCAGTCATTTTCGTCCATACCATCTTCTATGCTGACGATTGGGTAGCGATCCACCCAGTCGGCCAATAAACCTTTCATTCCAGCTGCATCGAGGACGCGCCCTTCACCTTTTAGATCATAATTACCATCTTTAAAAAATTCAGAGCTTGCTGCATCAATTCCGAGATATATATCTTCACCTGGTCGGTAGCCTGCCTTTTCAATTGATTCAAGGATAACAGCGACAGCTTCTTCATTAGAGTTTAAATCAGGTGCAAATCCACCTTCGTCTCCTACTGCGGTATTTAGGCCACGCTTACTGAGGACAGATTTGAGACTATGAAAGACCTCGGTACCGTAACGTAATGCTTCAGAAAAACTGGGGGCGCCGGCAGGTATTATCATGAATTCCTGCAAATCTACGCTGTTATCCGCATGTGATCCGCCATTAATGATGTTCATCATAGGAACAGGGAGATTCGTTGCTGACTCACCACCTAAATATCTGTACAGAGGCAAAGCAGCATCGATTGCTGCTGCATGTGCTACGGCCATAGAAACTGCAAGTGTCGCGTTTGCACCCAGCCTGCCTTTATTCTCTGTTCCATCCAGGGAGATGAGAGTGTCGTCAATGCGACGTTGCCCTGTCGCCTCCTGACCAATCAGTGATGACCGGATCTCGCCATTAACATTAGCTACAGCCTTGAGGACACCCTTGCCCAGATATCTCGCCTTGTCTTCATCACGTAATTCCACTGCCTCGTGTTCACCTGTTGATGCACCAGATGGTACAGCAGCTCTTCCGGTGATGCCTGAATCCAGCGTTACATCAGCTTCGATTGTAGGGTTGCCACGTGAATCGAGAATTTCACGTGCACTAATATTTGAGATTTTGCTCATAATTGGTTCCTTCAAAGGGGATACTAATACTTTAATGCTTTATACAATAATACTTTGTAGTGAAGTCCCGGGGTATGGTTTTATGACTACTGTATAACGAATGCATGGCTCGTACTCAGAGCCGCTGAATTCTACCGTAATGCGGCTAAAATTGGTATGCAGGACCGGTTCTCTCTGGCAGATGCTACGAAGCTGATGAGCCTTCCATTTGCTCTTCAAAAGGAAGGGATTTCGTCGCCTGATCAATAGACTGCAGGTGCTCAAGCAACCCTTTCATTCGATCAAGTGGCCAGGAGTTCGGGCCATCACTAAGGGCATTATCCGGGTCCGGATGGGTTTCCATAAACAAACCGGACACCCCTGCCGCAATAGCAGCCCTGGCCAATACCGGAATATATTCCCTCTTGCCACCAGAATGCGTCCCCTGCCCACCAGGTTGCTGAACTGAATGAGTGACATCAAATACAACCGGGCAACCCGTATTACGCATCACTGCCAGCGACCGCATATCAACCACCAGGTTGTTATAACCAAATGACACGCCGCGTTCACACACCATCACTCGTCCTAAACCGCCTGCATCGTTAGCCTTGCTAGTCACCTGGATCATTTCTTGCGGCGACAGAAATTGCCCTTTTTTAATATTGACTGGTTTGCCGCAGGCACCCACTGCCTCAATCAAATCAGTTTGGCGGCAAAGAAATGCCGGTGTCTGCAGAACATCAACGACCTCGGCGACAGATTTGACATCTGCAGCACTATGCACATCACTTAAAATCGCAACGCCGATCTGACGACGAACTTCATCCAGAATCGCAAGCCCTTTTTCCATACCCATACCTCGATAAGACTGGCCCGAGGTCCGGTTTGCCTTGTCATAGGAGGATTTGAAAATAAATGGAATGCCTAGCTCACCAGTTATTTCAGCCAGTTTCCCGGCGGTATCAATAGCCAGCTGCTCGGATTCAAGGACACAGGGCCCAGCAATAAGAAAAAAGGGGTGATCCAGGCCTATTTCAAAATCTGCCAGTTTCATGCTGACGCTGCCCTTCATTGACTAGCGCTATCGCCTGATCTGGACAGCTTATGTACTGCACCTGCGGCGAGTATAAAGCCCTTGAACAGCGGATGGCCATCACGCGGTGATGATGTGAATTCAGGGTGAAACTGACAACCAACAAACCAGGGATGATCAGCCAGTTCAACGACTTCTACAAGTTCGCCGTCAGCAGATGTTCCGGATAACACAAGTCCTGCCTGTTGCAGCTGGTCTCGATAGGCATTATTAAATTCATAACGGTGCCGATGACGTTCATGTATCACATCCCTGTCATACAAATCGTGAATCAGGCTATCTGCCTTAATCACACAGTCCTGGCCACCGAGGCGCATAGTGCCGCCCATATCACTACTCATGTCACGCGTCTGTACTGAACCATCGGCATCCTGCCATTCCGTTATCATTGCAATGACAGGGTAAGGGGTTTCAATATTAAATTCAGTACTGTGTGCATCCACCAGACCTGCAACATTACGTGCATATTCTATCACCGCTGCCTGCATGCCGAGGCAGATACCCAGGTAAGGCACCTTGTTTTCTCTTGCGTATTGCACTGCTGCAATTTTTCCTTCTATACCACGTAAGCCAAATCCTCCCGGGACCAGTATGGCATCTACCGTGGAAAGACTCCCAGTGCCATTCGCCTCAAGATCTTCAGCGTCAAAATACCGAATGTTGACCTTTGTCCGCGTGTGAATTCCTGCGTGGTTCAATGCTTCAGAAAGTGATTTATAGGATTCGGTAAGTTCAACATATTTCCCGACCATGCCAATTGTCACTGAAGATTCCGGGTGTTCCAGGTTATAGACCACCTGCTCCCACTCAGACAAATCAGCTTCAGGCACTTCGAGATTCAGCTGGCGAGCTATGATGGCATCCAGGTTCTGTTGATGCAGGGACGAAGGAATTTTGTAGATGCTATCGACATCATAAGCCGATATCACTGCATCAACAGCCACATTGGTAAATAGTGCGATCTTTTTTCGCATCCCTTCTGGTAATGTTTTTTCACTGCGGCAGATCAGCACATCAGGCTGAATACCAATACTGCGCAATTCTTTTACCGAGTGCTGCGTGGGCTTACTTTTTAGTTCTCCGGCAACAGCTATCCATGGCACCAGTGTGAGATGGATATAGGCAACATTATCACGACCCTTTTCTATACCCATCTGGCGAATTGCTTCAAGAAAGGGCAATGATTCAATATCACCAACAGTACCGCCAATCTCAACCAGGGCAACATCTGCCCCTTCAGCCCCCTGTTCAATTAAATATTTTATTTCATCAGTTATATGAGGGATAACCTGGACAGTACCACCAAGATAATCACCACGCCGTTCTTTACTGATGACTCTTTCGTAGACACGCCCGGAGGTGAAGTTGTTCTTGCGAGACATCGTTGTGCGAATAAAACGCTCATAGTGACCAAGGTCAAGGTCTGTTTCAGCGCCGTCAGCTGTGACGAATACTTCACCGTGCTGGAATGGACTCATGGTACCAGGATCCACATTAATATACGGATCCAGTTTGAGCATGGTTACCCTGAGATTACGGGCTTCGAGTATTGCCGCAAGTGATGCAGCGGCGATTCCTTTGCCAAGAGAAGAAACAACACCGCCTGTAATAAAGATATATTTCGTCATGTTACCGTTCAGAGATTAAGTGTGCGGGGACTGTTCCCCGAACGGGAATAAAGCATACCAAAGCGCCCCCTGCATCACAATGAGAAGATCAGTGAATCCTGTGATGAATTGAGAATAAATAGCCTTCCTCATCAACACTCGGTAAATAGTGAGGACTGCTCCAGAGACATGATACAGCAATCAGTTCACCATGCAGATAAATTAATGGCAAACTTGCACGTAGCCATGGAGGTACAGCTAGATCCTGTAATAGTTTTTTCAATGTCTTGCTACCGTGCTCACCTGGCATTTTACAGATTTCACCACCCTGCCGAAAGCGAACCTGTAATACAGAACCTTCCAGGGCAGAAAGTGCGACTCCCTCACCGACCAGTTTGGTTGCCTGCAGTTTTAGCTCAGGCTTACATAGCTGTAATGGTCTATCCGGACTCCACTCCAGCACCTCATCTCCCGGTAGAATTAAATCAGGACTGTCACAGAGCCAGAGTAAATTGTTATACAACCTGAATGCTCCGGCCGGCCAGACTACTGCCCCTTTTCCTGTTGACTCTTCAAGTAGTCGAATCAAAGCCTGCAACCGCTCGTCCCCGGGCACAGTTAAACCGTTCATCCGGACCCAGCAGCGAAGTGCATTTTTCCGGTGGACGGGCGATAGATCTGTCAAGATGTCAGCACGCAGACTGGCAATAGCTGGCGGAAAAAAATGATTATCCGCAGCCTGACAGTGAACAAGATCTGACTGACCAATTTCATCCAGCAGGGATACAGCACTTGCTGCATGCGACGCGCTGCGAGAAAAACATTTATCCATCCCGGGCCAGCGTGCACGCAGTGCAGGCAAAATCCTGTTACGCAAATAATTCCTGTCAAAGCGATGATCCTGATTACTCGGGTCCTCCAGCCAGTTAAGCCCCTCTGTGCTGGCGTATTCATGCAGTGATGCACGTGTATATCCCAACAGCGGTCTTAGCATGCGTCCAGCAGCAAATGCCTTAGTGACCGGCATAGCGGCCATGCCATGCATTCCGGCACCACGTAACAGCTGTAAAACAACGGTTTCGGCCTGATCATTCAGATGTTGAGCTGTCATGCAAATTCCATTTACGGGTAAAGCTTCTGCCAGTGCTGTGTAACGGGCATCTCTGGCCATGGCTTCAAGGCTTTGACCTTTTAAAGCATCAACCGTGATTATTCTGGTGATCAGCGGTATACCAAGATCATCACAAATGACCTGGCAATGATCTGCCCAGTCAGCGGACTGTGTTTGGATGGAGTGATCGACATGAATGGCGTAAAGTGAAAAAGGATAATCTACGGCAAGGCAGGAAAGAGCGTGGAGCAGGACATGCGAATCCAGCCCGCCACTGAATGCCACGTAAACAGAACAGTGCTGCGCCAATGACAGATCGTGCTGAAGAACCTGTCTTAGTTCTGAGGTTGAAAATTTAGCTTGCATTCCTGAACTGATCCCATGAAGCTGGCTCAAAGCATATGTAACGGCACACCTTTATCGACCTCTCGAAGATGGACATAACCAGCAGTTATGCGGCGACTCTGCCCACATGTGCCTTTATTAACGATAATGTCGGAATAAGCATCTAAGGAAACACAAAGTAGCAATATTATTGCACGCTATAGCATAGTAAAATCATCAACTCGATGCCCTGCCCGGTGGGTAGCTAGCCCTGGAATATGCCTGTGAAACTTATCGTTCTGGCGCCCTATTCCTGGAAATTATCAACACCGTATTGACGTAAACGATGGTAACGCTCTTCCAGTAATTCGGTTGTCGTAATGGCGCTCAGTTCATCCAGGTTTTTCAGCAGAGCCTTACGCAGGTTTTCAGCAGCAAGATCGACATCGCGATGAGCACCACCGAGAGGCTCTTCGACAATCTCGTCAATCAGACCCAGCTTACTAAGACGTTGTGCGGTCAAACCCATCACTTCAGCTGCATCGGCTGCGTTATCTGCGCTCTTCCACAGTATAGTGGAACAGCCTTCAGGAGAAATCACGGAGTAAGTAGAATATTGAAACATAAGCAGCCTGTCGCACACACCTATCGCGAGGGCGCCACCCGACCCTCCTTCGCCTATAACTGTTGAAATAATAGGAGTCTTCAGGTCAGACATGATGAAAAGATTACGCGCGATTGCCTCGCTTTGACCGCGCTTTTCTGCGTCAACACCAGGATAGGCGCCGGGTGTATCAATAAACGTCAGTATTGGTAGGTTAAAGCGTTCCGCCATCTCCATCAATCTCATTGCTTTACGATAGCCTTCTGGCCGTGGCATGCCAAAATTACGGTATACCTTTTCTTTTGTATCACGCCCTTTTTGCTGACCGATAACCATAACTGGACGCCCATCAAAACGCGCCAGGCCACCTACGATTGCAGGGTCATCAGCAAACATCCTGTCTCCATGCAATTCCTGAAAATCTGTAAATATTTTATCGATGTACTCTAGTGTATATGGCCTTTGCGGGTGACGCGCTAACTGTGAAACCTGCCAGGGTGTGAGTGAGGAAAAAATCGATTCCGTCAGTTTTATGCTTTTGTTATGTAGACGAGAGACTTCATCGGTCAAACTAACATCACTAGTTATTCCAACATGGCGCAATTCGTCTATCTTGGCCTCAAGTTCGGCGATAGGTTGCTCAAAATCGAGAAAATTTAGATTCATCTGTTTATCCAGCATCCAGCATTTAGAAGTTTTTTGTATTCGGCGAAAGTATAACGCTTTACTGATCGAAGGTTAAAGTATTGCTGATGGCTAATTTTATTACCTGTCATCTTCCGCATACTAATTAAGTCACAAAGCTGCCGGCAGACGAGGAAAATCGAACAAATTACCGGCAACTATGCGGTTTTGTACAGAATTTCTGCCTGCATTGGCCCCCTTGCCTGCTAATGCATGCGTGCGGCTGCCGCGCTATATTCACAGACGGCCCTGCTAATCCCGCCGACCTTGTTCAACTCTTCCAGCAGGCGGGCAGATGGATGCACACACCAGTCCCGGGGTAGATGTATACTCGCTCTCGCTTCATCATTGATGAAATCAATAATCACCGGCGTCGTTCCTCCGCTAACAGGCTGCAGGATTGACTTTAAGGCTTCCACGACAACGTCAGTATTCTTTTTTAATGTAATACGTAAATCGGTGGCAAATGTTTCGCGTGCTGAATCCATATCGTGTATACGCTCAGCTGTGACCCTGGTTCCACCTGTATAGTCATCAAAACCGGCTTTTCCACTAATAATCACCAGGCGATCTTCCTGTAATAACTGTTTGTTCGTCTCATAGAGTTCAGAGTATATGGGGATTTCCAGCCAGCCTGACTGATCATCAAGGGTCAATATCGCCATGCGGCCTCTTCGAGTGTTGCGCGTTCGCATCGCAATAATGAGGCCCGCAATAGTCACCTGCTTACCTTCTGCTGATTCCACTTCACTTAATGAGCAGCTGATAAAATTACTCAGTTCTTTATGATATTGATTCATCGGGTGACCCGTCAGATACAGCCCGAGATGCTTTTTCTCCTTCTTCAGGCGCTCGTCTTCTGAATACTCAGCCACATCAATCCAGTCGATGTCCAGTTCTAGTTCATCAGAACTTCCAAACATATCATCCTGACCCGTGGTACGGTTTCTTGATTCCTGCCCTGACAGCGAAATGGCATTGACCAGGTTTGCCATTAATGCTGCACGGTGAACGCCCATTTGATCCAGCGCTCCGGCACCAATCAGTATTTCGAGTGTGCGCTGATTGACTTTTTTCAAATCAAGTGAACGGCAAAAATCATAGAGGTCTCTGAATACCCCCTTTTCAGCTCTTGCCCGGGTGATTTCCTCAATCGCTGCCTGGCCAACACCCTTGATCGCACCCAGGCCGTAGACAATAGTATCTTCATTAGTTGCTTCGAAGGAAAAACCGGAACTATTGACATCGGGCGGCAGCAAAGTTAATCCCATGTCCCTGCACTCAGCAATCAGCATTACAACTTTGTCGGTCTTTTCCATATCCGCTGAAAGTGTCGAAGCAAGGAACATAGCCGGGTAATGTGCCTTGAACCAGGCCGTTTGAAATGAAACCAGCGCATAAGCTGCAGAATGTGACTTGTTGAAGCCATATTTGGCAAACTCTTCCATTAAATCAAAAATCCTGTCCGCCTGCTTTGCATCAATACCATTTTTTTCGGCACCGGAACGAAAGTTTTCACGCTGTTTTGCCATCTCCTCGGCAATTTTTTTACCCATGGCACGACGCAGCATATCTGCTGAACCAAGGGTGAAGGAGGCAAGAACCTGTGCAATCTGCATCACCTGTTCCTGATAGACAATAACACCATAGGTAGGTTTTAGTATCTCTTCCAGCAACGGGTGTGGATAGATGATTTTTTCACGGCCGTGTTTACGTTCAATAAAAGTATCAACCATACCCGAACCAAGAGGACCCGGACGGTACAAAGCAACCACCGCCACCATGTCTTCAAAATTATCCGGTTGCAGCTTTTTGATAACATCTTTCATGCCACTTGATTCAAGCTGGAAAATAGCCGTTGTTTTACATGCCTGGATCAATTTGAATGTTTTGCTATCACTAAGATCAATCTCATCAAGAACAAGCAATGCCTCTTCATTCTTCTCGCGAAAACGATTTACTGTTTTTAGTGAATTATCGATGATGGTCAGGGTGCGCAAGCCAAGAAAATCAAACTTCACCAGTCCAACTGCTTCGACATCTTTCATATCCAGGTGTGTGACCATCTGGCTGACACCCTGTTCACAATAGAGTGCGGTGAAATCAGTCAAAGCAGTTGGTGCAATGACTACTCCACCTGCATGTTTGCCGGCATTTCTTGCCATTCCTTCGAGGGAACGTGCGTGACTGATCAGCTCGCGCACATCATCATCCTGATCAATCCGTTCGCGCAACTCCTTTTCTGATTCAATCGCCCTGGCCAGGGTCATACCCGGTTCACCGGGAATCAGCTTGGCGAGCTGGTCAACCAGGCCAAATCCAAGATCCATGACACGCCCTACATCACGAACTACCGCTCGCGCTGCCATGGTGCCATAGGTAATGATCTGGGATACCTTGTCCGAGCCATAGTGCCGGGTAACATATTCGATCACACGATCTCGCTGATCCATGCAGAAATCAATATCAAAATCAGGCATTGATACACGTTCTGGGTTTAGAAAACGTTCGAACAGCAGGCCATGCTCAATCGGGTCAAGCTCAGTAATTCCCAGGCAATACGCCACCAGTGATCCGGCACCTGAACCACGGCCCGGGCCGACCGGAATATCTTGTTCCTTTGCCCAACGGATAAAGTCAGCAACAATCATGAAATAGCCGGGAAATCCCATACCTGTAATGACGCCCAGTTCCATATCTAACCGATGCTGGTATGGTTCACGATCAACCTCACCTCCAATTTTATGCAGAATCCTGTTCAACCCATCATTCGATGTATCGATCAGGACCTGATTGACGTCCTGTCCTTTCTCAACAGGAAACTCCGGCATAAAATTCTTGCCCAGGGTGAGATGGCAATTGCAGCGCGTAGCGATGTGGTAGGAGTTTTCTATTGCCTCGGGGATATCAGCGAACAGCTCTTTCATCTCAGCCGTCGAACGGAAATACTGCTGGCTACTATAGAGTTTTGGCCGACGCGGGTCGTTCAACACACGACTGTCCTGGATGCAGACCCGTATGTCATGGATCTCGAAGTCTTCTTCGCTGCTGAAGCGGACATCATTTGTTGCCACCACAGCAATTGACCGCCGCATTGCCAGGTTCATAGACTTTCTTACATGTTCTTCATCACCGCTTCTGCCAGTTCGCTGCAGCTCGAGATAGAACCGGTCACCGAAATACTGAAGATACTCGTCTACAAGTTGATCAACCTGCGTTTCTGACCCATGCAGCAGGGCGTTGCCAATTTCCCCCTGAGTTGCAGCGGACAGGGCGATCAGCCCATCACTGTGGTGGGCTAATTCGTGCTTTGAAACACAGGCATGACCACCGACATGCTGACCGTGCCGAAAGGCCTCGGACAACAAATGCGTCAGGTTGCGATAACCCTGTTCATTCTGGCACAGGAGCACCAGACGAAAAGGTTTGCCCGGTTGTTCTGGCCGTTCCAGCCAGACATCTGAGCCAAGAACAGGTTTGATACCGGCCGCAACAGCAGACTTGTAAAACTTGACCACGGAAAACACATTTGACAAATCTGTCACTGCGACAGCAGGCATATTATGTTCTTTACTTGCACTTATCACATCGCCTATGCGCAGCACACTATCGACAAGTGAGTATTCCGAGTGCAGATGTAGATGGATGAACGGCTTTTCCATTACCAGCTCACCCATCTGACCCGATCACATTTCTAACCGGTGCAAAACTGCGTCGATGACAGGAAACAGCACCATATTTTAACAATGCTTCGCGATGCATCTTTGTTGGGTACCCTTTATTTTTATTAAAACCATAATTTGGAAACTGTTTGTGAAGGTCGTCCATCAAACTGTCACGATATACTTTTGCTATAATCGATGCAGCAGAGATCTCTGCTACCATCCCGTCCCCACCCACTATCGCCTCGGCTACACAGGGCAATTGCGGAAGACGATTTCCATCAACCAGGACTTTAGCCGGGACCCTGTTAAGCCCGGCTACAGCTCGCTGCATCGCCAACAGTGTTGCCTGCAGGATATTTAATCTGTCAATCTCATCAACTTCAGCCCGGCCTATCGAGAAACACAGTGCATGGGCACGGATTTCCTGGTCCAGCAAGCGGCGTTTGGTTTCTGTCAGCCGCTTCGAATCATCCAGCCCATCAATGAAATGCTCACTGTCCAGGATAACCGCTGCTGTCACGACCGGTCCCGCGAGTGGCCCACGCCCAACCTCGTCGACGCCTGCAACCAGTAAACGGGACATCAAGCCTGTTCCGGAGTATTCTTTAACCTGGCCTCAACGCCCAGGCCCAGCATTTCAACAACAGCCTCTGCCGCCAGGCTATCAGAGTCAAGATCCAGACTTTGCCTGATCTGCACAAAAGCCTGTTTTACTTTACTGATCTCAGCATCATCATCAAGATAGCGCTCGACCTCAATTGACAGACTTTCAGCAGTACAGTCATCCTGCATCAGTTCAGGCACCAGCCTGTAGCCTGCAAGGTTATTTGGCATAGAAAAATACTTCACACTGGCAAGCAACTGCACCATGGTTTTCGTCAGCCAGGAGACTTTGTAGGCAACGACTACCGGGCGCCCGACAATTGCCGCTTCTAAAGCTGCCGTGCCAGATGCCAGCATTATAATATCCGCGCAGGCCATTACATCTCTTGAACGCCCAGTAATGCGAACCAGGTCAAGCTGTTGCATGTCTGCTTTCGCTACTTCATCCTCAAACAGCTCCATCAGAGAGGCATTCGGCATTGCTGTGACAAATTGAAGAGCAGGATATTTTTTGCAAAGCCTGTCTGCTGCACGTAGGAATTCGCCTGCCATGCGCTCGATCTCACCTTTTCGGCTGCCCGGCAATAGTGCAATTACTTTCTTCTCTGTTGAAATACCAAGTGCCTTCTTCAACGCCGTGACATCCGGGTTGAGATCGATATCTCTGACCATGGGATGGCCTACCAGCGTTGCATTAACCTTAGCCATGCGATAGAAATCAAGTTCAAAAGGGAACAAAACGAGGATTCTGTCAATAAAATCGCGCATACCCCTGAGTCGATATTTTCGCCATGCCCAGACGGTTGGGCTGACATAGTGTAATACAGGAATACCTGCCTTATGCAGTTTCTTTTCTAGCCCCAGATTAAAGTCTGGCGCATCAACACCAATAAAAAGATCAGGGGGATCAGAGATGAAATATTGCACCAGCTTACGGCGAATATGCAAAATCTCCCACAACCGTCCCCAAAGTCCGTCCAGCCCCATCAGGGTGAGTTTTTCCATAGGGTAAAGACTTTGACAGGCCTGTTCCTGCATATGAGGCCCGGCTATGCCGCTAAATTCAAATGTGAAAGGGTATTGCTGCAGTTGTCGAATCAGGCCTGCGGCAAGCAGATCACCCGACACTTCACCGGCTACGATGCCTATTTTGAATACTTTTCTTCCTTGCATGGCATCGTTTCAGCGAACGACACCCCGTTCACTATTGACCAGGAAATCAGCAAATATTTTGACATTCGGATCATCAACTGCCAGCTTGTTGATTTCGTCGATTGCCTCAAGAAAACTGAGCTGGGAGCGATAAAGAGTACGGTAGGCATGCTTTAAGGCTGAAATGGCATCTTCATCAAATCCTCTGCG
>Ga0316197_10001817_pt1 | contig 15144 bp, 15 predicted proteins | sample OudBiesiAoxic_MG_FD_204939 | JGI IMG/M metagenome (GOLD analysis project Ga0316197, IMG submission 204939) | Coastal sediment microbial communities from Oude Bieten Haven, Netherlands - site A oxic | ecosystem: Environmental > Aquatic > Marine > Coastal > Sediment | place: Netherlands...
GGTCTGGCTCCCAGCATCGTGAACGTACGCAAACCTCTCCCGAGCGCCGCTGGAAACGCGGCTTGGCTCGATCGCACCGCCCGCTGGCATGCCGGCGAAGCCCGTTTCGAGCGCGGTGCGGATCTCCACCGCGTCGAAGGCGCCCGCAACACAAAGAACCGAATTGCGCGCCGTGTAGTGCCCCTCGTGGTGACGCCGAAGATCATCGCTTTCGAAGCGGTCCAAGTTGGCGAGCGGCCCTGGAATCGAGAACCCGAGCGGGTGGTCCGCGTAGAGCAGCTGCCGTGACACATTGTCGATGTCGATCTGCTCCCCGACCTCGTTGAGGTCTTCGAGGATCTCCTCCCGGATGATCTGCTTCTCCGTGCTCACGTCGGTCAGAAGCGGTTGGCGGAGCACTTCGGCCAACAACGTCGTGCCGTCGGCGATCGTCTCCGGCGGCAAAGTCAGGTCATAGCTGGTGAAGTCGACGTGCGTGGCTGCGTCGAGGGTTCCGCCGAGCCGTTCGATCGCCAGGTTCAGCTCGTGCGCGGCGGGGTGGCGCTCGGTTCCTCGGTAGAGCATGTGCTCGAGGAAGTGGCTCAATCCGTTGGTTTCCGGACTTTCGTAGCGAGAGCCGACCCGGACGAAGAACGACGCCGTTGCGGACTGCAGGTGAGGCAGTGGAATGAGGCGCACCCGCAAGCCGTTGCCGAGCGTGAACGACTCGGACGGCAAGGCGGGCAGGCTCACTCCGCTAACTACGGCCATCCTCGGTCGAGAGCGGATTGACCCGAAGCGCCTTGTCGTCGGTCGCCTTGTTGCGGAGGTGCTGAATGTAGAGGTCCACCGCCTCCTTCTGCTTCAGCGTCTCTAGCACCTCCCGCGTCGTCTCCTTGACCGAGTCGCTGAACGCGGCCTCGTCCGGCCGCGTGCGGTCGATGAGGCGGAAGATCAGCCATTCGCGACCGATCTTCACAGGGGCTGGGCTGAAGGTTTCTCCCTCGGGGAGCGCGAACACGGCGTCGACGAGCGCGGCGGTCGAAAGGCCGGGCACAGGGGTGTCCGCGCGGCCGAAGTCAGCGGTCTCTTCGAGGCTCGGCGCTAACGCGGAGTCATCCCCTTCCGCGGAGAGCTTCGTTTCGATGGCCTCGTCCCCGGATGCCTTCCAGGTGCCGAGAGCGCCGGCGGCTGCGTCCTGGGCGCGGGCCTCCAGCCAGTCGGTTCGGTAGAGTGTCTCAGCCAGCTCGCGCTTCGCCTCATCTATCGGGACATCCCCTTCGCGGATGGCGACCACCTTGATGACGTGAAACCCATACTGCGTCTCGACGACCTCCGAAACCTCATCGACTTCCAACACGAATAGCGCGTCGTCGAAGGACTCCGGCATCACGCCCTTCTTCAAGAAGCCGATGTCGCCGCCGTTCTTCGCCGTGATTTGGTCGCCGCTTTCCTTACGGGCGAGCGCTGCGAAATCGGCTCCACCGGTCGCGCGCTTCTGCAGGGCTTCCGCCTTCTTTTTGGCCTCTGCCTTCTGTTCGTCGGTGGCGTAGCTGCCGGCCTTCACGAGGATGTGTCTGGCGCGGACCTGCTTTTCCAGATTGGTGTACCGATGCTTGTTGGTCTCGTACTCGGCGGCCAGGCGCTCGCTGTTGTCGGCGATCCAGGCGTCGAGTGCCGCCTCGGATGCGCGCGACTTCTCCTTCATGTAGTACGCGGGCGAAAAGCGGACGTACTTGATCTTCGCGGTGTCGTTCTCACGAACGTAGTCGTCCCAGATCTCCGCGTCGCTCACAGTGATCGAAGCCGCCACGAGCTCGCGCATCCTGGCCGCAAGGTGCTCATCGACCTGGGCCTCTGCAAACTCTCCGACGCTACGCCTCAGACCGTTCTGGATGTACCGCTCGGCGAGCTCCTTGTTGAAGGAGCCCTCCTTGTCCGCGAACGAAACGGGGATCTCGCCTTGCGGCAGCATCGGTGGCGCGCCTACGCCGAGCGACAGCAGGATGACGCCGTCGTTGACGAACCTCGCCATGACCTCGTCGGTCGTCACCTGGAAGCCCACCTTGCGCGCCTCTCGGGCGAGAAGCGTCCGGTCGACGAGGCCGTCCAAGACCAGCTCGGGGAGCCGCATCGAGCGCTGCGTTTCCTCGGGGAGTCTCCCGAAGTTGGCGATCGCATACGACGCCTCAAAATCGCCCCTGCTCAGCGTCTGGTCATAGACCCGCGCGAGGTAGGAGCCGCCGCCCGCTGCGCACCCTTCGGCCTGGCCGCCTCCGAATTGGAGAGCGAACACCGCCGAGAGCAGCACCACGAGAAGAACGAGAAAAAACCCTTTGAGCTTATCGACCATCACCAATTGCCATTTAAAGAGGCCGAACCATAGAGGAGAGGTCGGCCCGCGGCAAACTCCGGTTTTCGGGGCGAGTCTGAACCGGAGAGTTGGCCTCAGGGGCCAGGGATTCTACACTCCGGCCTTGGGCGTGCCGAGCGCCCCCACGTGGGGCAAGTGAGGGGACTGTGACCGGGGCGTCGAGCCTACCACCACTGAAGAAGAACGACGGGAAGTACGGCTTGGTCGCTCTGCTCCTGCTGCTCGCCGCGGGCGGTTTGTGGTTCTTCTTGCGAGATGATGACCCCGCCGAACCGCCGGTCGAGGTCGAAGTGCCGGCTGCCGAGGCGCCCACCCGCGAGCAGTTCGCGCCGGCAATCGAGATCCCTGAGGAGGACGATGCCGGGGTCCCCGAGCCCGACCGGAGCTCACCCCCGACACAGGACGAGCCGGCCGCCTCCCGACCGGAAACTTGGGAGTGCAACGGGGCGATCAACACCGCTCAGGTGCGCGACGTCATCAAGGGCGCGGCCAGCAAGCAGGTCCAGACTTGCTACGAGCGTGGCCTCAAGGGCAACAACCTCCTGCAAGGGTCGATGGAGGTCGAGCTCACGATCGGCGCCAGTGGCACTGTCCGTGCCGTCTCCGTCGACGGCACGCTCCGAGACCGGCAGGTTCACTCGTGCGTGAAGCGTGTCGCCCGAACGTGGAAGTTCCCGAGGCCCACGGGTGGCTGTGTGCGGATCAACGTGCCCTTTCAGATGACGCCGAAGCTCTAGCGAGCGTCAGCCGTTCACGAATCGCAGGGCGTCAGCGACGTCGTCGGGGCTTCCAATGAATACCGGCGTGCGCTGGTGGAGCTCGGTAGGCTCAATCTCGAGAATGCGTTGGTCTCCGTCGGATGCGGCGCCGCCCGCGGCTTCGACCAGGAACGCCATTGGCGATGCTTCGTAGAGGAGCCGAAGCTTGCCCTTCTGATTCTTCACATCCCGTGGGTAGACGAAGATGCCGCCGCGAAGCAGTGTTCGGTGAAGGTCCGCGACCATTGCCCCGATGTAGCGAAGCCGGTAGGCCTTCTTGCCTTCGCTCGGCGTCTTAATCCAGTCGACCCACTTCTGCGTGCCCTCGGACCAGTTGTGGTAGTTGCCCTCGTTGATCGAGTAGATCCCTCCGCGCTGCGGAATGCGAATCTTCGGGTGCGACAGGAAGAACTCGCCGACGCCCGGGTCATACGTGAAGCCGTCGACTTGCTCGCCCGTCGAGTACACCAGCATGTTCGACGATCCGTAGATGACATAGCCCGCCGCGACGATCTCGCTCCCCTTTTGCAAGAGGTCCTTCATCGAGCCCTGGCCCGGAGGCGTCACGCGCCGATGAATCGAAAAGATCGTTCCGATCGACGCGTTGATGTCGATGTTGCCCGAGCCGTCGAGCGGGTCGAACTGCAGCACGTACTTACCTTGTGGGTACTCTTTCGGGATCGTGATCGGGTCCTCGACCTCTTCGCTCCCCATGACGCAGACGTGACCGCCGGCCTCGACGGTTTGCACGATCACTGCGTTGGCGAACTCGTCGAGCTTCTGAACTTGCTCACCCTGGACGTTGGTCGTGCCCGTCCGCCCGAGGATGTCCGAGAGCCCTGCTTTGCTGACCCGGCTGCCTATGATCTTGGCTGCCAGCATGATCTGCTGAAAAAGCCCCGTGAAATCGCCTGTCGCCTCCGGCATCCGCCGCTGGCGATCGAGTAGGTGTCGTTCGAGTGTCGTGCCGATAGGGCTATCTGGTACGGGGCCGATCGATACTGAGGGAGTCATGGCTTTCGGGCATACCAGTTGCCCCTAGGCCGCGCTAGGACTCCCCAAATTGGGATATCAAGACAGGGTTCTGATATTGTAAACTTACCGTGGTGGGGAACGAGTGACGAACTTTCGCAACTGGCTCGAGAAGGCCCAGGAGATCCGTTCGGGGATCCCGCGCATCCGTGGTGTGAAGGGTCTGCCGGGGGTGCTCTCGCGGGGCCAGCTCAGCGTCGTCTATCAGCCGATCGTCTCGCTCACCACGATGGAGCCCTTCGCGTACGAGGCGCTCGTGCGGAGCGACTCGCCTCACTGGACGACGCCACCGAGACTTTTCGAAGAAGCGATCGCCTCTCGTTGCGTCGGCGCGCTCGGCCGTGCGATTCGTGAAATCGCGACGACGAACTGTACCAACGCGCCTCTCTTCTTGAACGTGCATCCACACGAGTTCGATGAGTCATGGCTGGTGCAGCCCGACGATCCGATCTTCACGCACGACCAACCGATCTACCTCGAGGTCACGGAGTCGGTTCCGCTTAGTCACTTTGCGTACTGTCACAGCGTCTTGCGCGAGATCCGTGGCAAGGGCGTCTCGCTAGCGGTCGATGACCTCGGGGCTGGCTACTCCAACCTGAAGTATATCGTCGATCTGCAACCGGAGATCGTGAAGCTCGACCGCACGCTCATCGCGGACCTCGCCGATGATCGTCGCGCGCAGGTGCTGGTTCGTCACATCGTCCGTCTCTGCCAGGAGCTTGGTGCGCTCGTCGTCGCCGAAGGGATCGAGCAAGAGACCGAGATGAAGGTCGTCATCGATTGCGGCGCGCACTACGGCCAGGGCTACTACTTCGCGCGACCCGCGTATCCCGCGCCAGGTGTGAGCGCGACTCCGCGCGCGATCCTCAGCAAAGGCGCCTGAGGGCCAAGCTCAGAACGGGACGGACTGGTAGCCGACGTCGCCGGCCTCGTGGCCCTGAATCTCGAAAAGCGCCGTTACCCGCGGTCCCTCGGGTCCCCGCTGCGTCGCGACGACGAGATCGATTGCGCTGCCGACGAGCTGAGCAACGCACGCGCGCTCGGCGCCTCCGCAACCCGCGGCCAAGATCAACCCTTCGATGGCGTCCTTGCTGCTGAAGCAATGCACGCCGAGGAGGTGTCCCGGTTCGCGCCCAAGCACCGCGGCGAGGGCGGCCATCGTGTGCGCGCCCGTCAGATCGTTGATGATGAGCCGATCCGAATGAAGTCGAGTCCCGTGTTCGATCGCCTCGGCGAGCGAGATGCCCGAGTCCGCAGCGGTCAGCGAGACGATCCGTCGTCGATCGATGTCGAGATTGGGGACAGCCTCGACGGCGACGGCCACCTCCTGGTCGGAGAGCTCACGCACCAAGGCCGACATCATCTCGGTCACGCCGGAGCCGCGTGGACCCGCCACGACGATGTTCCGGCACTCCGCGACCGCCTTGCCCAAATAGGTCGCGGCGTCGCTGCTCATCCAACCGGCTGCGGCGAGCTCGTCGAGAGACTTCGAGCTGCTGACGTGGAGCTCGATCACCGGGCCGTTGGACACCAATGGTGGCTGCATGATGGTGAGGCGCGGTCCGAATGTGAGACGGCCGTGAAGCACCGGCTGCGCCCCGAGGGTTTGACCGGTTTGCGCGGCGAGTCTTCGGGCGACACGCAACAACGCCGCATGCGAAGAGAACTCCAGCGGCGTGGCCTCGACCCCTTCGCCCTTGTCGACGAAGACGTGCTCGTGCCCGTTGACTACGATCGAGCGAACGGAGTCGTCGGACAACAGGTCGTCGAGCGCCCCGAGACCGACCGCCTCGTGCAGCGCGATGTGCGCGATGCGCCGCATGTCGACGTCGCCGTCCACCGAGCCGTCGGTCTGCATCGATAGGAACGTCTCGGCGATCGCGGCGCGTGCGGCCGACCAGCGCTCCTGATTCTTCATCGCCGCGGCTTCCGTGTTCTCGATGTCGATTCGCTGCGCCAATCGGCTGAGAAGTGCGGTCAGCGGATCGGCGACGGGGATTGACGCCTCGGTCTTGCGTGGCGGCGGGGCGTCCGTCTCTCGGTTCTCAATCCTGGGTGGAAGACTGGTCGCGCCAACATCCCTAGGCGCCTGCGCCCTCGAGTCGGACGGCAGAGGCCGACGAGGGGCCGTTGCTCGGCGAATCGGTACCGAGCTCTGCGGCACCTCTTGTTTCGGCGGAAGAGGCGGTGGCTCGGATACGCGCGGAGCCGAGCTCGCGCGCGCGGCGTCGTTGGCCGGCTCGAGCGTGAGGATGAAATCGGCGATGTAGATCTTGTCGCCCTGCTTGAGTGGGTGAGGCGAAGTGATCTTGCGACCGTTGACCCATGTCCCGTTCGTGCTGTTCAGGTCCATGACGACTGCCTGGTCGTCTTTCAGGGTCAGCCTTGCGTGCTGCTTGGAAACGTTCCGTTTCGCCAAGACGATGTCGTTGCCCTGAACACGTCCAACGGTCAGCTCCGGCTTCGAAAAGTCGAGCTTCCGCCGTACGCCCCCCTCATCGGTGATCACCACCGCGTACATAGCGCTCGGTTCATTCAAAAGGCGGTAGCACGTCCCGTCAAGTCGTTGCCATTTCTCGCCCGCCGGGCTGAGCATCCCGCCCTGGCTTCACCCAGGCGGCCTAGGCTGGCAAACATCTGAAATCGCAAAGCATTCTCGATGAGCAAGCCCGGCTGAGCAGCGATCGGGGTTAAAAAAAACCCACCGGACGGGTCAACTGGGGTAGCTTACCGCGCATGCCGGGTGGCTTTTTAATCGTCGAGGACGAACCGACATTGGCGCGCACGCTCGCGCGTACATTCGGGCGTCATGGGCCCGTCGAGGTCGTTCACAGCATGGCCGCAGCGCGCGAGCAGCTCCAGGCCCACGAGGAGTGGACCGGCGTGGTCCTCGACCTGATCCTGCCCGACGGATATGGGCTCGATCTCCTTTCGGAGATTCGCCAATCGCACGGCGGGCTCCCCGTGCTCGTCCTCACGGGCGAGCTCAATCGTGATGTAGTTAACAAAGTTCAGACCATGCGGGGCGAGTATGTTTGCAAGCCCGCGTCGGCGGACAATCTCAACCCCTTCATCCAGAGGTCGCTCGCGCAGGAGCGCGTCGACGACGCGGCCATCGGCCAGCGCATCGAGCATCTCGCCCGCCAGCTCAAACTAACCCGCCGTGAAACCGAGCTTCTGACGCTCTCGGTCGACGGGCTTTCCCGCAAGGAGCTAGCGGACGCGCTCGGGGTTGCTGAGAACACCGTGAAGGCACAGATTCGCTCGCTCCTCAAGAAGAGCGGCGCCCGAAGCCTCGCGACCCTCGCCCAAAAGGTGATCAAGGGCGCGACCCGCGACTCCGTTCTGCCCGAGGCCGGGCCCGCCGCTATCGACTGAGGGTCGCCGAAGCGACCTCCAGGTCCTGTTGAACCTCGACCCGGCTGCCCGAGGCAACTGTTGCGCCTCTTCCGCCAGCCAGGATCTTCACGTCGGCGGGGACCTCTCTTTCGATGGCTGCGATCTCGGCTCGCGATGCCTGCGCGCTGAGGTTGGTGACCGAAAGGAGCAGCAGCTCGGCGTCGGTATCACGGACGGCGTAGGCGATCTCCTCGGCCGGCAGGTTCGGCCCGAGGTAGAGCACGCTCCAACCATGCATCGCCGCAAGCATCGCGACCATCAACGCGCCGAGCTCGTGGTCCTCTTTGGCAGGTGTCGCAACGACTACTCGCCGTCTCGAATCGTTGGCTGGGTAGAGCCGCATCAACGAAAAGAGCAGACCCCGCATGACCGTCGAGCATGCATGTTCGTGCGCGATACGCAGGTCTCCGTTTTCCCAGCGCTCACCGACCTCGACGAGGATCGGACCCACGATGGTCTTCAGAAACTCGACAGGCTCTGTGCTCAACGCGGCGCGCGACAGAAGTTGCTCGGCCTCGTCGACACGGAGCCGCTCGATCGCGGCCATCACACGCACGCGAACCTCCGGTAAGTGGTGCGATGCGGGTCCGTGCGCCGACGGGGCCGGAAACGACGCCGCCATGTGACGGAGGTCGACATCGGGGAGCTTCGCGATGCCACCGATCGAGTGACCGCTTTCGACAAGCGTGTGGAGCAAGCGAAGGCGCCCGACGTCCGCGTCGTTGTAGAGGCGGCCGCCGGCCTCGGTTCGCTTGGGCAGCACAGCGGCGTAGCGCTTCTCCCACATCCTGAGGGTGTGGGTCGAAAGGCCGGTCATTTTCGCGACCATTCCGACGCGATATCTTGCTTGGTCCGCCACTTTGCTCAGGATCTGTCTAAGAGCTGTCTATCCGCGGTGATCTACGCGATCAACCCCCCAAATCAGAAAAATTGCTCCTGGGCGATTGACGCTTTCGAAGGAGACAGTAGAAAGCTGGACAAGACCTAGACATAACTTAGACAGGTCGGAGGAGATTCAATGAACAATCGCAAGACTTTTTGGTTGGGGATCGTGGCCGCGGCGGCGCTCGCTGCGACGGGCTGCAGCGACAGTGACGGCTCGGCAGGCGCAGGCGGCTCGGCCGGCTCGGGCGGCTCGGCTGGCGAAGGCGGCGCAGGCGGCATGCCGGTCGGCACGGCCAACGTGACAGCAGTCCATCTCGCGCCCGAGGTTCCCTCGGCGGAGAGCACCGCCGTTGCCCTCTACGTCAATGGCGCCGAGGTGACCGATCTCGGCACGCTCTCGTACTCGCAGAGCACCGGCAAGATCCCGCTTCCTGCTGGCACCTACGACATCGGTATCGGCCTGCCCGATGGTGACGGTCCGCTGATCCAGCTCGACGACGTCGCGCTCAGCGACGGAGACGACGTGGTCGCAGTTGCCTTCCGGACCAACGGCGAGCTTCCCGTAGACTTCTTTGTGTTCGTCAATAGTACCGCGGACCTCGCGGCTGGCGACGGTCGTGTGTTCGTCGGTCACGGCGCAGACGACTCGGCGCTCGATCCGGTCGACATCTCTCTCGGCGAAGCTCCCGACTGCTCGACGCTGATCCCGGGCTTCGTCTTCGGAACGACCGAACCTATGGATGGCGTGCTCGACCTCCCAGAGGGCAGCTACCAACTCGGCTTTGACCTCACTCCCGAGGACGACGACGATTGCGCCAACTTCGGTCCGGTCGCCGTGCCCGTGACGCCCGGCGTCGTGAGCATCCTCATTGCAGTCGACGAGAACACGACAGACACCGCCGACGATCCCGACGCGTTGAACCCCGAGCTCTGGGCGATCATTCCGGATGCGGAAGATCCCCAGCCGATCCGCACGATTCAAACCCAGTAACCCATCCCCTTCCCAAAACCACATCGCGCCTAGCGTAGGGGCCGCTCTTCCTCGGAGGAGCGGCCCCATTCTTTTTGGCGCAGTACCGTGGTAGGACGGTGGACACGGTGCTTGCCACGACTTCAGTCCCGTCCGCGTTCCTGCTGGTGGCCATCGCGATGCTCAGCGGGACCGGTTGTACCCGCGACCAGGAGGCGCCGGTTCTCCTCGAGCCACCCGCAGCGCCGATCAACCCGCCCGATCCCTACGAGAGCTCACCTTCGCGGTTCGGGGTGGTTCCACTTCATGCTGGGTTCAGCCCCGACCCTCGCGTTGTCGCCGGTAAAGCCCTCGGCGAGGTCCCGGCCAAGTCGGTTCACCGCAAGTGCAGAGGCTGGATCTCCGAAACACCCGACTACCTGCTCGACGCGGACACGGCGTTCTTGAAGCTCTACGTTCTCGGGCGTTCGCGCTCGGATGTTCTTCTGGTCGTTCGCAAGCCCGATGGCTCTGTGCTGTGCAATGACAATCGTCCGGGCACGAAGGACCCCATGGTCCGCGCGAACTTCCCGATTGGCACGACCCAAGTTTGGGTCGGCGTCAAGGACGAGGGTGGGAGCGCGCCGTACCGACTCGGCTTCTCCGAAGTGAAGTGGAAGTCGTCTTCGATTCCTCTGCCGGACTCGGGCTAGGGCGAGCGCCTCCGCCAAAGGGCGAGCCGCTCTTTGCCTTCGCGGCCCGGGTGCGAGGCTCCGGGTCGCTCCACCTCGACCTCGTCGAACGCGTCCCCGACGAAGCTACGCACTAGCTCCGTGTTGATCGGCCACGGTGGGCCCTCGCGGTCCGAGATCGGGTCTTCGAACGGGAAGATCAGCGTAGCGAGCATTCCGGAAGGCTTGATCAAGCGCTTCATCGCCCGTGCCCAAGCATCGCGCTGATCCGGACCGAGCGCGCAGAAGAACGTGTAGTCCCACACGAAGTCGAAGCCCGACCCTGCATCGTAGGAAAAGAAGTCAGTGACTTCGTACACGACGCTTCCCGGTAGGTCGGGATGAGCAGCCACGAATGCCGCGCGTGCCTCTTCGGAGAGGTCGATGCCAACGACTTCCCGGTCTCTCCGAGCGAGGGTCCCGAGGTCGTATCCGGTGCCGCAACCGGGAACCAAAATGCGGCCTCCCGGAACGCGCTCCGACGCGATCAGCTCGACGAGCGCGGGCGGCGACCCCCCGGCATCCCACGGCGTCCTGCCCGCTCTCCATGCTCCCTGCCAGTCGACTGGTGCCATCTACTCGATCAGCCCTGTGGTGCGCGCGGCGCTCTGCGCAACCGGCAGCACAGCGTCAAACGCTGCTGCGTTGCACGCGAGAATGCCCCGCCGGTTGCGCATGTCGGTCCCGCTGTAGTGGTATGGCTTGCCCGCCATGTCCGTGAAGCGTCCGCCAGCGGCTCGGAGCACGGCCTCGGGGCCACAAGCGTCCCACATGCTGGATTTGTCCGAGATGTGCAGATAAAGGTCGGCTTGCCGCTCGGCGATGAGACCTGCCTTGAGTCCGACCGAGCCCGTTTGCCTCTCCGCCTGAATGCCGAGCTTCGAGACGACCCCGGCCACCGCGCGATTGCGGTGCGAGCGGGAAACGACGAGCCTCAGATCGCGCGGCTCTGCGATGTCGCTCACCCGGAGCTCGCGGCTCGTTCCGTGCTGTTCGAGGGTGGCTCCCTCGCCGACGACGCCGGCGTAGAGCTTGTCGGTAACCGGCTGGTAGACGACACCCAAGACCGCCGCGCCGTCGATGGCCAGGCCTAGCATCACGGCAAACTCGCCGTTGCGCGCGACGAACTCCTTGGTACCGTCGACCGGATCGACATACCAGCAGCGCCCGCCGCGGAGGGCGTCGCTTTGGTCCGCGGACTCCTCAGCGACGATTCCGTCGCCTGGAAACGCCCTTTGAAGCTCACCAACGATGTATGCATTTGCTCGCGTGTCGGCTTCGGTGACGGGGTCGGCCTTCGCCTTGTACGCCACGCTGAAGTCGGTCGCGTAGACGTCCATCAGAATGGCGCCGGCGCCGCGCGCGATTCGAACGACCTCCGCGATCTCCCCAGTCCGCATGTTCGGCGTGTATCACGGTCGGGTGGCGACGCCAGGTCAACCGCGAACGCCTTCGAGTAGGCCCCGGAGTACGGCCGCCACGTCGTCGACGCCGCCGAGCAAGGCAGCGGCGCTCGAGGGCGTGCCGCGCTGTTCCGCAGATTGGACGAAGATGCCGATACCGTGCTCGGCCGCGAGCTCGATGGCGGGAAAGTCAGTCAGGTCGTCGCCAATGAAGAGAACCGAGCGAGCGCCGGTTCGCGCGAGTATTTCGCGCAGCGCAAGGCCCTTGTCGTTCGGGAGGGCCTCTGCCTCGCGAAGCGCTTTGCCCCGCCGCACGTGCAGACCGAGGCTTTGTGCGAGTGCGTCGGCTTCGTTCATCAAGTGCTCCGCCTGCTGCGGGTCCTCCATCGCGATTGCGCGTACGTGCATTGCCACCGCCTGAGGCTTGTGCTCGATGAATGCACCGTGAGCGTGGGTCTCCGCCCATGCCTTGAATCGCTCGAGCGCGTCCCGGTGCTGCTCGCTCAACACGCGTTCACCCGGCGTTTCATTCGGACCCAACACCAGGCCCCCGTGCTCGACCGCACGCCAGATGCCATTGAGCTGCTCCATGCGCCGAAGCGACTGCAGATCCCGGCCGGTGACCAACGCGAGCTCGATGCCAGGCGCCCCGCTCAACGCGTCGAGAGTGGCCAGCGTTTTGTCAGGTATCTCGGCCATGTCGGGGTCTCGGACGATCGGGGAAATCGTGCCATCGACGTCGAGCGCCACGAGCAGGGGTCGCTCGAGGCGGAGCAGGCGCTCGATGAGGCTCCCGATCGGGCTCACGGGCCCTCCAAGGCCCGAACGTAGTCGTCCGCCCAACGATGCACGTCGAGGCGCATGACCTCGGCGCGTAGTGCGCGCATCCGCTTCCTCTTTTCGCTCGGCTTCATGGTGAGCGCGCTCTGAATCGCGTTCGCAGTCGACTCCACGTCGTAGGGATTCACCAGAACCGCACCCTTGAGGTATTTCGCCGCGCCGGCGAACTCGCTGAGGACGAGCACGCCGTCATCGTCCGTGCGCGCTGCCGCAAACTCGTGAGCGACCAGGTTCATGCCGTCTCGAAGTGGTGTCACCAAGGCGACATCGGCAGCTCGGTAGTGCGCAAAGAGCGCCCGTTGGCTGAGGTTGCGGTAGAGGTAGTGGATCGGCACTCGGCCGGTGTCGGCGTAGCGCCCGTTGATGTCGCCGACCATCCGGTCGATTTCCTCCTTGAGGTCGGCGTAAGCTTTCACGTCGGTGCGACTTGGCACCATCACCTGAACCAGCGCGACGCGCGCGCGCGCGGACTTATCCTTCTTCAATAACCGCTCGAACGCGGCCAATCTGTCGGGAATGCCTTTGGTGTAGTCCAGTCGATCGACGCCGAGAACGATCTGTCGATTGCCCATCGTCTGCCTGATGCGTTCGACCTCTCGGCTGACATCGGGATCGATCGCGAGGGCCTCGAGCTCGTCGACCGGGATTCCAATGGGCGCGGCGATCGTCGTGACCTTGCGACCCCGGTACTGAATCGCGCCTCGGCTGACGGAATGGGCTGTGAAGCGCTCCACGCACTGTACGAAGTGCTCCGCGTACTCCGGCAGGTGGAATCCCAATACGTCGGCGCCCAGCAGTCCTTCGAGGATTTCTTCACGCCACGGTAGGATGCCGAACGTGTCGGGCGGCGGCCACGGAATGTGGCAGAACCAGCCGATTCGCGCCTTGGGCCGCTTCGCCCGCAGCAACCCCGGCACGAGCATCAGGTGGTAGTCCTGTATCCAGAAGAGATCCCCCGAGCTGCTCATGGCGGCCGCCGTTTCGGCGAACTCCTGGTTTGCGTTCACGTAGCTCGACCACGGCGCCTCGCCGACCTGGATCGTCGGCTCGAAGCCATGAAGCAGGGGCCAAAGCACCGCGTTCGAAACGCCTTCGTAGAATCCGCGCTGCTCGCTGCGCTTGAGCGACACGTGGGCGAGGTCGTAGTCGAGGTGTGGTGCCGGGACCGTCACTGAATCGAAGTCCTTCGCCGGCTTCGCGCTCACCCACACGCCGCCTCGTTTCTGGAGCACGGGATCGAGGGCCGCGACCAAACCGCCGGCCGCACGCACCCATCGCTCGCGTCCACGGCTGGTCTCGTGCCGATAGGGGCCGCGGTTTGACACGACCACGAGCTTTCGGCTCTTTCTCGCCATCGGCGCGCATTGTAGTCTGCCGATGGTCATGGACCCAGCTCAGTTTCTTCAAGGCCGTACCCGCGAGACCGAGATCCACCGCGACGCCGCGGGCCGGTGGTTCAACGGAGAGGACCGAATCGCGCATCCGAACCTCACGCGTTCCTTCGACGCGTGGGTCGATCGGGCCGAGGACGGCCGCTTCTGCCTGAGCAACGCGATCAACTGGGCGTACGTCGAGATCGAGGGGCCCGCCTACTTCGTCAAGGACGTCGAGCCCTCCGAGCACGGCATCGGCCTCGTGCTCTCCGGCGATGTGCGCGAGCCGCTCGACCCGGCATCGCTTCGTCAAGGGCCGGAGGGCGCGCTCTGGTGCGCGGTTCGGGAAGGGCGCTGCCCCGCCCGGTTCGACAACCACGCGGTCAGCAAGTTGAGCGAGTGGATAGCGGAGGACGACGACGGGGTATACGTCCGTGTGGGGGCTGAGAAGGTACGTCCCCGAGAGATGAGCGATCCGCTTTCGCTCGGGCTCGAAAAGCGCTAAGGCCTGCGCGTGTCACGCCGAGAGGTCATCGCCACGCTCATCGTGGTCGCCATTGCGTTCCCCCTTCTGTTCATCTTCACGGGGGCCATCGTCGACGCCCGCGCTCGCGCTCGAGAGGCACCGTTTCGTGCCGTGCTCGGCAATGCCCGCTTCGAGTCGATGATGGACGGCGCGGGCGGCGTACCGCACTACCTCGGCGCCTCGCTTCGCGCGCCGGACTTCACCCTCCCGCAGCAGGGCGGCGGCGAGTGGAGGCTCTCCGATCATCGCGGGAAGGTTCTCGTGATGAACTTCTGGACGGTGACCTGCCGTCCGTGCATCCAAGAGATGCCGACCATCGAGCTTCTGGCCGAGATCGTCGAGCCCTGGGGCGACGTCGAAGTCGTCGCGGTCTCGACCGACCGGAGCTGGGACGAGGTGGAAACGATCATCGCGCGGAACTCGCGTATCACGAGCCTGCTCGACGCCGACCGCGGGGTCGTGAACGGCAAGTTTGGCACCAACCTCTTCCCGGAGACCTGGATCATCGACGCCGATGGTGTGGTCCGCTTTCGTTTCGACGGCGCGCTCGACTGGTCCGACCCTGTCTCGCTCGACTTGATTCGCGCCTACCGCTGAGCGCCTCAGGCCTCGGCCAGCAGGTAGCGCGACACCCAGACCCCAAACGCGACGAACAACAAGTCGAACGCGGTCAGGATGCGCATCCAGCCGAGGATCTCGGTCGCCGTCGCGCCCGCGAACAGCTCGCGGGTCGCCACCGCTGAGGCTAACAGCGCAGGCGCGACGAGCGGAAACACCAGTACGCTCAGCATCAAGTCGCGCGCGCGGGTGCGGATCCCGACGGCCGAGAACAAGGTCGCCGTCGACACGAACCCCACGGAGCCGAGAAAGACGAGGGCGAGCAGCGGCAGGACGA
>Ga0316197_10001818_pt1 | contig 15138 bp, 16 predicted proteins | sample OudBiesiAoxic_MG_FD_204939 | JGI IMG/M metagenome (GOLD analysis project Ga0316197, IMG submission 204939) | Coastal sediment microbial communities from Oude Bieten Haven, Netherlands - site A oxic | ecosystem: Environmental > Aquatic > Marine > Coastal > Sediment | place: Netherlands...
GGGTATATTCACATTCAGTGAATGGTTAGACATTAACGTTAGAATTAAAGGAAATCTTTTCAGTAATTTCATAATCTCTTTGTCATTTTTTGTTTTTTCAATTAACTGTGATCGTAAGCATGCAAGGTTTATTTCGAACAATTGCTCTGCTGAGAGGCACGTCACAAAGCCATGTCTCCCCTCTTTTTTTGTTATTGATGGAACAAACCAATAACTCGCTTTGTGAATCACAAAATTGAGTAAGCTAAAAGCGAGTTAAACAAATTTGACAATTGGAAATAGAAAATGGGAAATCTGAAAGCCAAGAAACAAGGCAATCGATAAACGGACGCGATGAGCAAGGAAAAATAGCAAAGTATAAAAAGAGAAATAGGTTTAATAGAAAGAGTAAAAGTAATCCTCGAGTGTGTTAGCATTTTTATTAAGGAAAGAATCATTTATATAATAATGTTACTTTGTATTTGCTTAGCTTTTATTACCAGCATTGACCCACACCGCAAACGGATTTGATATCATGAAACAAAAAATTACGGGTTATCATAAGGACGATGAAGATCATTGGGTTGCACAGTTAGTCTGTGGCCATTTTCAACATGTTAGGCATAATCCTCCCTGGACGGTTCGATTATGGGTAACCACCACACAGGGCCGAAAATCGATGATCGGGCACCAATTAAATTGTGTCAAATGTGACAACGGCGCTGAAAAAGATCAACGTGAATAAACGCATTCACTAAAACAGAGTGATTACCTTACATGCTCAGTTATTTCAGCGCTACAGAAGCTTTTAATGATGGATTTTTAATCACTAAAAGAATGCCGCTCAAAATCATCATGCTTGATATAACAAACACTAATGACACGGATTCACCGAGGAAGATAAAGCCTGCAACAGCGGCTAATACAGGGACTAGTAATTGCACAACGGCTGCAACGTTATGACGCAATGTTGTTAATGCTTGATACCACAATAAGTAACCTAATGCAGAAGCAAATACACCAGATAAAATGGCGTATAACACACCATCCATGGTTAACTGGGTAGTCTCAATATTAACAAGTGCAAAAATGAATATAAACGGTAAAGTACGGAAAAAGTTAAAAATGGTATCAGCACTGGGATCAGTACTTTTTTTACCCGCTAACGTATAGAAGGCCCAACTTATACCTGATATACACATCAATACAAATGCAATTAAAGAAGGGCTGGACATTTGTGGTGCTAATAAATAAATAAAACCAGCAACAGCTAGCATTAACCCCAATAACTCCGCTCGACTTAGTAGATGCCCTTTAAATAGGCGCGTTACTAACATGGTAACTTGTACTGTAGCAAATAGTACTAAGGCCCCTGTTGCGGTATCTAACTGAATATAGGCGTATGAAAATGTTAGGGCATAAACAAACAACCAAATAGCATTGATCCAACTACCTTTACTTTTTTTAGTAGCAGTTCCCTTCTCTGGCACTTTTTTTAAATCAATAAAAAAATGCTTAACAGCAAGAAAAATAGCTAAGAAAATACAACCAGAAAACAATCGGATCACAGTAAAGCTACCTGCATCGATTTGGTTATCACCTAGTGCTAATCGACAAAAAACGGAATTAGCAGCAAAGGCTAATAATGCTAACGTGGTTAAAACAAAAGTATTATTAAACATAACAAGCTTATTCCTATGCAATATAAAAATAAAGCCTGCGTAAAACAGGCTTTAAGAGTAGTTTTTGTAATCGTTTTGGATTAACTCATACTATTTCATTGATTAAATTAATTTAACGATTAATGGCTAACTTACGCCGTTTAATAATCTCAAACACTCAGCTTTAAGCAACGATAAGTGCACTCACTAAACCAATCAAACCACCGAATACACCACCCCACACAACTAACCAACCTAAGTGTTTTTTGATCATAGCTTGAATGATCTCTTTCACTAATTGTGGTGTCAGCTCATTTAGGCGCTGTTCTATTATTTTTTCTATTTTAGCTAAAATATCCTGCATCATATCCGGTTGTTCAATTTCACTTTTTAATAACTCAATAAATGCATCATCTTTTGTGAGATCAATAATGGATGTTTTCATGTGTTTAATAAAAGGTTCTCTGAGTGGAGTGAGTGCGTCTTCACCACCAAACATATCTAACATAGCACCAAATGAGGAGTTCATAATCACTTTTATTAAACCATCATAGGTCGGATTTAAATCAACTTTTTCGATCACGGGTTGTAGATTTAATTGTGCCGGTGAAAAACTACCAGCAGATAAAAAACGATCCACATTTTCTGCAGTAAAGAATTGCGTCATCATTAAATTTCTAATACCTGACTTAAATTCTTCAAAGTGAGCGGGCACAACACCTGAGCCATATAGGAATGGGACTTTTTCAAACAACATAAATACAGCAAGCCAGTTGGTTAAGGCCCCCGATAGTGCAAACAGTCCGACCATAATTAATATAGCTGCAATTTCAGTGTCACCCATTACAAACCCTAAGCCTAAGATTAAGGCTGCAATCAGGTTAGTGGCTAAACTCTTGTTCATCTTTACTCCTTGTTTTATACCAATCTAAGTAATCATCTAGTCATTTATGCTTGTTAAAATGAATCCTAGCTTCGTTGTTGATTCTGTAATGAGAACAACTAGTTACTACAATCAACGCCTTGCTATCATCCTTTTCCCCTAACGTCTAAAGACCACTTATTTATCCAGATTGGTATTAGTTATTTTTATGATTGATATTTTTAAGGTTTTTGTATTTGCTTTTATCACGATTAAATCGATTAAAGATTAATTTAAACCGGCATTCTTTTAAGCAATAAGGTAATTATCCATTTTTTATCGAAAAAAAATCCAGTTATAAATAACTGGATTTTATTCTCATTACACATAATAACTGTAATTATTTTGAGATTTCTTCACGTAACTTTAAGCTACGAAGTGCTTTATCTAACACACCGTTAACAAATTTATATGACTCATCGGTTGCAAAATCTTTTGCTAATTCAATCGCTTCATTTAGTACCACTTTAGGCGGAACATCAGTGCGGTAAGTTAACTCAAACATCGCTAAACGTAATACGGCAATATCAACCATATCAACATCGTCAATTTTACGAGATAGGTACGGAGAAAGTTTTTCATCTAATGACTCAACTCTCTGCACTACACCGATTAACAATTCTTTAAAGTAAGGAACGTCAGCTTTTGACATATCTTGGTCAACAGAGAATTGTTCAATAATTTGTGACACACCTGTTTGCGTGATTTGCCATTGATAAATAGCTTGCACAGCAAACTGACGAGCACGACGACGTTCAGCAGGTTTCATTTTCATTATCCTAATTCCGCCATCACGTTAACCATTTCTAATGCGCTTAAAGCAGCTTCACTACCTTTGTTACCCATTTTAGTTCCAGCACGTTCAATTGCTTGATCAATTGAGTCCGTTGATAAAACGCCAAATGCAACAGGGATATCGTTATCTAACGATACACTTGCTAAGCCTTTATTACATTCGTTAACCACTAATTCAAAGTGCGGTGTACCACCACGGATAACACAACCCAATGCAACAATAGCATCAAACTTTTTAGATGTAGCTGCACGTTTAGCTACTAATGGCAGCTCAACAGCACCCGGTACTCGAATCACCGTGATATTTTCATCAGCAACTTGACCTGTACGTTTAAGGGTATCAACTGCACCAGCAAGTAACTGCTCATTAATAAAGCTGTTAAAGCGAGAGATTACGATTGCAATTTTAGCTTGTGGAGCGGCTAAGCCACCTTCAATTATTTTCATTTTCTACCCTTATTACAAAATTTTTGTGCATTCTAACACAGTTTATTTCTATACTGACACTGTTTATTCGGTGATGTATTCAACCACTTCTAGCCCAAAACCAGATAATGCATGGTACTTTTTCTGTGAACTAAACAATGCCATTTTTTGTACGCCTAAATCACGCAAAATTTGCGAACCAACACCGACACGACGGCTTGCACCTTGTGCTTTAGCAGCAATACGTTCACCGGCATCTTCTTGCTGAATATTTTTGATTTGTTCGATCAATGATTCTGCCGTTTCTTGGTGTCCTAACATAACTAACACACCGCCATCTTTGGCTAAACGTGCCAAAGCACTATGCAGTGGCCAAGTGCGCGGACTTAAACGATCAGAAAAAAAGTTATCAGCAAATGTATTTTGTAAATGAACACGCACATTAGTGATTGCATCGCTTTTTACTTCACCATTAACCAGCGCAAAATGCACTTGTTTGTCGATAGTATCTTGATAAGCGACTAAATCAAATTCACCAAACTCAGTCGGTAACTTGCACTCACTAACACGTTCAATCGTGGTTTCATTGTTGTTACGGTATTCAATTAAATCAGCAACTGTGCCTAGCTTAATATTATGTTGCTTAGCAAACACTTCCAAGTCAGCTCGACGCGCCATGCTGCCATCTTCATTTAAGATTTCAACAATAACGCCAGCAGGTTCACGACCAGCAAGACGCGCTAAATCACAACCGGCTTCAGTATGACCCGCACGAGTTAGAACACCACCTTCTTGTGCTTTAAGTGGAAAAATATGACCTGGCATTACGATATCTGTCGGTTTTGCATCTTTACCTATCGCGGCTAATACAGTCACTGCACGATCTGCAGCTGAAATACCCGTTGTAACACCCTCTGCAGCTTCAATGGAAACCGTAAAGTTAGTTGAAAATGCTGCCGTATTATCTTCTACCATTAATGGTAACTTTAATTTTTCACAGCGAGCTTCTGTCAGTGTTAAGCAAATCAAGCCTCGACCATACTTTGCCATGAAGTTAATTGCTTCTGGCGTTACTAAGTCCGCAGCCATGATCAAATCACCTTCATTCTCACGGTCTTCGTCATCCATTAAAATAACCATTTTTCCTAAGCGAATATCTTCAATGATTTCTGCAGTAGTATTTAACTTCATTTTTATTCCTTAAACCTTGTGAATTACCCCATGAAACCGCTTTTTGCTAGCAGCTCCATTGTCGACTGTTGTTTTTTATTTGTGTCAGCGGCATGTTTACCTAATACCAAACGCTCTAGATAACGAGCGATCACATCCACTTCTAAATTAACACGACTACCAACAACATAATGTTGCATCGTGGTTTGACTGATAGTATGAGGAATGATGGTTAATTTAAAACTAGCGCCATCGACATCATTCGTTGTAAGACTGATCCCATCAACGGTAATCGACCCTTTTTTAGCAATATATTTAGCTAAATCATCGGGTGCTTTGATCCAATATTCAACGGCATTACCTAATGGAGAAATAGACGTTATTTCGCCAACCCCATCAACATGGCCGCTAACAATATGACCACCAAAACGGTCATTCATTTGCATCGCTTTTTCGAGGTTGACCATAAATCCGGGTTGAATATTTGCAAAGCCACTTAATCGAATAGTTTCATGTGAGACATCCGCATCAAATGAGTTTTCACCTAGACGTGTTACGGTTAAACAAACACCATTATTGGAAATACTATCACCGAGTTTGACGTCGTTCATCTCTAACTCGCCAGCATGCACGGTGATGGTCATATCTTTTTCATTATTTTTAATTGCAGTGATTTTGCCCACTGCTGCAATAATGCCTGTAAACATATTATTCTCGATGGTTAATCAGACGAATATCATCACCTATCTGCATCACAGAGTGTAATTTGAGGGTAATAATTTCGTTCATCGTGGAAAAGTTAGGTAAGTTTACTAAGTTTCTGCTTTGATCGCCCATTAATTTTGTCGCTTGATAGAGAATAAATTCATCAACCAACTCATTTTTGAACAATTCGCCAGCTAAAGTTGCACCAGCTTCCACCCATAGGTCGTTAATTTCATATTCGTTCAGCAAAATCATTAACGCATTAAGGTCGATACGCTGATGATTGTCTGCGCTACAAATAATTTGTTCGACTTTCGCGACACAATTTTTGAATGCACTGGTATCTCGAGCTTGTAACGACACTAATAAAACTTTACCGGGTAAATAAAATAATTTTTCTTGTAATGTACATTGGTTATTAGAATCTAAAATAACACGTATTGGTTGGCGCAGATTAGCTTCACTCACTAATTCACTATTAAAAGCAGGGCTAGCTAAAAGTTCTTGATAACGCACATTTAAACTAGGGTCATCGGCTAACACAGTATTTATACCTGTTAAAATAGCGCTTTGCTGTGCACGATAATATTGCACATCTGCTCTTGCATCTGAGCCTGTTATCCATTGGCTAAGTCCATTTTTCAATGCTGTTTTACCGTCTAGACTTGACGCCATTTTTACAGTTATTCTTGGACGTTTATATTTCATTCGAGTAATAAAGCCTAAATTTAACTGCTCAGCTTGTTTAGTTAACAACCCCACATCAACTTTAATCCCCGCTTCTTGTAATAAGGCAATACCACGCCCTGCAACTTTAGGGTTAGGATCAACCATTGCGACAACAACACGTTTAACGCCCGCTTTAACTAATGCTAAAGCGCACGGAGACGTTCTGCCAAAATGCGAACAAGGCTCCAGAGTGACATAACACGTAGCACCAATAGATTGCTGTTTGGCAATCGCTAGCGCATTCACCTCTGCATGACCAGCCCCCGCTTTAAGATGGAAGCCCTCACCAACAATATTGCCTTCTTTAACAATTACACACCCTACATTTGGGTTAGGAGAAGTAGTAAATCGGCCTCGTTCAGCAAGTGCGATGGCACGTTGCATGTATTTTTCATCAAGCTCTGTAAATAGCATTTTATTAGTACTTTTATTGATTTAAATAATTAATTCATTGAAACATTTAACGTGCCGTATGATCGATAATCAGTCAATAACCTTAAACTTTATTGGCAATATTTATATTTTATTTAAGGCTTTTATTTATCATATTCATTTATTGGTATCTAATTTAGCAATCTCTTCACCAAATTCTTTAACGTCTTCAAAAGCGCGATATACAGAAGCAAAACGAATGTAAGCAACTTTATCTAAGCTTTTAAGTAAATCCATCACCAATTCACCCACCATTTTGGAAGGAATTTCACGCTCGCCAGTTGCACGCAATGTTGATTTTAATTTATTCACCGCACTTTCTACCGCTTCAATACTAACTGGGCGTTTTTCTAGTGCGATATTAATGCCCACAAGCAGTTTTTCTTCATTAAATGGTTCACGACTACCATCTGATTTAATTAAACGCGGCATGATAAGTTCTGCTAATTCAAAGGTAGTGAATCGTTCATTACACTCATTACATAAACGACGGCGACGAACTTGAGAGCCTTCAGAAACAAGACGAGAATCAATGACTTTTGTATCTTGGGCATTACAAAAAGGACAAAACATAGTGTTTTTCTCTGTTCAATAAACGACGAAATGATAACTTAACGTATTTCGATCTCTGTAAAGATGAGTACATTAAGCAAGCGCTCACATTAAGGCTTTAAATAGGTGCTTAAGTTAACATATTTATACTCTACGATGGCAGTTTATAGAGACTATTTTATCTTAAAAAGTGATATCTATATGTTCTGACAGAGTTCAACATGATGTCAGGTGCTCATAAATTGTTCATTTAGGCTGTACTCTATATGAGTTATTCATACGAATGTTAACGAGCTCTATAATTTACATCGTTTAGTTATCAAAAAATAAGGAAGCACAATGACACAAAAAAATATGATCATCGGAGGAGGATGTTTCAGGTATCTTGAAACAGCTTTTAACCAAGTAAAAGGTGTTACAAGTACCATTTCAGGGTATACCGGTGGCCGAAAAGAAACCGCATATTAATCAACAACAGATATTTAATAAAGATAGATTAACAAGTGTTGAACCTCTTGATATTTTTATGCGGCATAGGATTATCATCAAAGATATTATTTAAAAATCCTGAGCAAGGTTATTGTATTGTGGTGGTTGCACCTAAGTTTCCAAAATTTAAAGCACGACATTCGGAATCAAAAAAAAATCACATAACCAACGCCACTAATACCATTAATTCAGCTAAAAGCTGATCAATCTAGCTGGTTAAAATGCATCCCTTCAGTGTTAGAAATTTTGCAAAGAAAATAATCATTTGACTCAATTTCTGCCTTGAATTGATGTATTTTTTCTGAATTAAATTTGACTAAACACATTAACAATGTTGGCATAAACGTCTGATATATTTAACTTTGTCAAGAAAAAAGGGTTAAATAGTTTACTCGCTATTTAACCCTTTTTTGCTTTCTTATTTTGAAAAGAACTGTTGATTAGGTGTTAATTAACATCACTGGGTGCAATAATGAATCCTTGATAACCCGTTGCTTGTAATTCACTGACTCTATCTAGCTGTTCGTAATCTTCAACTCCTGTAATGATCACATCCACACCTGAACCGAGCGCAGTGTTAATTACTGCTCGCGTTAATACAAGTCGCTGTGTCAACTCACCAACATCCATTTCATTGCTCAAATCACAAGATAGAGATTGGTCTAGTTTTACATAATTTGGTTTGATATTTTGTAAGTAAGATAATGACGCCATCTCTCTTCCATAATGATCAATGCCAAGTTGAGCCCCTACTTCTTTAATTAGGTTAGCAAAATGAATGCTTTGTTCAGGGTGATTTAAAATAGCATCTTCTTGGATCTCAAAATAAAAGCGGCTTTGATCAGGTTGTGCTTTCAAAAAACCTTTTAACCAACTATGAAATTGCAAATCAAGCACGCTGTCATGAGTAATGTTAATAGCTACTTTTTTATTGCTAGATTGCATGGTTGGGTTTTCTACAATGGCTTCAATTAATGATTTATCGAACTGACTCCCTAACTCTAACTGCTCGATGTAAGGCATAAATTTAGCGGCACGGATCTGTTTATTATCAATGGTGATAATACTGTAAATTTCATGATGCAAAATTTTATCGTTTGCAAATGAAATAGAAGGATGCCATTTAAATTTTAGTGACTTATTGGCAATTGCCTCTTTTAAATGAGTATGCCATTGCGTCAATGTCATATCTTGTTTAACGACACTCTCGTACCAGTGACTCACTTTTGATTCATTCAAAGCATGTTGCAGTGCATTATCTGCATTAGCTAATAATTCAGAAGCCGTTATATCATCAGTACGAATCGCACCACCAATAGCAAATTGGCCCTCACCATCATAATTTACATTTTGCATTGCTTCACTAATTAGTCGAGATACTTTTTGTAAATAGACGTTCAGTTGCGGTTGCGATGCTTTAGTGACTAAAAATACAAACTCTCGATTGGAGATACGAGCGATGAAGCTTGGGCATACTGCAGGTAAAGTTTGTTGCATTTCTTTGGCTAAAATTTGGATAGTATTATCTCTAACTTGATACCCAAATTGATCGTAAATCGTTTCTAACCAATCTAACCTTGCGATTAATAAACCACCATAGCCAGGATCTTTGATCCAACTTGCAAGTTGTGAATTAAGGTATAAACGATTTGGTAATTGCGAAACAGTATCGGTTAGTTTTCCTTTCTTTAAAGAGACCACTTCTTTATCTAACTGTGAAAACACTGCTTGTAATTGACCAGACATACTATTAATAGCTAATACAACCTCTTTAAGCTCTGTTGTTTCCGGGATTGCTAAATTAGGCTGAAATTCTCGTTTTGCAATCAGTTTAGCTTGATCCGCGACACGATGTAATGGTGCAAGAATACGTTTTAAACGAAGATTTAAAATAATTAAAGAGACAAAAAATATAATAGCTAATGCGATTAATGTATCGCACATTACTTTCCATAATTGGCTGTAACCAATTGCTGGATTTGCTTCTAAATTTAATGTTGCCAGTTGGATCCAACCATTAGTAATAACACTCTCTGTACTTTGCGATTCAAATAAATGTAGGTCTAAAAACCACTGTGGTACGCCGGCTACTTTGATTGGGTTTTCCCATACTTGTGTTTTACTTGTTTCTAACCAAGTCAGGCTTACTTTTTTATAAAATCCACCTTCAAAAATAACATTAATCACAGTTTCTGCAGAGGCAACATCCCCTGTTTCAAGGTGCGGCTTCAACATTAATGTAAGCGCATTCGTTGTATTATTTAAGTCCGACGCTATTTGGCTATCCATAAATGTTTTTGTTTGGGTAAACTGAAAATACGCCAAACTCGTTGCTACTAGTAAGAACAGCCCTAGTAATAATGAGTTTATCTGATTAAACAGTGTCATAAATAAGTTACTCCATTGATGTAACAGGTTGCTTTAATTGATTAAGTCCCATGCGATGATTTAAATCATTCCATCGTTTGAGTCTACTGGGTTTCCCTGCTACACGGCCTTGTCTTTTTTCATTGTTTAACCATAACTGTTTACCGTTAAAGCTATACACAGGGATTAAATCTTGTCGCTCACTTGCTTTTTTTATACGTCCATCGATGTTATCTAAAATTAGTGGTTCCGCTGTTGGATGCTTATAATAAGCCACAACCATATGGTATTGGTTAAGCGTTAAGGATTTAACCATCACTATGCGTAATTTATCGTCTGCAACACCCACAGCCAGTAAACTAAAATATTTTGCTAACGCAAAATCTTCACAATCTCCCGCATTGGCCCCTATAAACTCTACAGGTGTTGCCCAATAATTACTTTCACCCCACAATCTTTGATCTGTTGTAAACTGCAGTTGATTAAAAAAACGGTTAGTACTAATTAATTTTTGTTGTTCATTTTTATATTGCTTATTAAGGACTTTTAACCATGCAGAACCACGCTTTGCCGCACGATCTCCATAGTTTTTTTGCAATACAGAGATCAATTTTTTGGTATCAATATTTATTGGAATGCTTGCATATAGATAAGCACTGCTTAGATATACAAACAAGCCAATAAGGGATATTTTTTTTAATAAAGCACGTTTACTATGCATTTAGTTCGTAATTATTGCTCACGATGATCAACGGTATAGATAGTCCATTTCATATCTACTATATCTGCTGCACCATCTACTTCAGCAACAATACGTCTATTTTGAGCATTCACATATTCATCATTACCTTCAAAAAGAAGCTGCTCAAATCCGAAGCCAACCGTGTCAATTCTATTTTCATCAACGGCATATTGATTAACTAATATTTGTTTAACTGCGTCAGCACGTTTTAAAGAGAGTTGCTTATTATATTGCTCAGTACCAACAATACTTGTGTGCCCTTCAATCATCACTGTAATCGAAGAATATTCTTTCATTAAATCTGCTAATGCTTTAATTTCTGCATAATATCTACCATCAACAAATGCAGAGTCATTGTCAAAATTTACCAACAATTTTATACGTACTTTTTCAAGGTTATCTGTACTACATCCGTCGTTATTAATTTCAGCTCCGAGTGCTGTAGCAGGGCATTTATCGCGAGCAGATATTATGCCATCTCCTTCTAGATCCGATAAATCATAAACTTGTACCGTAGGATCAGGCGTCATTTCAATAATATTAGATGAACAGCCACTCGCTAATATAGCGGCAGCAAATAGACTAATTATTTTCATTGTATACACCTCCTTCAAATTGCTCTTCTCCTTGCCAAGTTGCAGGGCGAGTCACTCGCAACGAGTCTAATAATTTTCCCATTGAATGTAAGACACGATATTGTGCTGTTATTTCAGAAAATTCGGCTTCTAAAAAGTCACGTCTCGCTTGATATAATTCATTCTCGGTATCTAATAAGTCTAATAAACTACGTTGGCCTATTTTAAACTGTTCTTTATAATCTGCCTGTGTGTCTTTGGAAGCAATAACATGCAATTTGATGTATTTCTTTTGTAAATTTAATTGCTCAAATGCATCCCAAGATAAAATAAAACCTTCTTTTACTTCACGATGCGCGGTCATATTTAACGCTTTAGCTTCATTAATTTTGTATGCCGTTTCTTTTGTATAAGCGAGATCTTTACCGCCTGAGAACAAGTTATATTTAAAACGAAGCATCGCAGTGACATCATTATTATTACCACCCACGTCGCCGCTAGTGTAATTGCCATCAACACCATCAACGTTATCATTAAAATTAGCGTCAATTTCAAATGTAACTTCAGGGTAATAAGTTGATTTAGCACTATCGTATTGTGCATGAGCGGATTGTATATCGTTACTTGCAGCCCATACTGATGGATGATTTTTAAACGCCATTTTGAGGCCTTCATCACGAGTAGTTGGTAACATGCTACGGTCTGGAAAAGGAATAACAAGATTTTCTGGTGTTTGATCAATGAGACGATAGAACTTGGTTTTACTGTCTAAATAATTATTTTTAGCAGCAATCAAATTTGATTGTGCTTTTGCTAAGCGTCCATTAATCTGAGATAAATCGGCCTTACTACTAAAACCAGATTCAGTACGCTCTTTAATTTGATCATAAATTTCAACGTGCGACTGTAAGTTTTTTTCTGATAAAGAAACCAACTCTTCAGACTGAATAAGCGCCAAGTAGACTTTAGCTATTTCTAATGCAATATCTTCAGCAATTGAATGCAAACGCCATTGTTCTGCACTCGTTGCATAACTTGTACGTTCTACTTCACTGCTGGTACGAAAACCGGTAAACAAGTTTTGTTTTAAACTCAAGCCCAATTCACGTCTAGTTAAGTTTTCTGGATCATCATTTGCGTCATTTCTTGTGCTTGGACTATCGGTATACTCGTAACCAATCCCACCAGTTAGATCAAGAGTCGGCAAATAACCTGCTTCCGCTTGATCAACTTGTTTCTCTGCCGCTTTAAATCGTGTAAACGCAGCTCTAATTTCAGGATGAGTATCTAAAGTATGAGCAACTGCTTGCTCTAATGATTGACTGTGTACTGACAAAGGTGACAATGCCAGAGAACTAAAAGCGATTAATACCGCTTTATTTGCTATTCTACGTTTTAATGGTTTCATTCTCTCTCCATGAGCGTTTTTAATATTCACGTAATGCCATCTCTTTTGCTCGTAATAATGGGTTTAACATATATTCAAGTACAGTACGTTTGCTTACCATTACGTCGACGCTTGTTAGCATTCCGGGAATAATCGGCATATCGTCCTTATCTTTACGATTCATACTTGATTCATTGGTTCTGATCCTAACAATATAAAAACTATTGCCTTCTTCATCTTGTGTGGTATCTGCACTGATATGTTCAACAACACCTTCAAGACCACCGTACCGGGTAAAATCATAGGCTGTAATCTTAACGCGCGCAGGTAAGCCAACATGAATAAATGCAATATCTTTAGGAATTATTTTAGCTTCTACTAGTAACTTATCTTCTGTTGGCACTATTTCTAACAGTACTTGACCAGGTTTAACTACACCACCTAGTGTATTGATATGCAAGGTTTTAACTGTTCCAACAACGGGAGAAGTGATCAGAGCCTTAGTTACTTTATCTTTTACACCTACTTGTGCTTCTGTGATCCTAGAAAGTAATCCTTGTTTTTCATTTAATTGAGCTCGAGCATCTGTACGAAATGCAAACACTAGTTCACGTCTTTTTAAGATAGACTCTTCTAAGGCAGATTGTTGTCTTGGGATTTGTGCACGTAATGAATTAATTTCACCATTTAAATCATTAACGGTTCGTTGTAATTTTAAGTACTCGACTTCAGGTACAATATTTTTTTCAGCTAAAGGCCGAGTTAAACGCATTTCTCTATTTGCTAATCGTAAACTACTTCTTAATGTACTGACCTTAGATTCTATTTCTTTAATTTCTTGTTGACGTTGTTTAATTTGTTGGGCTTGGATTGCAACTTGGTTTTCTAAGCTGTTTAAACGTCCAATATATTCATCTTGCTGCCGTTCAACTAGCGTAGCCGCTGTTGTTTGAAGATCTTCAGGGAACTGTAATATTTTTTGTTCTATTTTTATTTGTAATTTCCAATCCTTTACATTGGCTATCAAGATGCTGCTTAATTCCGATCTTAAACGAATAATATCAGCTCTAAGTGCATCAACTTCTTGAGTTTGTTGTGCCATATCTGAGCGGAATCTAGTGTCATCAATACGTGCTAAAGGCTGACCTTTAGTGACTAACATTCCTTCTTTTACGTATAAATCTTGTAAAATACCACCATCTAAACTTTGAATTATTTGTACTTGTGAAGAAGGAACAACCTTACCTTCCCCGCGAGTCACTCGATCTAATTTTGCATAATAAGCCCACACAAAAAAGCACACGAATAAAGCTGCTAAAGCCCACACAGTTAAGCGCTGTGCAGTCGGTGTTTGAGTTATCATCGCACCATAAACATCGTCGGCCATTTCTAAATCATGTTTGGAAATTTTCATGATTTAACTCCTCCAGTACTGCTAAGGTTACCTGAAGCAAGTTTTTCTAAAATAATATCTTTTGCATCATTCGCGACTATTTTTCCATTCTCTAATACAATAATCCGATCAACCAACTGTAATAGATGCATCTTGTGAGTGATCAGCAGCAAGCTACGATTTTTTATGGTTTGTTTCATTGAACTAATGAACTGTTTTTCAGCACGAGCATCTAAACTTGCTGTAGGTTCATCAAGTAACAAAATTTGAGGATCATTCAAAATAGCCCGTGCTAATGCAACAGCCTGACGCTGACCTCTAGATAACGTTATCCCCCCTTCACCAACTTGTAAATCCAAACCTTCAGAAGCAAAATCCGTAAATAGTGTCACGCCCGATAATTGAGCAGCACGTAATAATTGATACTCAGTAACTTGACGAGTACCGAACAGAATATTGTCTTTAATAGTGCCATGAAAAAGAATGATATCTTGGGGTAAGTAACCTATATTGCTCCGTAAATCACTCGGATGAATTTGCCCTTGGTGCAGACCATCATAACGAATACTACCTAACACAGGTTTATAAAGGCCTAAAATTAATTTTGCTAATGTGGTTTTCCCTGACCCATTACGCCCTATAATTGCAATTTTTTCACCTGGTTTAATGTGCAAAGAGAAAGGGTATAGAGCTGTTTTTTCAGTATTAGGGTAATGGAATGATACCTGCTCACATTCAATATTTCCCTGTAACTTGTTGCGACTTACTAGATGCCCTTTATTCTCAAACTCCCCTTCTTGCTCCATAACACTAT
>Ga0316197_10001819_pt1 | contig 15138 bp, 11 predicted proteins | sample OudBiesiAoxic_MG_FD_204939 | JGI IMG/M metagenome (GOLD analysis project Ga0316197, IMG submission 204939) | Coastal sediment microbial communities from Oude Bieten Haven, Netherlands - site A oxic | ecosystem: Environmental > Aquatic > Marine > Coastal > Sediment | place: Netherlands...
GAGGAGATCCGCGCCATCCTCGGGGAGCATTTCGCCGAAATCGTCGATCTGCGCAGCTACCCGGACATCCCACCAGCCGACGAGACCGGCACGACATTCGAGGAGAATGCGACGATCAAGGCGCTCGAGGCGTGCAGGCATCTGGCCGATGGCGTGACCGTGTTGTCGGACGATTCGGGGCTCGAGGTCGATGCGCTGGACGGCGCTCCGGGCGTGTATTCGGCGCGCTTCAGCGGCGAGGGTGCGACCGATGAATCGAACCGCGTGAAACTTCTGGACGAATTGGAGGCGGCCGGCACGCGCGGCAAGGCCCGCTCGGCGAGGTTCCGCTGCGTGATGGTATTGGCGCGCGGCGGGGAGAAACTCGCCGTGTTCGACGGTGCGGTCGAGGGCGTCATCACCAACCAGGAGAAGGGCGCGGGTGGCTTCGGCTACGACCCGATCTTCATCCCGGCCGGGCACTGCCAGACCTTCGGCGAACTATCACCCGAGATAAAAAATCGCGAGAGCCATCGCGCGCGGGCGCTGCAGATGGCGATCGACTATTTCGCGGGTGCCTCGGGGTCGTAGCGGCGCGCCCGCACCCTTGAGTCCGGAGGACTGAATCATCGGATCAGCTGGAATGGAACTCCGTTGTTAAGAGAGCATTGGGCAGTCGTCGACCGTTCAGCCACTGGGTTGCAAACCCAGAATTCCAGACTGGGAGCTTGGAATTGCATCTCAAGTTCTGGACGGCGCACGTCCCCAGATCGGTTTGTCGCCGAAACTCCTCACACTCGTGCCAGCCGAGATCGTCGGCTTGGTTCTCCGGAGGAGCAGGACGCTCCCAGCCACTTTCCCTTGCTGCTGAGTCGGACAGGATTTCATCGACTCCCAAGGCGTTCTGAGATCTGCAGCGCATCTCCTAGCTTGTCGATAGCGGTTTGCAGGGCCTTGATGTCTCCTGGAGGAAAGGAGGTGACGCCGGGGATTCCGGCGAGCCCGCATGCGTCGCTGGCGATGACGGGGATGCCTGCGACGATCGCCTGCAGGAGCCGGCGTGGTTGGTTCTCGACCCAGGCGGGGAGGACGAGCGCGCGGACGCCGTCCAGATCGAAGCCGTGCCGTCGCTCGATCTCGATCCCGTCCCAGAAGCCTGGTTCCTCAAGTTCGGCGCCGCAGATCGTGATCGGGTGCGACTTCGCCAACTCGCGCAATTCCCAGGCGCCCTTGCGCCCGAGCGTGGCGGCGGGGAACAGGAGGCGGTCGCCGGTTATGGTGTGCCTGTTAGTCTCTGGGAGGTGCCAATCGAGCTTGATCGCGCGATCGCCCGCGAGCCGGGCGATCTCCGAGTGTGGGGTGATCCAGTGGCGTGCGGCGGCGAGGGCGGCCAGTTCGGCGGCGAGCAGGGCCGGGTCGGCGCGGAAGTCGGCGAGGGTCGGGCTGTCCGGCCAGCGTTGTGCGGCGCGGTCGAGTGTGGCTTGCAATTCCGCCATCGGCAGTCGCGTCATGAGGACATCGAAGCTGCGCCCGCCGAGGACGCCGTCGCGCCACAGGAAGGGGAGGAGGTTCTGACTGACGACGAGGTGGGTGGCAGCGGGTGGGATGCGGCGGGCGTAGCTGCGGGCGAGCGATTCGTCGAATCCGAGCAGGGCGCGCTGGCGTGCGGCCCCTTGGGCGGCGAGTCGTCGTGAGGTGATCGAGCGCCGCGCCACGAGCCATGGTGCCTCGTGGCGTGCAGCGAAGCCTTCGGCCTGCCAGGCGTACCTGCCACGTCGGCTGGGTAGGAAGAGCCAATCGCGTTCTGTCCGGTGGCTCTTCAAGTATTCGTCGTGCTCTGGCCAGTAGGCATCGACCAGCCAGGCGCTGATGGCGAAGCGATCCAGGTCGAGCGTCTCGGGGTGGCGGAAGCAGCTGGTGACACCACAGGTCTCGCAACTTTCGACCGCATCGCCGGCCGGGGGCGAATGGGGGTGATCGCTATCTATCCGGTTGGGGGCCGGGGTTTTCGAGCGGAAGCGGACGACCAGCTCGCCGCGACCGAGCACGACTTCGAGCTGCAGGTCCGCATTCGTCCGCAAGCGCAGGTCGACGTAATTCCAGAAGATCGTGGCATCGCGGCCGTGGGCGGCCATCGAGCCGGGGAGGACGCGCGAGTGGCCGTGGCGTTCGACGATTTCGAGGCCGGCTTTGAGCGCGGCGTCGTAGAGGGCATTGCTCAGCTGGCACAGTCCGCCGCCGACATTGGGGATGACGCAGCCTTCGCGCAGCTCGCGACCGGCGACAAAGCCACGCCGGTAGGTCGGGCGCGGCACCTGGCGCCAGAAGCTGAAGGTCTCGCCAGCGGGGATGCTGAGGCCATCCAAGTGGCGTGCTGCGATGCGCAGGTTATGCACTTTGCCCGCCTGCAGCCCGAACTCGGCGCCAAGCTGGCTGGTGTAGAGCAGGCTGCGCGATTCGGCGATCACTGGCTGCCCGGCATCGACCGGGTTGATCGGAAGGCGCCGCGGTCGGCTGGTGAGTTCCCGGAGCGCACGGCGGGCGCGGAAGCATGCCGCTTTGAACCCGAAGGCGATTGCCTGGGTGCGGGTGGGCATTCTCTCTTCGGCGACCGTATGCACAATCAGAGTCTACGTGGCATCGGTGGGCTGTCTTTCAGAGATTCGATCGGGTCGTGGAACCCACCGGCCAAGCTGTTGGATCCTGTTTTGCGGCGCGGCGCGGAAGTAGACGTAGTGGTGACTTTCAGTCGCCACGAGCTCCGGATGCACGCGCAATCACTCAGCGCCTGCGCCCCCTGAGCTCCGTCAGACTGGCACCAATCGACGCGAGGACGAAAATTGCCCCCGCTGGCAGAAATGTTGTAACCTCCGGTTCTGGATCTTTCAGGAATGGGTGTGAAAACTGAAATTGACTCTGAAAACGTGTGTAAGACCTGCGGGGCGATAATCCCTGCTGGGGCTCCTGGTGGGCTGTGTCCGGCGTGCATCCTCGTCGGCTCGCAGCAAGCAGCCGGGGTGGTCGGGGCGCCACCGCTCGAGCAGATCGCGGCGGCCTTCCCGGAGCTAGAGGTGCTCGGACTGGTCGGACGGGGGGGAATGGGGGCGGTCTACCATGCCCGCCAGCCGAAGCTGGATCGGGATCTGGCACTGAAAGTCCTGCTCCCGGATCTGGGGGCGGATCCCGCCTTCGAGGAGCGCTTCTCCCGCGAGGCGCGGGCGCTGGCCAAACTAAACCACCCGAACATCGTCGGGGTCTATGACTTCGGCGAGCGTGACGGGCTCTTCTACCTGACGATGGAGTTCGTCGATGGGGTCAACCTGCGCCAGGCAATGGAGGCGGGGCGCTTCACGCCGGAGCAGGCGGTGGCCGTGATCCCGGGGATCTGCGATGCGCTGCAGGAGGCCCACGGGCGCGGCATCCTGCATCGCGACATCAAACCGGAGAACATCCTGCTCGACCGGGATGGGAAAGTGAAAATCGTCGATTTCGGGATCGCCCGAATGATCGGCGATGGCGCGCACGACTTTACCTTGACCCAGTCTGGGGCGGTGATCGGGAGCCGGCAGTACATGGCGCCGGAGCAACTGGAGGGCTCGAGCTCGATCGACCAGCGTGCGGACATCTACAGTTTGGGTGTGGTATTCTACGAGATGTTGACGGGGGAGTTGCCAATCGGGCGCTTCCGGCCCCCGAGCGAGAAATCGGCGACCACCAAGTACATCGACGAGGTCGTGATGCGTTCGCTCGAGAAGGAATTGGAGCGGCGCTTCCAGACGGTTGGTGAGGTCAAGACGCAGGTCGAGACGGCGGCGTCGATGCGCGCGGGCGTGGCAGCACGGCCAGCGGCCAAGGAGCGGAAATCCACGCCTGGGGAGGTCGCTGGCGTGGCGAAGATGACGCTGTGGGTCACCGGATTGATCCTGCTGGCGCCGGTGCTCGCGGGGATGGCTCTAGCAGTGCGGGCGCCGGGTCGCGAGGCGTGGGTAATTGTTTTGTTCTGGGCTGGTGTGGTCTCCGCGCTGGTCGGCTACGTCGGTAGCTGGTTGGCACTGCACGCCATGCAGCGTAGCGAGATTTCGCTTGCTGGCCGGACCTGGTTGCGGCTGATCGCGATCGCCCTGCCCGTGGTTGGCGTGGCCGCTCTCGCTTCGATTTGGGCCTCTCACGAGTTCAGAGATTTCGGCAAGGGCAGCGTCTTCCTGACGATGATTGCGGCGGCGGTGCCGACCTACCTGATCGCGTCGGCGCTCGCGAAGGCGGCTGGGTTGGCTGTCGTCAGCTGGTCGGCTCGCCAGTGGGCATGGCGAGGGATCGCGCTGCTGATGGTCGCGACAGGGATCTTTGCGGGGTCGCGGGATGGGCATTGGCCGCTCGACCACTCGAAGCTCCGCGGCCTGATCAAGTTGCCGTCGCTGGGGGAACACGAACTCGGTCCGGCGATCGAGAAGGCGGCTGGCGAGCGGCTGGGGGACTACCAGATCAGATCGACCGGGGATCAGGTCGCGATCACCGTGCTCCACGAGACGCGGTCTGCGTCGGTGGGGCGCGCGCCGTTCGAGCAGCTAGTCAAGGATTGGTCGAGGCGGGTCGAGCCCGGCAACCAGGGGGAGAGCGTAGGGGACCACGTCCGCGCGTTCAAGCAGCGCCTGCTCGATGCGCTGCCGGCGGAAGCGATCGTCAACGCCAAGCTGCAGTACCTCTTCATGCGCGGATCGGCCAAAGACGAGCTGATCTGCTTCGGTCTGCTGGCAGCACTCGCCGCCGCCGCGATGGGTGTGATGGGATTCCCGTCGGGACTCTGTGGGATCTGTGCGATGGTGTTTGCCTATGGCGTGATGTTGTTCGTGCCGGCTCGAGCCTATCCCGCCGATGGACCGCAGCTAGTGCGCGGGCCTGCCTTAGGCGAACTTGAACCGGAGCCGATCGTGGCGGACTTCTCCACGCCAGCTGCGGCAGCGCGGACCTATGTCGAGGCGATGAGCCGCGTGGATCTCGGACTGATCGAGCGCGCGGTCGCTGCGGAGGAGTTCGAGCGCATGACGAAATATTTTGATCCGCTGCAGCCTGGGATCCGGGCGGAAGTGTCGGGCTTCGAAGGCGGCAGGGTCTTAGCGGTGGAGCCGTCCCGCAACCGCAGCGGTGGGGAGCGTGCGAATCCGGGTGTGTCCATGACGGTGCGGATGGTCTCGCGCGATGGAAGCCGTCTGCCGGAATTCCAGGGCTGGTTCAGCGAGTCGCCCGACGGCACCTGGAAACTTGCGACAAAACCGTAGCCGAGCATGCCTGAATGTCGCCCATCCGCCTTCGCTGCCACCCGCTGGACTCTCGTCCTCGAGTCTGGTAGCGAGACGCCGAGGGCGCGGGCGGCGTTGCGTGAGTTGTGCGACATCTACTACGCGCCGGTCGTCTCGTTCGTCCGCCGCTGGCGGCAGGATGGGGACGAGGACGCCGCCCGCGATCAGGCCCACGCGTTTTTCGAATCGGTGTTGACCAACGAAAAGTTCGGCGAGCCGGACCCGCGGCGCGGCAGGTTCCGCAACTACCTGCTCGGTGCAGTGAAGCACTTCCTGCTCGAGCAACAGCGGTTGGCGGCGACGGAGAAGCGCGGCGGGCGCGCCGAGCACGAGAGGCTGGAAGACGGGATCCATGCAGGCCCGGGAACAGATGCGTCGGCATTCGACCGCGCCTGGGCCTTGGCTCTGATCGGGCGGGCGCTGGGCGATCTAGAGTCAGAGATGTCGGCGGTGGGGAAGGCCGAGCAGTTCGCGGTGCTCGAGCCGTGGCTGGACGGGAATGCTGAGGCGCCACAGGCGCAGGCGGCCGAAATTCTGGGTCTGTCAGGGACGGCGATCAAGGTGGTGATCCACCGCCTGCGGGAGCGGTTCAGGGCGAAGGTGCGCGCCGAGGTGGCGGCGACACTGCACGATCCCGCCGAGCTGGACGCGGAACTCCGGCACCTGGTGGCGGCGCTGGTGGGAGCGGGCTCTGGGTGATCGAAATTTACTCTGGCACCCGACTCGGGCGTTCTCACTTGTTGGCCCTCGGTGGCAAGATGACCCGGCGCCCGGATTCTCGCTTGGGTGTCGCCGGGGTCACTGGACTTGGTGGGCGGCTCATCGGCTGGTTGCTCGCTGGTGTTGGGAGCCTAGGTCGCGGAGTCCGGGCTGGGATGCCTGGACGCGATTTCGCTCCGAACTGGATCTGGATCGTCGTGTCGGGTTCGACGATCGGAAATGGATAGACGGCTCCGCTGGAGTCATCACGGATCTCGTGGAATCCGCCGATGTCTCCTCCAGAATCGATTTGGAATCCGACGCTGAGTTGATCATTCGGCTGGTAGCCGAGCACGCGGACGGCGGCTTCGGCAGCGAGGCCGAGCACCTCGAAGCCGGCGTCCCCGGGGGTGGCTAGCGGCTCGATCGAGCGCAGGTCGTCGCTGGGGGGGAAGCGGAAGAACTGTGGGCCTACGCTCATCGTGCGGAGCGAGTCGGCATTGAGCAGAAAACTGGCACTGCGCCCGAGGAACTCCTGTAGCTTCTGGATGATCTCGCCGTCCAGTTGTTGCCAGTCCGTTTGTGGTTCGGATAGTGAAGGGATCTCCACGATGTCGCCCCCCAGCAGCGGGATCGCTCGCCTAGCGAATACCTGCTCCAGGTCGGGCTGGATTGACCCCGACTGGCGCCTGATCGTGATGTTGGCGAAGTCTGGAGACGGGAGGACGCTGGAGCCATCGGAGTAGACCGCTGCGATGAACTCCGCGAGGCTGATCCCGTCGCTACTCTGCCCGACTTCGAAGGGCCGGAGGAACAGGTCAGCTTCGCGGCTCAACGAGATCGTATGGTCGCCGACGTAGTTTGCTTCGACTGGGGTGAGGGTGATCTCGTCACCGTCGCGCAGGATGAGGTCGCCTTGCTGTGTCGCACTGGCGATCAGGTAGTTGAACAAGGTGACCGCCCCATCGCTGTGTTTGACCTCGATGCGGCTGAGGTCGGAGCTGGGGGCGTAGATTGAGTCGAGGAAGGTTTTGACGGTCTTCGCGTACACGATGCGCACGCTCGGGTCGTAGACATGGTCCGGCCGCTCGCCCGGGCGGGCGTTGCCGTGCCACTCGTGCTCGCCGTGGCGCACGGTGACCTGCTTCGAGGCGGCTGCGGTGAGGTAGTCGAGCTGCTCGCTGCTCAACGGGGCTCGGGGATTCTTTGAATCATCTTGGCCGAGGAGGATGTCGCCGGCATGCACCACCGGATCGCGCCCGGCCTCGCCGGAAGCGATGATCTCGGCGTAGTCGATCATGACTGGCTCAGCCTCTCCAGCGCGGATGATGGGGATGGCATCGAGGTCGAACAGGGGAGCGTTGTCAAAAACGATCTCAGCCAGTTTCATCGGCTGCGGTGGGAATTCGTAGTACGAGGTGCCATTGGTGATCCATATGTGATCCTGGCGACCGGCAAGCTTCGAGGCTGAGTAGTAGGCGATCTGCTGCAGGCCGGGATCTGCCCAATAGGGAGAGGCCAACAGCGCCCTGTCGTTCCCCCCGATCCCGGTGCTTTCCGGGTTCTGCGCGAGGATTTTTCTGACGGCCGACAAGGGGATCTGGCGGCCTGCAGCCCGTGGGCTTGTCGCCCAAAGGAGGGCGGTGAAGCCTTTGCCGTCTCGCGCATCGATGTCTGCGCCAGCGGCGATCAGCAGGTCGATCACCTCGACTAGGGAGCTCGCGTAGATTTCCGCGGAGCCGGTGTGGGCGCTGGAGTTGAGCGCCGCAATGAGTGGGGTGACATCCTCCAGCTCTGGCTCCGGGATGGAGAGGAGCTGGTCGGGGGCGGCCCCCCTCTCGAGGACGGCCCGGACGAGGTCCGGGTTGAGGGCGTTGCTGGTCAGCCCGAGCGCCGTCGCCCCGGCATCGTCGGCCTGGTCGATCTCGTCAGTCCCCGCGATGATGATCTTGGCGATGTCAGCATCTTCTATGGCGATCCGTAGCGCGTTGGGTGAGCGGACGCCGCTTTCCCAAATTGGCTGGAAGATCTCGACGCCAGACTGGGTGGCGAGGAGGAGGATATCTTCGTCAGGGGTCGCACCACCCTCGATGAGGATTTTGATCGACGCCAGATCTCGCTGCTCGACGGAGAGCTGCAGCGGCGAGCTCCAGTTTTGATCCGAGGTGAACGGTGCGCTGGCGGCGACGAGCTTCGACACAAAATCTGGTCGGCCGAAGTAGCAGGCGGCGCGCAGGGCGTGGAACTGCATGTAGGGGTCGTCGGGGAGGTGGTCGATCAGCACGTCCATCACTGCGGCGCGCTTGCGGAACCCGGCGGAGTAGATCGTGAAGTCGTCGACCTCGGCACCTCTCTCGAGCAGGAGCTTCACCATCGCCAAGTGTCCGAACGAGGCGGCGACCGACACCGGGGTGGCGACGGGGGCATTGAACCCGGAGCCGGCTGGCAAGCGGTCGCCGCCTCTAAGATTGATGTCGGCGCCAGCGTCGAGCAGGAATTTGGCGACCTGCAGCTGGCTCTTGGCGGCCGCCTTGTGCAGTAGGGCGCTCTCCGGGTCATTGATCAGATCCGGGCTCAGCGCGACCAGGTTCTTGATGCGGGCGATCTCGGCAGCCTCGGTCGCCAGCGTGCCTGGGGCGGGGCTGTCCCCGGCGCCGGCACCGAGGGTGGCCAGGTTCTCCGCCGCGAGCCGCGTCAGTGTCTCCTCCTCGGGGAACTCTTTCAGCAGGCGCTGGTAGGCGGCGATCGCGGGGGCTTTCTCGTCACGTTTGCGGTGGCACTCGGCGAGCCGGAAGATCGCGGTGGCGGCGAATTGGCGCTGGCTGTCGTAGTCTGCGATGACCGCATTGTATGCCTCGATCGCTTTGTTGAGATCGCGCGTCCCCTCCTCAGCGAACAGGGCCTGCTGGAGTTTCTTCTCGATCGGATCGTCGGCGAATGCCGGGGCGGCACCGGTTAGGAAGAGGATGAGGGCTGCTAGGATGTTCGTCTTCATTGTGATGAATATGGCGAGCCCTGACCACGGAGTTGTCATGGACTTGTAAAGTAGTGGCGACTTCAGTCGCCACGATCTGATTGGATTTCGTGGCGACTGAAGTCACCACTACTGGTCTGGGTTTCTAGTCTGTAACCGACTCGGTGCACGGTCTTGATCTGGTCGGTCCCCAGCTTGGTGCGCAGGGCGGCGATGTGGTTGTCCACGGTTCGGGTGGTGGGGAAGGCGGCGTAGCCCCAGACGATGTCGAGGAACTCGTCGCGGGTGACGGGCTCACCCGCGCGCTCGGCGAGCAGCCGCAGCACGGCGAATTCTTTTGCGGTTAGGGTCAGTGGCTCGCCGGCGCGCTCCGCGGTCTGCTTTGAGAAATCGATGCTGCAGTCACCGAGTTGTAGCAGCTCGGGCTTGGCGGATTCGTTCTGCTTGCGGCGCAGCAGCGCGCGGACGCGGGCGAGCAGCTCGCGCGTCGCGAAGGGTTTGATCAGGTAGTCGTCGGCGCCGGAGTCGAGGCCGTCGACGCGGTCTTCGATCTGCCCCTTGGCGGTGAGCATCAGGATCGGGGTCGTCTCCCCGAGGCGGCGCAGCTCGGCGGCAACGTTGTAGCCGCTGCGGCCAGGCATCATGACGTCGAGCAGGATGAGGTCAGGGTGCTCGTCGAGTGCGCGCTGCAGGCCGGTGTCGCCGTCGGCGGCGGTCAGCGGCCGGTAGCCCTGGTCGGCGAGGGTGTCGGCGAGCGCGGTGCGCATCGGCAGCTCGTCTTCCACGATCAGGATCCGTTCGCGCGTTCTGCTCGCTTGGCTCATGCGTTTTCGAGGGGGAGTTCGAGGGTGAAACGGCTGCCGGCACCGGGCTGGCTGTCGACGCGGATGCAGCCGCCGTGCGCCTCGGCGGTATGGCGGACGATGGCGAGCCCGATGCCGACGCCCTGGGTCTCGCGTTCGAGTTCTGAGCCGATGCGGTAGAAGCGCTGGAAGATCTTGCCCTGCTCCTCGTGCGGGATCCCCGGGCCGCGATCCTGCACCCAGAGTTCGAACCGGCCGGGTGGGCCGTCCTGCAACCCGACCGTGATCGTCTCGCCCACGGGAGAGTATTTGATGGCGTTGTCGATGAGGTTGATCAGCGCCTGCTGGATCTCGATCGGGTCGAGGACCGGCTCCTGCTCCAGCGCTCCGAGTTGGCTCTCGAGCGTGAGCCCTTTCTCGATTGCGTGCGGTTGCATGAGCTGGATCGTCTCGTTGGCGAGCTGGGTGATGTCGGTCTCCTCGAAATGGTAGGCCTTCCCGCCGTCCTCGATGCGGGAGAAGTCGAGGACGTTCTCGACGAGCCGGGCGAGGCGACGCGATTCCTGTCCGATGAAGCCGAAGTATTCGCTGCGCTTGTCACTCTCTTCGACCTTGCCGGAGCGCAATCGTTCAGCCATGAGTCGGATCGAGGCGATCGGTGCGCGCAGCTCGTGGGAGACGCTGGAGACAAAATTGCTCTTCAGGCGGTTGAGCGCCTGCTGTTTCTGGTAGGCGTGCCGGGCGACCAGCAGCCCGATCAGGCCGGTGAGAGCCGAGGCGGCGATGATCGAGAGGAACCAGGTGATCTGGCGGCGTTGTTGGGCGTAGAGATTCTTCGGTTCACGCAGGAAAGCGGTCGCTGTTACCTGCCCGCTGGTCGCGCTGGCGAAGGGCGCCGGGGTTCTGGTCCCCAGGTCCGGGACGAGTGGCTGCCCGTCATAATGGAGCGCGTAGCTGAGGAACTTCTCGGTGCCGGCCGCGGCGCGGAGGGGCGGGAATCGGTCGAGTCGCAATGCCTGGACGACCAGGCGGTCCGGCCGGGCGAGATCCGGCAAGACCTCGAGGCGCCATCGGGTTTCGCCTGGCTCGTGAGTCCACTGGGATCGGCGGGACTTCCGCAGCGACCCGATGTACCCACGCAGCACCTCGCGCACCTGCTCTGTGCGTTGCCAATCAGCGAGCGCTGGGCTGCCCAGCGCGGCGAGGATCGGCTCGCTCAGCGCAGAGGGGTGGGTGTGCAGAGCCGCCTCTTCGAGCCTGCTGCGGATACGACTCCGTTCGTCCGGATCCGCAGCGATCCATTGCTGGTAGAGGATGAGGACAGCGAGTGGGGCGCCGGCTGCCGAGCGCGCGTTTGGGTGTTCTGTCAGGATTAGATCCAATGCGAGCGGGTCATTGAGTGCGTCCAGGTAGCGTCCGAACGGACCCAGCTCTAGCTCGGTGGGGGGCAGCGGGTTGGGCTCGTAGAGAAAGGGGAAAGGGCTGGATCCCACCTCCCTGTCTGGCTCGAGCGGGATCGGGGGGTGAGCTGTACGCAGCGCTTGCTCGATCTCCTGCCTGGCAGTCGTCGCGAACACGAGGGCGGTCGACTCGGCATCTTCGCGCGCCTGCTGTTCGATGACCCGGCGCTGGCCGCGCAGCGACCAGACCCCGGCGGCAGCGAGGATCAGCAGCGGCAGAAGGATGAGGGCACCCTGCCAGAAAAATGACTGGTTAGGCTGGTGCTCTGACTGGCGGCTTGCTCGACTTCGTCCCATGCTCGACTCCTGGTCGGGGAGAGCCTAGCAGAGCGGTGGCAGAAACTTGTCATGGTTTTGCAAATTTCGCGCCCTTGGCACCGGCTACCAGGGCGCCTCTGGAGCGAGAAGTTTCGCCTCGTCGAGCGGGATCGGCAGGAGCAGGAACTTTGAGCTGTAGCGGCCACGGTTGTGTTGTTGGCAGCAGGCGTAGCAGGACGAGTGGCGGGCAAGCCGACGCACGCGTGGGACGATGACCTCGCAGTGCCGGCACTGGTAGGCGTACTTCCGCCTGACGCGGCGCCGTTCCAGCGGCAGGTCGTGGCAACGTTTCTCGCCGGGGATCCCGAGATCGGCGCAGGCCTTCTGCCACTGGGTGCCGTGTGCCTGGATGCGGTGTTTCCCGGCGCGGAACTGAGCGACCAGATGGGCGAGCTCGTGGCGCATCGTGCGGTCCGGTTCCTCCGGCTGGAATTCGCGCAGCTTCGGGTTGAGGTCGATGCTGGCGCAGTTGTAGCGGGCGAGGCCGGCGGTGGTGGTGAGGCGGGAGTGCCAGAACACGCGCACGTCACGCGCCAGCGCATCCAGGCCGAGATCGGCGACCAGTTCGCGGCACTGCCGGGTGAGCGCCGCGTCTAGCACGCGGCCGCGGATGTCGGGCAGGCGCGGATCCTTGCCCACCTGCGCCCGTGGCCGCGGTGGCGAATCAATCTGGGTTGGGGGTTCGTGTTTCCTCTCGCTCGGAGTGGTCTTGCTCAGGAGGCGTGCGAAGTCGAAGAACAGCTGCTGTCTGGCGTCTGGCATGTGGTTTCGGTTGGCGATGTTGGTTTCATCAAAATCTGGAATGGGGGCTCCTCAGCTGGCCGCCTGTTCTGGCTGGGCTCCGCGATACGCGGCCTTGTTGCGCAGCAGCGATTTGTCGGAGCCCTCGACAGCCATCAGGCTATCGGCTGGGATGCTGTCCATGAGGAAGACGTTGGCGCCGACGGTACTGCGCGCGCCGATGACCGTGTTGCCCCCGAGGATGGTGGCGTTCGGGTAGATGATGGCACCGTCTTCGACCGTCGGGTGACGCTTGGTCTCGGTGCCCTTCACGAGATTGCCGGCGGCGTCTTTCTCGAAGCTGCGGGCTCCGAGGGTGACGCCATGGTAGAGTTTGACCTCCGAGCCGATCACGCAGGTCTCCCCGACGACGACGCCGGTTCCGTGGTCGATGAAGAAGTGGCTGCCGATCTGGGCACCCGGGTGGATGTCGATGCCGGTCTTCTCGTGCGCCCACTCCGTCATCATCCGTGGAATCAGTGGCAGATCCTGGCGGTAGAGGACATGGGCCATGCGCTGGATCGCAATCGCCTCGATGCACGGGTAGGAGAGGATGATCTCCTCGAAACTGCGCGCGGCGGGGTCGCCCTCGTAGGCGGCCTCGACGTCGGTGCGCAGGAGCCGGCGCACGGTCGGGAGTTCGCGGAGGAACGCGCACACGACCCGCTGCGCCTCATCGCCGTGGTCTTCCAGATCCTGTTCGCGCATGCGCAGGCTGCGCGCTACCTCGTGCTTCAGCTGCGAGATCACCTTCGCGACCCGCTCGGTGGTGAGAAGCTCAAGCTCCTCCGAGCGCACCGCCTGGGAGTCGAGAAATCCCGGGAATGCTAGCTGCAGCAAGTCTTCACACGCCGTCTCGATCGCACGCTTCGACGGCAAATTCGAGCAGTCGATGTGATTGATGCCGCCGACATCCCGATACGACGCCATCAGGCTGGCGACGATGTCCTTTACTTCACAATCCATTTCAGTAGCAATAGGCACCAGCGGCGCACTGTAATTTCCAATATGTCGAGAACTTTTGGGGTGCCAAATGATTTTCTGGAATAGTGGTAATGAAACTGAAGCCGGTTTGTCCGGACAAGCCGGGGCTGGGATCTCGTGTCTCGCGCCCTGGCCGTCCACCCCGAACGGTGCTGACTCAGGCAACCATCCGGATCGGTTGGCCAGTGGATAATCGCAGGATCGGCGTCCCGCCGATTGCTGAGTCCGACGTGGTCACCGTCCGATGGCGACGTCCTGAGTGGTGCCAGCGCCGGGCGCGACCTCATTCACGACGGTGCCACCGGCCAGCGAGTCCCTCGGATCTGCGATCCTCATGAGCGGATCGCAAATCCAGCCTCCTTGGCTCATAGCTCAGCACAGACCTTGGAGTTCAATTCTAAGCTCCCAGCATGGGCGACTGGATTCTCAATCAAGTGGCGTGTCCTGCGTAGGTGTGGCGATGAGGGGCTGGAATCCGTGCGAGGCGCTCCGAGCCCGTCATTGACAGTTCACGGCGATGCTCCATAATTTGGCCTTACGTGCCACCTAAAATGAACTCTCACCGATTGCTCGCCCGACTCCTCGTCCTCTTCCCAGTTCTGGTTCTCGGAGCCTGTTCCTCGGGCGGGCCGAAGGGCGACACGGTGATGAAGCGCCCGGACTATTTCTACCTCGACCCGAGCGCCCGGGTCGAGACGGCAGATGAGATGGTGCGCTTCGAGAGCCGCTACCGGCTGTACGGCGCGATCTCGAAAGAGGAGGCGCGCGCGCGCGAGGGTCACTACTACTCCTTCCCGTGGACGACGACCGACAAGACTTCGTCAGCCGCCCTGCTCTTCGAGTATCGTCAGGCGAACACCGGCGCCCTTGTCCATTCTCTGCGTGTCCCGCTCGAGAAGGTGCGCCGCAAGAACGTCGCCCACGTCGAGATCGTCGGTGAGCCATTCGAGCTCAACGGCAAGGTCACCGCCTGGCGCGCCGCGATCGAGCGCAACGGGGTCGAGGTGGCCTCGACCCGGTCGTATCTCTGGGAGTAAGCGCTGGGGCGATTCCGGCACCAGGCTCCGCATGCTGCCGCGTGCTTCCCCGACAGATCTCGGAGCCACATGAGAATTGCCCTCTGTTAGAATGCCAAGCAATGCAGACGATCAACCCGCTTCGCCAGCCTTGAGAATCCGGCTCGCGGAGCCTGATCGCCCCTTGCGTTCCGGGCAGGAATGACCGACCTTACGGATCCGCTTTGAAACTTTCCCCATATCCAACCGAGCGTCGCCCAACGCCAGACTCCGTGCCGCAAGCCGCCCCCATCTTCGTTAGCCATTTTCCGAACCGGGTCGCCTGGATCCGCGTCGGGGGGAAAGGCAACCTCCACAACAGCCCGCGCGTGCTGAGTTTCGCCAAGCTGATGATCGCCAAGGGGGAGAGGCGCCTGGTGGTCGATCTGGAAGACTGCCCAGTGATGGACTCGACGTTCATGGGCACCCTCACTGGGATCGCCCGCCGCCTGCGCCAGATCGAGGGGGGCGAGCTCGAGGTGATCAACGCCAACGAGCGCAACCGCGATCTCATCGAGAGCCTCGGTCTCGATTTCATCCTCACCTTGGATACCGACGGCACGGCATGGAAGGCCGAGCGCATGGCCATCTCCCGCCAGTTCCGGGAATCGGCGATCGAACTCGAGCCCGAGGATCTGACCAAGAAGCAGAAGACCGAATTTATTCTCGAGGCCCACGAGAACCTCACCGAAGCCAACCCGGAGAATATCCCGCGTTTCGAGGACGTCATCAGCTACCTGCGCCAGGAAGCTGGCGGGGGGTAGCTCCCTGGCACAATTCGGCACCGAT
>Ga0316197_10001820_pt1 | contig 15135 bp, 14 predicted proteins | sample OudBiesiAoxic_MG_FD_204939 | JGI IMG/M metagenome (GOLD analysis project Ga0316197, IMG submission 204939) | Coastal sediment microbial communities from Oude Bieten Haven, Netherlands - site A oxic | ecosystem: Environmental > Aquatic > Marine > Coastal > Sediment | place: Netherlands...
ACATCTCAAGATAGTTGATCTTAATATTTTCTTCTGCAGCTTCCTCTCTCATTTGTTTCATATGAGCTGAATCATCTGGCACAAGGAAAAATACTAATATAGCTCCAATAATTGGTGGAATGATAGCTGTCCATAAAAGAATTTTCCAGTTAGCATCTCCCAAGGCACCGTATAATTGACCTGCAAAGATCATCGCTACCGAAAAAGTACTTGTACAAATTGCAGCTAATTTCCCTCTATATTTTTGTGGAAATAACTCTGTAATCAAAGGTATAGCAGTACCAAATACCCCTCCTAAAGAAAACCCAGTTATAAATCTAGCTCCTCTCCATAAGTTATAACTAGTAGGATCCAACAATGGTAAAAAAGTCATAGATGAGAAAAGTAAAGCTATTCCCATAAGAGTTTTCTTTTTTCCAAATCTTGTAGAACACATACCAAATACAATTGTTCCAGGTATTGTACCAAAAGACATGATTGCAAAGATCGACGAAGCATTTTGTAAAGTAAATCCAAATTCATTAATCAGTGTTGGTCTTACAAAAGTTCCAACCATAAAATTATAACAGTAAAAAAAATATATCGTTAGAATAGCTAAAAACGCTGCTATCCTACGTCCCATTGAAAAGTCTACCCCTAAGATAGCTTTTTCTTCATTATTATTTTTCAAAATATTACCCCCTAGTAATTTATAAAATTAATATACTATAATTTAATAACTTTTTATTGTCCTTGAATAAAATCATCGTCATTTTCAACGTGAATTTGTCTCAATACATCCAATCCATCGAAAGTAACCCATTCTTCGGCTATCATTCCCTCTTTCACTCTCAAATGATTTATTCCAAATATTTCTATTGGTTTTCCACTTGGTTGACCAAAGAATCCAATACCTTCATGCATTCCAGAGATTCTCCATCTAACCGAAACATCCCAAGAATCTTTTCCCGGAATCTCATTACAAGTTACTCTTTCTATCATAGTTCTTCCATTAGGCACAGATGCGAATAAACTTACTAAGAATCCTTGTAATTGACTTTCACCAATAAGTTCTTTATTACAAATAGAATGAATAACAGTGTTTTCTGTATAATATTCTCTTACTTTATTAAAATATCTATAATTCCATACATTTTCATACATAGAAAGTATAAAATTACCAATATCAAAGTTTCCATTATCATCTGTTGTTTTATTTATTGTAAGTTCAGGAACAAATTGTCCTTTTCTGTTTTCTGCAAGACCAAATCTTGATTGTAGTGCAGGGGCTTTTGTTTTAAATCCTTTAGCCATTCTCTTTGCTACCTCGATTGGGTCAAATCCTAATTGCTTAACAATATAAAGATTATCTCTCACTAACCATTCTTCTATAATTCTATTTTTATAAATTTTGCAATCAACAGTTGTTCTAAAAAATGCTTTTTTCCCTGTTGCAGGTCCAAATCCACTATCTCCAAGGTTGGTAGCATTAGATACAATTCTATGGGAAGAATAATATGTATTATCAGGGTCGGCTGCCCACACAACATTTTCTCCTACTAATCTTCTGTCAGGAAAAGCATGTAACGTTTGAAGAGTATTTGAAACAACATCATTCATTCCTTGTAAATTAAAAGATCCACAGTGCATTGTTACATCATCATGGTATGTATCATAAATTACTCCAATTCCCCTTTCTTCCCAAATGTTGTGAGTAATCCTCATAATATAATCTACAAAGTCACAATATTTTTTATCGAAACCTTCCATGTCCTGTTTAACCACTGTGTTTTTAGATAGTTCATTGTATGAATGAAAATGAACTGGTGTAACTTCACTAGTTTCTCCAAAAAAAACTTTTCCTGTGGGATGAGTTTTAATATTTGGCTTTACTGCTTTACTGCTTGTATCTTGTTTAATACCTATTACTTTTTCTAATTTTTTTTCCATGTTATTCTCTTTCAAATTTACCCCTCCATTTTTGCAATCGCTTGCAATATAAAATAAAAAAATATAAAAACAACTCTTTTCGTACTAGAATATTACAATGTATATCCTAAAAAGTCAAATTAATTTTAAAAGTTTTACAAAGTATTTTGAAAACGCTTGCAATACTTAGGGAAACCAAGATAAAAATAATTTATCTACTATCAGTATTTTCAAATCTTGTAATTAGTAAAAAAATCATAATATATTAAAATAAGAAGCAATAATTAAAAAAATTATTACTTCTCATTTGAGAAAAATTTTACATTTATTTTAAACTCTATTAAAAACTTAAAATAGATCTATATTAAACTTTTAAAGTTACTATTATTTCCAACGTATATCAGCTTTTTTTCTTGGTACTGTTCTTTTATATTTTACATTTGGATATCCTACTATCATACAAGTTACCACTTCTTTTCCCTCTTTAACTTGAATAAAATTTCTAATCTCTTTAGTTTCATTGGCAGCTTTTACAAGAAATCCACTAAATACAGTTCCAAGACCTAAGGCATTGGTCATTAGTTCCATATTTGAAGAAGCTAATGCTCCATTGACCTGTGAATTGGCAGTAACTACTATTATTACTGGTGCATTAAAAAATAATCTATCTTCACTATCTGGGTTTTCACTATATTCTCTATACATGTTTATCCACATTTTAGCATATTTTTTGTAAACCCTCGTTTCTGGAGTTAAATTTTTCAAAAGATATTCTCCCATATTTTTTAAACTTTTTAATGTTAACTCTCTCAATTCTTTCAAATTTTCTGTTAGTACTGTGTATGATACGTCTTGCATATTACCGCCTGTCTCGGTAAATCTTCCTGCTTCTATAATCTTAGATATTTTTTCTTTTTCTACATCACAGTTTTTAAATTGTCTTATAGTTCTTCTGAATTTAATGAAATTCATTAAATTATCTGGATCTATCGAAAAACTTTCTTTATTATAATCGATTACCTCTTCCATATCGTATTCATCCATTGAGATAGCTTCTTTAGGACAGACTGCTATACAATGACCACATTTAAAACAGGTAACATTATTTATTTGAGCTTTTCCATCTATCATCTCAATATCTTTAGGAAAACAATCTTTAACACACATCCCACAGCCGTTACATTTTTCTTTATCAATAGTCATCATTATTTTTTCACTCCTCTTAAACGGTATAGATCGTATACGATCTATTAAAGTATATGTTATAAACACCTATCTGTCAATCTATTATAAATTTTTCAATTTATTAATAAGTAAACAACTTCCTTTAGTAAAGTTTTCACCATAGGAAGCTATTTTTTATACTTTATTTGCATATTCTTTTAGATATTGCCTTCTTTTTATCCATCTATCATAGACTAGATAGATTACTGATATTACTATAATTGAAGATAAAATCATTATTTTCCAGCTTTCTAAAATAGAATATTTATCTGATAGTTTTCCACTTATGGGAAGTAGCATAGTAATAAATAAAGATTCTAAAGTGTTAAAAGATGAGACCATAGTACTTCTTAAAGAATCTTCCTTTATAAGTTCTTCATGGAGATAAACTCCTACTTTCATTTCTAAAATTATAATAATAAAAGCATGTAACATGAAGAAGATAAGAGTGTATTTACTATATATCATAGCGAAGATAAAAACTACATCTAAGATTAATAATAAAAAATATTCTTTTTTAAAATTTTTTGTTTGAGGTAATTTTGTTAAAAGTGTATTAGCAAATATCCCTATTAAAGATAACATGATCCATATATTAGAAATAGATAACCCTTTTTCACTAAAAGCTAATTGCCATTGATTTGATGGTCCTACATCAAGGGTAGAAGGTATTATTAATACGATAAACATTAAAGAAATTTCTTTATTGTTTTTAAAAAATCTTAAAGTGGCTTTTGTAGTAGTAGAAATTTCTCTTAATAATAATTTATAGTTATAATTTTTTATATTTTTTTCATCACATGGAAAGATAAACATATAGTATAGCCCCATTAATATAAACACAGCGCCACTTAAAAGAATAGGCAGATCCATGTTAAATATATATATATATTTTGAAGTTAGATAACCTAATATTAACCCTATAGGAGCACTAATATTTCCTGATGTAGCAAATAATTTTTGTAAATTTTCAGAGTACCCTTCTTTTTTGAGTTTATTTACTACCCAACTGCTCAATGAGCCAGATGATAATGCCTCTGCTGTTCCTGTTAGTATTCCCGAAAAAAGGAGAATACTATAATTTTTATTCATTAAAAGCAATAACAACCCTACACCTCTAATAAATCCGCTGATCATAAGGGATCTTCTCTGACCTAAACTATCAGCCAATATTCCAGTGGGGATTTCCAATAAAAATGTGATTAACCAAAACATTGACAGATAAAATCCTAATTCCGTTAGAGAGTATCCCTTCTTACTTAAATAAATGTATAAAATTGGCATAAAAAATGTAGTTCCAATAGATCCTAAAATAGAGCCTACAAAATAATAATTTTTAATTCTATTCATTTTCAATATTATCACGATTATCTTTTAAAAAATAAATTTTTCCATCTTTACTTCTTTCTAAAAATCTAAACTCTATTAATTCTCTCCTTAAAAGGCAAGGATCCTTAAGAGTCGATAGATTATTTAGACACTCATTAACTTCACTTTCAGTGTATTTTTTTTTAGCTTCGAAAAATGTTATTAAATATTTTAAAATTTCTTTTTGTTTATTTCTTTTAGTTGGATAAAATTTTAATAAACTATTTTTATCCAAAAAATCATCAACTTTTTTTTGATCAAACATATGGTGTTCCTCCTTGTTCTAATAACATAACAAAATAATTTTTTAATTTTCTTTCAAGAGTTATTATAGTATATTATGTTGTTAAAACAAAAAAAATTATAAAAAACACTAAAATTGGAATTTTTAAACTGTTATTTTTCCAAAATAGTTCTATTATATATATAGTTAAATTTTATTCTATGATTTTAAGTTTCTCTTTTCTACTTTAATTTCCCTACTATAAAAGATATAATTAGAAATTTTTATATGTTCTAATTATAGAGATTTATTATTTTAATGATAGTTTGCTAAATAAGGAGAAAAGTATTATGACTAAAGCTAGTACCAACCAAATCATTGACAGAGGTTTCTTCTCTTTCCATTGAATTTTTTCTTAAATTAAAGTATAATTATAGTTGATTTTTGAATAATTAAAATAGGAGGAACAAGATGATAAAAGAATTAGAATTTTATTCAGATGGATATAAATTAAAAGGAAACCTCTACCTTCCAGAGGATTATAACGAAGAGGAAACTCTTCCACTCATCCTCCTCTGTCATGGTTTTGCAGGAGTAAAAGAACTCCTTCTTCCCAACTATGCATTGAAATTTATAGAGAAAGGATATGCGGCTTTTACCTTTGATTATAGAGGTTTTGGAGAAAGTGAAGGTCCCCTAGGGCAGATTATTCCAGAAGAACAAGTTAGAGATATAAGAAATGCAATAACTTTTGTCAGTTCCCAAACTGAGATCAACTGCCAGAAGATCGGATTATGGGGAACATCTTTAGGAGGAGCTAACGCTCTTATCACCTCTGCTATCGACGACAGAGTAAAGGCACTTAGTGTACAGATAACATTTGGTGATGGAGAAAGAAATAATACCTATAATCTTTCTGAAGAAGATAAAGAAAAAAGAAAAGCTGCTCTAAATAAATCTTTACTGGCTGCTACAACTAAAAATAAAGTTATGAAACTCCCATTAAAAAAAATTCTTTCAGATCCACAGTCTAAAAAGTTTTTTGAGGAGTACAGTCCTTTATTCCCAGAGGCTCTTAAGACAAAAATACCTTTTATTACTACTAAGTATATCGATGAATGGAAACCTGAAAACTACCTTGATAGAATAAAGATACCTGTACTAGTAGTAGGAGCTACCAATGACATAGTAAACTGTCCTAAAGAGTCTGAAGAGATCTTCAATAAGCTTTCTACTGAAAAGAAAAAACTTCTTATGATTGATTCCACTCATTATGATATATATATCGATGAAGATCTTGATACAGTAAGCTGTGAGCAGCTTAAGTGGTATGAGGAGAATCTGTAAAATTATGTAAACAAACATTTTAAATCGATATTAATAAAATTACTTTTATAAAGAATATTAAATTTATATTTTAACCTGTAGACTAGACACTAGAAAAAAAGAGTGTCAAAATTTACAGGTTTTTTGTATACTTTCAAATAATAATTAAAAAAATTTAACTGTCTAAAAATATTTTTTTATTCAAATTTTAAAAATTAAGTAGTATACTAATAATAATTACAACATTAATTAAAATAAAAAACATCTATGGTATTAACTAAAAGTATTCTAAAAAATTATTATATAGTTTTTTAGATATTTGTGTATACCTAGTATCGTTATATATTTATTTAAAAAATTATATATAAATAATGGAGGATTACGTTGAAAAAAAACCTAGAAAATTCTATGAAAAAATGGTTCTTTTCTCTTGTATGCATAATGACCGTCACTTATATAAGTTCTTATATTTTAGTTGTTATTCCAACTATTAAAAGAGCCAATATGGAAAAACATAAACAAGATATAAATAAATTATTTTCAGTTACATCACAACAATTTGATCATCTTTCTTCTATCCTAAAGGATAACGCTAAATGGGATACACTATACCATAGTATGGATGGTACTATGAGTGAAGAAGAAAAATATATTTTTTTAAATGATCTTTTTGCAGAGGATTCTTTAAAATTATTTGGGTTGGATTATATAGCTATCTATGATGATAATCAAAATGAAATTATTAATTATACTATATCTAAAACAAACATAGAAAATATCATTTCATTAAAAGGTAAAAAATATTTTTTGAGCAGCCAGATAAATGGTGAAAATCGAGTTAAAATAGTATCAGGATATATGGATATAGCTGGAAAAGCCTATATGTTTTTTTCTCATATTATTTTAAGGAACGATGGGACAGGTAGATCCGTTGGACACCTTCTATTTATCAAGGAAATAGATGAAGATTATATATTTGATTTAAAGGTAAAAAATAATCTATCCTTACAAATTTATATTCCAAATAAAAATGATGAAAACCTTATAGAAAAGATTATTGACTCAAAAAAAGAATTAGATTTTTATTCTCATAAAATAAAAAATGGTAAGAGAGTATATTACGTTCCTTATATGAAGAGTGTTCATAAGGTAGCCTACATAATAAAAGTTATAGTAGATGACCAGATTTCAAAAGGAGCTCTATTGAATTTTTGGATAGGGATGATCCCAATTATCCTCTCATTCTTTTTTATTTTCTTTATAAAAAATAGATTAAATAAAAAATTGATTGCTCCCCTTTTATCACTTTATAGTCATATTATCTCTATAAAAGAAAATCAAAAATATAAACTCCTTGTATATCCTAAAATAGGAAATGAAATGGATGAAGTTATTAGAGCATTTAATGATCTTATGATTAAAGTAGAAGAACAAAAAAATGATATAAAAAATAAAAAAATTGCTTTAGAAAAACTAGCATATACAGATTATTTAACAGGTCTAGCCACCAGAAGGTTTTTAGATGAGGGATATGAGCTTTTGTTCAAGAGTGCTGAAAGATCTAATAATATATTAACTCTCATTATGATTGATATAGATTTTTTTAAGAAATATAATGACAGATATGGACATCCTGAAGGTGACCATGTTTTAAAAACAATTGGAACACTCCTAAAAAATATTTTTAAAACAGAAGGAAATATAGCTGGCAGATATGGAGGAGAAGAATTTTTAATAATTTTATACCAAACACCTTTAGAAGAAACTATAACTCTGCTAAATGAATTTCAAAAAAAATTAGAAATGTGCAATCTAAAACATGAAGACTCTTACTTTGGAAAAATAACAGTCAGTATGGGTATAAAAAGTTCTAAGATAGTTAAAAATCAAAATTCTCATTTATTTTTAAAAGAAGCTGATAAAGCTCTCTATAAGGCAAAAGAAAGTGGTAGAAATAAATATATACTTGAACTTTAACAAAAAAGCAATGTGACGTTACATCCAGTATAGAACAAAGACCTCCTATCTGTAATAGTTTTACAGCTAGGAGGTCTTTTATTTATTTATTTATTTGAGTGTTTTAAAATTACCCTTCCTATCAACTTTGAATTTAGCATATCCTGTACTTTTTCTAATATTTCTTCTAATTGAACTTCTTTAATTCCATTTTCTAACTGATTCCCTTTCCAAGATTCAGCTAACAACCTCCACACTTCTTCCCTCTTTCCTTTAGGACATTGTACAGAATCAATTCCAATAAGACGTACTCCCCTTAAAATAAAAGGATACACATTCATATTATCAATATTTCCTCCAGCTATATTTCCACAAGTAGTTACAACACCACCATATTTTAAAGATCTAATAGCAGTCGATAAAGGATCTCCTCCAACTGTGTCAATAACTCCAGCCCAAGCTTGTTTTAACATTGCTTTATTAGTCGTATCTCTGAATTCTTCTCTTGTAAGAGTATCACTAGCTCCTAATCCCAATATAAAGTTTCTTTTTTCTTCGTTTTTAACAACACCTACTACCTCATAGCCTAATTTAACCAAAAACTTAACTGCATGACTTCCTACACCTCCAGAAGCTCCTGTTACAAGTATCGGTCCATCTTCAGGATCTACTATTGAAATTAATTCATATACAGATAATGCTGAAGTAAATCCAGCTGTCCCATAGATCATAGCCTCTTTTAAAGTTAAATTTTCAGGTTTTTTTATTATCCAGCTAGAAGGAACTCTTATATATTCTCCAAATCCTCCATCTGTATTCATTCCTAGATCATATCCAGTGATAAAAACTTCTTCCCCGTTTTTAAAATCAGAATTTTCAGATGAATAAACTATTCCTGCAGCATCTATTCCTGGTGTATGGGGAAAGTTTCTCGTTACACCTTTATTTCCTGTACATGACAGTGCATCCTTATAATTTAAAGATGAGTACAAGACTTTAATAACTACATCTCCTTCTGGCAGATCCTCTATCTTTCTTTCTATTATTTTTGGAATATATTTTCCCTCTTCTTCAAAAATTCTTACAGCTTTAAAATTCATCTCTCCAACTCCTTTTATCCAAATATTTGATTTTATCTATTAAAAATAACACAATAATTACCTTCTGAGGTTCTACATTTACTACATCTAACACATTTAACTTTTTTTGTATCTCCTTCTTTCCACCTTTTTATCAAATGGGGTTCTGTTAATAATGGTCTCGACAATCCAAACATAGAAATATTACTAGAGTTCAACATTTCATTTGCCGCCTCATAAGTTTTTATTCCTCCTACAGTTATTACAGGTATTTTCAATTCTTCAGCAATAATTTTGGCAAACTTTCCAAAATAAGCTTCCTTCTGTATCTTATAACCTTCAAATTCATGACCTATCAATGACTCTCCTTTTCCATGAATATTTCCTGAGATTTCAATTCCATCAACACCAATTTCTTCTAATTTTTTAGCTATTTTTCTTGTTTCTTCAAATGTCAATCCACCATCAAAAAAATCAGAAGCTGTCAGCTTAATTAAAATAGGATAATCCAAACCTGTTTCATTTCTCATGGCAGTGTATATTTCTACTAAAAATCTCATTCTATTTTCTAGAGATCCTCCATACTCATCTGTTCTCTGATTATAATATGGTGATAAAAATTGATTGATAAGATAGGTATGAGCTCCATGGATCTCTATCCCATCAAATCCTGATTCTTTAGCCCTTTTTGCAGATTGACCAAAGGCCTTGATTATATAATCTATATCTTCTTTTGTCATAGGTGTCCCAATAGTTCCTGTAGATAATTCTGGAGTATTACTAGGAGCAAATATTTTTCTTTTTCCTATATTATATTTTGTTTTAGTCCCCCCATATGCTACTTGAAGAACAATCTTAGAATTATACTCATGAACTCTATCACACAATGTCTTATATCCTTGAATAAATGAATCATTGTATATACCAAACATTCCTGGGTTTGGCTGTTCTTCCTCTACAATATTTGCATAACCTGTAATAATAAGGCCAACTTCTCCTTTGGCTAAATTTTCATATAGATCATATAATTTTTGATTCATCTTTCCATCATTTGTCATATTTTCCCAAGTTGCTGACCTAACAAAACGATTTTTAATGAATAAATCACCAATTTTAACTTTATCAAATAAATCTTTCATAGTTCACCTCAATTTCAATTTAAAAATAGTACGATGTCGTACTTTTATACTATGATATAATAAATGACAAGAAATGTCAATAATTATTAGTTTTAATTAATAATTCTATAAAATTTACGTATAAAAACACACTTCTCCTCTATTTTTTTGTTTTTTCTATAAATAAAAAAACCCTAACTTTAACATTATTAAAGTCAGGAATTTTACTGTCTTGATTACAATATATATATAATTTTTTCCTTAAAATTCATTTATTTAAAAATATTACCTGTATTTCCCTCCTGTATATCTAATCTTTTTAGAGGAGTTAACACTAAAAATAACAGTGATACTACTATAGGCATTACTCCTAAAATTATGCTGTAACCTGGTGTACTCATATCGATGATCTTTCCAGATAATAACAGTGCTATAGGCATTATTGTTTTTATAATTCCAATGGAATAGATTGTTATAGTTACCATCTTCTCTAAACTCACAGATATTGGAATTAAGAATAAAATATTTACTCCTATAAATCCAATGAATAATACTTTTATTAGTTTAAGTGTCAATTTAAGGTTAAATTTTCCCATTATCATAGCTACAATTATCAATCCTATGGAAAACATAGACTGTATCCCACCTAATACCTTACTTCCATATTGAAAATAATTTGTAATAATATATGGAATAGGAACTACTATTGCCATGGGAAATGAAAAATTTAAAATAACTAGTAAAACAACATATTGTTTTAATTTTTTATCTAACATCACATATCTAAAACCTTTGGTCAAAGATATTTTTTCTTTTTTCTCAGCTTCTGTTCTAACTTCTTTTATAGTTAAGAATACTTCTGTAATCATAGAAAATAAAAATGAGATTCCATTGAATAAAATAAAGGTTCTTATATCAATAAATGCGTATACTAATCCACCTAAAAACGGACCGGCTATCCTACTACCTGAACTGATTATAGATGTCAAAGAATTAGCCTTTATTAACCAATCTTTTTCAAATATCTGAGATTTACCACTTTCAAATCCTATATATACAAGTAAAGACCTTTGAAAAAAAGTGGAGTCGCCCCTACCTTTTACCAAAGTATAGATATGTAGAAATTATTTCTCCTGGAACGGTAAAATCTTCATATTTTCCTAGCTCTCCATCAACAAAAATAGAAGGAAGTTGTTTTTGAGATAAAACTTTATAATTCATTTCAAGTAGTTTTGTTTTAATATTTTTTAAAATTAAATGTTTTCTAAACTCTGATTTAATAAGTGAATTATTTTTAAACTTTTCAAAAATAATATAACCACTTAAAAGAGCTGAGTTCTCTTTTAAATATTTATCTAAATTCTCAATGAGAAAATCTTTATTTCTAAAGGAGAAACTACTGCTAGTAAGATAATCTACAAGAATATCAACACTATTTATCTTTATTGGAATTTCTTTAAAATCTGAACAAATAAAAATTATATTTTTCTTAATTCCTTTTCTTTCAAGACTTTTTTTCAGAAAAATTTGCGAATCCAAATTTAAATCTACAGAAATATAAGTAGTATCCTCCTCCAGATCATCATAAATATTACTCAGAAAAAACCCTATTCCACTTCCTACTTCTAATAAAACCTTATCTTTTAAAAAATTATTAGGTATTATATTGGAAAACCATGCTGAATTTTTATAAATATTATCTAATAGTTCCTTCTTAGTATTATCAATATAATTTAATAAAAAATCTTGGGGATAGTCAGAAGGAGCTTCAAAAAGAGTATGGGAGAGAATAAGAATACCATCTTTAATTACATATTCTTTTTGACAACTACATTTGAGAATACCTTCTAAAATTTGATTATCTTCTATACTCCCCTTATAAATTTTAAGTTCCGATTGGCAAACAGGACATTTTAATAGATGAAGACTATTTAAAGAAATTCCTATTTTTATTTTATAATTTTCCTCTTCTAAAAGTAATTTTTCAATTTCTTCTTTAAGTTTATTATCAATTTTTTTTAGAGATTTCATCTCTTCTTTTATTTTCTTACTTTTTGGAGATAATAATTTTTATATAAATAAGAACTAGTTTTTGAATCAAGATTTCCAAGTCTTTTAGTTAAAATAATACTTTTAACCTCACTTAGAGTAAAATTTAAAGATTTTAAATGTAGAAGCTGATCTAATGTCTTTTGATCATTTTCAGTGAAATTATATTGATTATTTATTTTTTTAGGATTAAGGATTCCAAGGTCTATATAATACCTAATCGTGTCCTTAGTCAGGTTATTATTTTGTGTAAAATTTCCTATTTTCATATAGTTCCCCTTATATTCATATTTCTAGACTCCTACGATAGATTGGTTTATAAAACATCTTACCTATTTTTTAGATATTCTAATTGGTGTTAAATTTTAATAATTATTATCTATCCCATATTTTTTTCCACTTTTATAGATTTTTGTGTATATTATTAATCCCAGCATTAAATAGATTACACTTACAAAAATTAATCTAATAATTAAATCTGTAGGAGTTTTACCATAATCAATGATACTTTTAGTTGCTTTTATAGCTAATGCTAAGGGTTGAAAATTATTAATCCATTGAATGATCTTAGGAAGACTTGAGTTAGAAACAACTCCTCCACTTGTAAAGAGAAGTATGTAAGAAATAATAGATACAAAGTTTCCTATTTTTGCCGTTTTTAATGTCATACTTGTGATTATATAACCAAGACCTTGAAGAGCTATAAAGAGCGAAAAACCTACTAATAAGATTTTTATATCAAAATAAAGCTTAAGATCGACGGTCAAAACACCTATCAAAACAACAAAAACTATTTGAAACAATGAAAAACCTAACCAATAAATATTCCGATAAGTTACTATTTTTAAAAAAGAAACTGGTTTTAAAAGTAGCTGCTGAAGAGTTCCTGTTTGTTTCTCTTGAGATGTAGAGATAGAACCATTTGATATGATCCCACTGGCTAAATACCAATAAATAAAAGTCAGGTAATAGCTTTTCGAATGATCTCCTAAACCCTTCATAAGTCCAAAAAACACAATTGATGTCATCATCATTTCACTGATATAGCTGGCACTATATGCCTTTATTTCTAAACTACACCTTTTACATTCGGCTAAAAATATTCTCATTCATTTTCCCCTTTACTCAAGTTTATAATTGCATTTTCAAGTTCATTTTGTGTCAAAGAAAAATCTAGTATCTCATATTTATATTTTATAAGATCAGCTAAAATTTTATTAGAATTACTCTTTTCATCTATATGAATCTTAGTTACCTCATTTAAATAACTTTGCTTTAAAGATATAAATTCCCTTTCATTTCTTAATAAACCTTTCACACTAATTACTTTCTTAGATTTTGCAAATTTTCTTTTGAATTCATCAATATGAGCACAAAATTCTATCTCCCCATTATTTAAATAAGCTATTCTATCTGATACCTCATCTACAGTAGATACTTCATGGGAAGTTAAAATTATTGAAATATTATGATTTTTAGACAATCCTTTTAATTTTTTTATTAATTCTTTAGTAGAGATTAAATCAAGACCTAAAGTAGGTTCATCTAAAAATAAAACCTTAGGAGTTCCTAAGAGAGCTATTGAAATCCCTAATTTTTGCTTCATTCCAGTAGAAAGATCTCCAGCTTTTTTATTTCTATGTTCATGAAGATCTAATTCTTTTAGAAGACTTTCTCCTTTTTCTTTTATCTCACTTTTTTTTAGGCCTAATAAACCACCATAATAATATAAATTATCCATTGCAGAAATATAACTATATAAATTATTCTGTCCCTCTAAAATAACTCCTAAATCTTTGTAAAGACTATGTCCATAAGATGAAATTTCTTTGTTGTTAAATTTTATACTCCCTGAATCATAACTTATAAGCCCCATCATTGTTTTTAATAGTGTAGATTTTCCAGCTCCATTTTTTCCAATAACAGTTATGATCTCTCCCCTTTTTATTTCAAGATTTATATTTTTTAATACCTCTTTTTTTCTATAGCTTTTCTTCAAATTTTCTATTTTATAAATTGCTTGATCTTCATCATTCATTAAATTCATTTTTGGTGCTCCTCCTTTTTAACTTCCTCATATTTATATGATGATTCCTTTGAGTTGTCAATAATAAAAAAAATTATTTTTATTTTTATAACGTTATTCCTTTTATATCCTTATTTTTTATACAAAATTTATTTTTAAAAAATTTAAATTTCGTTTTTAAGTTAAATATAGTAGTATATTAACGCTTGTTTAATTAAATAGGTTAAAATATATTACTTTGTATTTTTTAATTTGACAATTTAGGAGGTAAAAAAGGAGGATAAGATGATAGTTTATAAAGGTGAATTGGTTATAGATGTAATCAAAAATATGATTAAAGTAGATTTAGAAATAATCTGTGACAGCAATAAAGAAAAATTTTATATCAATAAAAATATGAATACAGTTGAAATAACTTCTAAAAACAATATAACTTATGAAGTAAGTAAAGATATTATTCCTCTTATTAGGTTTATTTCTGAAACAAAAGAAATATCTATAGATAGTAAGGAAAAAAACTTAACCTTTAATATAAAGTATGCCGGTAAAATAATAAATAATAATACTATCAATCAAGTAAAAAAGGATTGGACAGAATTAGGGATCTACCTTCCTTGGTTTCCAGTAAACGAAAAAATGGAAAAATCTAAATTTAAAATAAATGTTGTTTGCATCGGAGGAGAAGACAGTAAAATACTGTATCCTCTTTCCCCCAAAAAAATAATCGATAGTAAACTGTAACCATGAAACTGGACACACATAAAAAAGTGTCTGTTTCATGGTTTTTTTGATACAATTTTTTTAATAAGAATTTAAAGGGGGAAAAATATGTCCAAAAAATTATTTTCTGATAAAGAA
>Ga0316197_10001821_pt1 | contig 15133 bp, 16 predicted proteins | sample OudBiesiAoxic_MG_FD_204939 | JGI IMG/M metagenome (GOLD analysis project Ga0316197, IMG submission 204939) | Coastal sediment microbial communities from Oude Bieten Haven, Netherlands - site A oxic | ecosystem: Environmental > Aquatic > Marine > Coastal > Sediment | place: Netherlands...
AGGGCAGCCCCCAGTGTCACGAACAAAGGCGTTGCCTGCAAAATCGCCGACGCCGTAGACAGTGGAATAAGGGCGATGGCCGTTACAAAGCCAATCGTTCCGATCAATTCGCCGAAAGCCCGCAGCATGATAGCGGGTGTCAGTATCTGTCGGGTAAAAAGGCGCTGCTTTTGCTGCACCAACAGACAGGCCAGCAAAAAAGCGCTGCCCGCACCCAGCATGCCGACAATCTGGCCGATGGGCAGGACGTTTGCCATCAGCTTGATTAGCATATCTTCGAGCGCAAAGAGCAACATGGCCAGAACCATAAGGCCTGCGCCGCGCAGATTTTCCATGAAAGCTATCCGAATTTGAAGTTTCGCGACCCGTCTAGGCGCACTGTGCGCTGATGTCCATCGCTCTCAAGGGGTGACGTGCGAGCGCGCGCTCAGTCTTTTTTGAGCGGTACGCCATAGAGTTCAAGCCGGTGACCGCGCAGCTCGTATCCCAGTTTTTGCGCGATCCGTTCTTGTAATTTTTCGATCTCTGCGTCCACAAATTCGATGACTTCGCCCGAGTTGATGTCGATCAGGTGATCGTGATGATCGCGTTCCGCATCCTCGTAGCGGGCACGCCCGTCTCCAAACTCAAGCTTGTCGAGAATACCTGCCTCTTCAAAGAGTTTCACGGTGCGGTAGACGGTAGCCAGCGAAATGCCACTGTCGATGGCGGATGCCCGTGCATATAGTTCTTCGACGTCAGGATGATCGTCGCTGTCTTCAAGGACCTGAGCGATCACGCGCCGCTGGCCTGTCATGCGCAGTCCATTTTTCTCGCATCTTGCGATGATAGATTTGTTCATGCCGTCATCCTGTCCCGTAACCCGATATTTAGCGGGCTTTGGACTTCGGTACCACCCGTGTTTTGAGCTTTAGGTTGACTTCGGCGACTAAAAGCGCCATCTGACCCTCAGGCGATGCCTTCTGCCGCGTGAGCAGTATCAAGCCGGGAAACGAAAATGTTCCCGCCGCATGATCCGAAAGGCCCGCCTATGTTCCCAAAATCACGCGTGGGGCCGACCGCACAAGACAAGTTCAGGCATCTGGCCTGTGCTTGTGATCTTTGATGCGTCACCCGACTGCCGCCTGGTATGGCGGTTTATGATTGTGCGCAGCATTGCGCAGGAAAGAAATAGATGAGCGATTTTGATATGATGGAGCTACCGCCAAAGCTGGTAGCACGACTGAAAGACATGGGTCTGACGGACCCGACACCGATCCAGAAACAAGCGATCCCGCATGCGCTGAATGGGCGTGATGTCATGGGGCTGGCGCAAACCGGTACCGGTAAGACCGCCGCCTTTGGCGTGCCTATTGTGGCACAAATGCTGTCTATGGAAGGGCGGCCTGCGCCCAAATCCGCGCGGGGTCTGGTGCTGGCACCAACGCGCGAGCTGGCAACACAGATCAGCCAGAACCTCCGAGCATTTGCGCAGAAATCCTCGCTCAAGGTGACAATGGTTGTCGGTGGGCAATCGATTAATAACCAGATCCGCCAGCTTGAGCGTGGTGTCGATCTGTTGGTTGCGACACCGGGCCGCTTGCTGGACCTGATGGACCGGCGCGCGGTACGCCTCGACGAGACCGTCTTTCTGGTTCTCGACGAAGCAGACCAGATGCTGGACATGGGATTCATCCATGATCTGCGCAAAATCGCGCAAGTGCTCCCGACGGAACGCCAAACCATGCTGTTCTCTGCCACGATGCCCAAACAGATGAATGAACTGGCGCAAAGCTATTTGCGCCGGCCCATTCGCGTCGAAGTATCGCCTCCTGGCAAGGCGGCTGACAAAGTGACACAAGAAGTGCATTTCATTGCAAAAGCTGAAAAAGCGTCGTTGCTTATCGAAATGCTGGACAAACACCGTGACGAACGGGCGCTGGTTTTTGGCCGGACTAAGCATGGCTCTGAAAAGCTGATGAAGTCTTTGGTCAAGGCAGGATATGCGGCAGGTTCAATCCACGGCAACAAAAGCCAAGGGCAACGCGACCGGGCGATTGCTGCCTTCAAATCCGGTGAGATTAAGGTGCTGGTCGCCACTGATGTTGCGGCGCGCGGTCTTGATATTCCGGACGTCAAACACGTCTACAATTACGATCTGCCAAATGTTCCGGACAATTATGTGCACCGTATCGGGCGCACAGCGCGCGCAGGCAAGGACGGTGCTGCCATTGCTTTCTGCGCCCCCGACGAGATGGGCGAGTTGAAAGCCATTCAGAAAACGATGGGTGTTGCCATACCGGTAGGATCTGGCAGGCCATGGGAAAACGCGGATATGCCTGCGGGCGAAACGCCCAAAGGACGGGGGCGCGGACGCGGTCGGGGATCGCGTGCCGGTACACAGGCGCGCAAGCCAGATGGTGCAAGACCCGCCGCAGGCCAGAAACCGGCACGGCACCGGCGGCGCCGGAAGCCTGGTGCTGGTAGTGCTGCTAAAGCCTCTTAACAACGGGCGGTTTCAGAGTATTGAATGCGGTGGCCGAAGGACGCTCGTTCCTTCGGTTCACGTACCACAAAAGGTCGCTGGTACGCGTTGGTCTTTTGTGGGCGGTCGCATCAACTCAAGATCATCGGTCGCGTAAGGCGTGCTGTAGGCGCGCATCAGCCGGTGAAACAGCTCTAGATTCCCGTCGACAGCCGCTGCAATCATCTCTTCGATGCGGTGATTGCGTGGAATAACGCGCGGAGAGGCCTTTTGCATGACCTCTTGGGGGTCATTCTCTCTTTCGAGCCGTTTAAGCCAGCCGTCGCGCCATTGATCAAAGCCTTCGCGGTTCAGAAACTGGTCACGCGCGTCACCTCTGGCCAATGCATCGAACGTATTGGTGAAATCCGCACCGTTTTCCTGCATGAATTCCAGCAGGTCCTCGATCATCGCAGTATCTTCTGGTCCAGCCTTTGCAATGCCGATCTTGGCGCCCATGCGCTGCAGCCACGCCGCGTCAATTTGCGCAGGCATAGCGTGTACAATCTGCGTGGCTTCTTCGACGGCCGTTTCCGGTTCATCCAGTTGTTGGAGCAATGCCGTCGCCAGTTGTGCCATGTTCCAAACGGCAATTCGTGGTTGGTTGGAATAGGCATAACGCCCCATCTGATCGATTGAGCTGAAGACGGTATCAGGATGGTATTCGTCCATAAAGGCACACGGGCCATAGTCGATTGTTTCGCCGGATATTGCGCTGTTGTCGGTGTTCATCACACCGTGGATGAACCCAACAGACATCCACGCTGCAATCAGGTCTGCTTGTGCGCCACAAACCGCACGCAATAGGCCCATAGGTCCGTCAGCCTGCGGGTAATGTCGCGCAATTGCGTAGTCGGTCAGTTGTTTGAGTTCGCCAATCTGGCCGCGATGCGCAAATATCTGAAAGGTGCCGACCCGCAGATGACTGCCGGCTACGCGCGTCAGCACAGCTCCAGGCAGGGGTGTTTCGCGCACGACAGTTTCGCCGCTTAACGTGGCGGCCAATGCGCGTGTCGTGGGAATTCCAAGAGCATGCATCGCTTCTGACACAACATATTCGCGCAAAACTGGCCCCAGCCATGCGCGGCCGTCTCCGCCCCGTGAATACGGGGTACGCCCCGATCCTTTCAACTGGATGTCGTAGCGTTTTCCGTCGGTCCCTATCACTTCGCCCAGCAGAATTGCACGTCCGTCCCCCAGTTGAGGGTTGTAGTTGCCAAACTGGTGACCTGCGTAAAGCTGCGCCAAGGGGGTCGCACCCTCTGGTACCTCAGAGCCGGAAAACACCGCCGCGCGCGCGGCATCGGATGCAGGCGCAATTCCGAGCATAGCGCCGAGCGCGTCATTATACGCGATCAGCGACGGCGCGCGGACGGCCTGTGGATTTTGGCGCGTATAGAATGCGGCGGGCAGACGGGCGAAGCTGTTGTCGAAGGGGGCTGTAATACTCATACTCAGAATATAGGCGCGCAACATGGGCGCCGCAACGCAGCGCGTGTTCAGAAGGTTTTTGTCATGAGCATATAGTCGCTGCGCGCTTTGAAACCTGCGCGCAGATATAGCTTTTGCGTTTCTTCAGCGCTGCGGTTTACTTCCAGATGAAGGGCTTTCAGCCCTGCGCCCGCCAACGCGCGGGGCAAGGCCTGCAAGGTTTCCGAGGCGATGCCGCGTCCACGCACACCGGGACGAACGTATATTTCGTCGATAAAGCCATCGAGGCCACCAAATTCCAAGGACCAGCCAAAAGTAACTACCAGATATCCGATGGGCGCGCGGGCAGGGCCGATCAGGTAGGCTGCTCCGTGTGGGATGCCTTCCAGAAGTGGCGCTATACCTGCGCGGCGTTGCTCTGCGCTCAGGGTAATGTTTGCTTCGGCATGAAAGGCGGCGACCAACGCATCCAGTTTTTCCAGATGGTCGGGTCCCGCAAGGGTCAAAGACGCGCTCATAGCCGTGCAAGCCTCTCGGTCAGCAGATCGAAGAAACCGTCCGCGTCGATGTTGCCGATAAACAGTGCGTTTTTGGGGCGGTCGGTGACGCCCCACCAGTCCGCAACGGTCATGCCCATGGTCAGTTCTGATTGCGTTTCGATCTCGACGTTGATGTGCCGCCCGGTAAACAATTCAGGGGCCAGCAGATATGCAGTGACGCACGGGTCATGCAAGGGCGCGCCTGCGGTGCCGTATTTTTCCTTGTCGAAACGCTCGAAAAACTCGGTCATCTGGGCGACCGCGATGCCCACGGGCGTGTTCAAGACGCGAAAGGCTTCGTTACGCTGTGCCGTGACCAACGCTTTATGCGTGACATCGAGTGGCATCACAACGATATGAACCCCTGATTTGAACACGATATCAGCGGCTTGCGGATCAACGTAGATGTTGAATTCAGCAGCTGGCGTGATGTTGCCGACTTCAAAATAAGCACCACCCATTAAGACGATCTCCTGCACGCGCTCGATAATATCCGGCGCTTTCTGGAAGGCGGTCGCGATATTGGTCAGCGGTCCCAAAGGGCACAATGTGACGCTGCCCGCGGGCTCTGACCGCAGGGTATCGATAATGAAATCAACGCCATGTTGCTTTTGTAGCGGCATTTTCGGCGCGGGCAGGTCAGGACCGTCGAGTCCCGTTTTACCATGCACATGTTCAGCCGTGACAAGTTCGCGCCCAAGCGGCCGGTCGCAACCGGCATAAACCGCAATGTCAGGTTTGCCGGCAAGCTCACAGATCATGCGTGCGTTCTTTGCGGTTAACTCAAGCGGGACATTTCCGGCAACGCAGGTGATGCCAAGCACGTTCAGGTCTTGCGGGCTTGAGAGCGCCAGAAGAATGGCGACTGCGTCGTCCTGGCCGGGATCTGTGTCGATGATTATCTTGCGGTGTGTCATGGCGTCTCTTTGGCCTTTGTATTTGCGAGAGTCCAGCGGTCAAAGGGGCGCCACATTTGCCAGATAGGGGTCCCCTATGACGAAGATTTATAGCTACGATGAGCCCGGCCGACGCCCAACTGTTTATCTTGGGACAGTGGTCTTTGCTGTTGTCTTGGTCGGTGCTTTTTACAATGCAGCGCCATGGTTTTTCTATCTGCCGTTATTAGGTGGCGGCGCTATGCTTCTGTATATGCTGGTGAAAAACCCTGTCAGCGGTGTAACGCTTTACAAGGATCGGCTTGTGCTTTCACCTTTGCTGCATCCCAACAGTATCCCCTTGAGCGACATTGAGCGTATTGAAATTATTTCGTGGAGCGACAGCACCGACATGAAGGTGCATCTGAAATCCGGTGACAGTATCAGCGCATTCTCAGGCGATATTCCGCCAAGAGATCCATTTGCCAAGGCGTTGGCACAGGTCGGCATTCCGCTGGAGTTTGCTTAGCTGCGCTGCTCGGCTTTAACCTGATCCCAAAGTGCGTCCATTTCCGCCAGATCGCTTTCGGATGGTGTCTTGCCAAGGGCGGCCAACTTGGCTTCCACTGCTTTGAACCGGCGCGTGAATTTGGCGTTTGCCGCGCGTAAGGCCGCCTCTGGATCAAGCCCCAGATGACGTCCCAGATTGGCCATCACAAAGAGCAAATCGCCGAATTCTTCTTCGACCTCGACCTGTGTCAGCGTCTCGCGCGCCTCTACCAACTCTTTTGCCTCTTCGGTGATCTTGTCGATCACTTGATCCGTGGACGGCCAGTCAAAACCAACCCGAGCGGCGCGTTTTTGCAGCTTTAACGCACGCAACAGTGCCGGCAGGCCTATGGCGACGCCGTCCAGCGTGCCTTGCTGTTTTTTGTTCGCGCGTTCGGCTGCTTTGATCTTTTCCCAGTCGGCGGTCTGCTGGTCTGCTGATTTGTTCCGGTTCTCGTCGCCAAATACATGCGGATGGCGCGCCACCATTTTGTCGCTGATCGCGGTCACGACAGACTGAAAGCTGAAATGCCCTGCTTCCTCGCCCATTGCCGTGTGGTATACAGATTGCAGCAGCAAGTCGCCCAGCTCGCCTTCAAGCTCTGGCCAGTCTTTCCGTTGGATCGCATCCGCGACTTCGTAGGCCTCTTCTATCGTGTAGGGGGCGATGCTGTCGAAATCCTGTTCGATGTCCCAAGGGCACCCTGTCTGCGGGTCCCGCAATCGGCGCATAATCTCGAGCAAGCGCTCGATTCCGGCCTCTTGGTCGTGGATCAGATCATCTGCCATTGCAGCCGCTCCCGCTTCGGTGTCAGATGTACCTGACAAAACATTCAGCAAGGAGTCCAGAGCATGCCTGTCGTAAACCGGATTGCGGACATGAGCAAAGAAATCACCGCATGGCGCCAGCATCTTCACACAATCCCTGAATTGGGTCTGGATTGTTTTAAAACGGCGGCCTTTGTTGCAGACCGGCTGCGCGAGTTTGGCGTTGATGAAATTCACGAAGGTATTGCCAGAACGGGCATCGTCGCAATCATCAAGGGGCAAGGGGACGGGCCCACGATCGGGCTGCGCGCGGATATGGATGCTTTGCCAATGGAAGAAACGGCCGATCTTGAATACGTGTCGACGCATGCGGGCAAGATGCACGCCTGCGGGCATGACGGGCATACGGCGATGCTGCTGGGGGCGGCAAAGTATCTCGCTGAAACGCGGAACTTTTCAGGGCGCGTCGCGTTGATTTTCCAACCCGATGAGGAAGATGGCGGCGGTGGCGAGGTTATGGTGAAAGAAGGAATTATGGACCGTTTTGACATCGGTCAGGTCTACGCCATGCACAACGCTCCTGATGAAGAGACGGGCACCTTCCATATCAACCAAGGTGCCATTATGGCAGCGGCGGATGAATTCAACATCCACATCACAGGCGTCGGCGGGCATGCGGCCTGGCCGCATACGACAGTGGATCCGATTTTGGCGGGCTGCACTATGGTTCAGGCGCTGCAAAGCATCGTGAGCCGAAATACGGGCCCACTTGATCAGTTGGTCATCTCGGTCACGCAAATCCACACCGGTACTGCGCACAACGTGATCCCTGAGACCTGTACGATCAACGGGACACTGCGAACGCTCAGCAAGGACGTGCAAGCAATGGCCGTGCGCCGCATGGAAGAGATTATCGCGGGGCAGGCGGCGTCTTTCGGGGTGAAGGCAGACCTTGAGATCAAATTTGGCTATCCGCCCACAATCAACCACCCTGAACAGGCCATCTTTGCAGCACAGGTCGCCGCAGAGATTGCCGGTGAAGATCGTGTGAACGACAATACCCAACCTGCCATGGGTGCCGAGGATTTTTCATACATGCTGGAGGCGCGCCCGGGGGCGTATCTGAACCTTGGGCAAGGGGACACGGCGATGTGTCATCACCCGCAGTATAACTTCAATGATGAGATTGGCCCGATTGGCGCATCGTTCTTTGCACGCCTTGTAGAGCGGGCGCAGCCCGTGTCGAGAGGCTGAAACATGTCTCTTGAAGATGCAAAAAACCAGATCGATCACGCTTTCACCCGCGAAGATATGAAAGGCCACAGTTTCGAGAATGTCTTCGGTGGCGCCACGTCCTTCATGCGTCGTCGCTATACCAAAGACCTGTCGGGTGTTGATATTGCGGTGACGGGTGTGCCTTTCGATCAGGCGGTCACCAACAGGCCCGGCACACGACTTGGTCCCCGCGCCATTCGTGAAGCCAGCGCATTGTTGCCCTGCGATCCGCCTTATGGCTGGCCCTTTGATGTGCTGGAAGAATTCGCAATCGCCGATTATGGCGATCTTGCCTTTGATTATGCCGATGTCCCGTCTTTTCCGGCGAAACTGCAAGACCACATTGCGACGCTTCTGGCCGCTGACGTACCGACCGTGACACTGGGTGGTGACCACTATGTCACCTATCCGATCCTGAAGGCCTATGCCGCCAAATACGGTCCCATCAGCTTGCTGCAGTTCGATGCGCATTCCGACAGTTGGCCGGATGATGCCTTTGACCGCATCGATCACGGCACATTTGTCTACAAAGCGATCAAGCAGGGCATTGTCGATCCTGCGACATCGGTGCAGGTGGGTATCCGTACAACCAACATTGACCCTTTGGGGGTGGAAACGATCCATGCGCGTGACGTGCATGAGAAAGGCGCAGCCGCCGCTGTGGCAAGAATAAAAGACGTGGTAGGCGACCGGCCTGTCTATCTGACGTTCGATATTGACGGGCTCGATCCCGCTTATGCGCCCGGCACCGGCACGCCGGTCTGGGGCGGGCTGACAACCGCACAGGTGGCCGTCATGTTGCGCGATCTGGCGGGGATCAACATCGTGGGCGGAGATGTGGTCGAAGTTTCCCCGCCCTTCGATACAACAGGGGCCACTGCCATTGCAGCTTCTCACATAGCGTTAGAGCTTTTGTGCCTGATCGGCTGGCGCCTGCGGGGAGGTGTTTGATGTCAGCCAAGAACCAACCCATCAGCGGCAACGATCTGGCGCGTTTTTCCGGGCCCAACAGCTTTATGCGTCTGCCGATGGTCAATGATCTAAAAGGGCTGGATGTCGCTGTTTTGGGCATCCCGATGGATATTGGCACTTCTTGGCGGTCGGGCACTCGGTTTGGCCCAAAGGAAGTGCGTGCGGAAAGTGCGATGATCCGACCGTATCACATGGGCACTGGTGCAGCCCCCTTCGACAGCTTGCAGGTCGCTGATATCGGTGATCTGGCCATTAATACGTTTTCGCTGTCAAAAAGTTTGGGGATCATTGAGCAAAGCTATAATGCCATTCTTGATTATGATGCGCTGCCCATGGCTATCGGTGGCGATCATTCGATCACGCTGCCGATCCTGCGCGCCATGCACAAACGTCACGGACCTGTTGCATTGGTCCACGTGGATGCCCATGCCGATGTAAATGATGAGATGTTTGGCGAGAAAGAGACCCATGGCACCGTTTTCCGGCGTGCCTATGAAGAAGGGCTCATTGTAGCGGATAAGACCTATCAAGTCGGTTTGCGCGGGACGGGCTATACAGCCGAGGATTTCACCGAGGCGCGGGGTTGGGGATTTCAGCAGTTTCCTGCGCAGGAACTGTGGCATCGAAGCCTTGTGTCGTTGGGTGCAGAAATCCGGCGGGACATCGGGCCGGAAACGCCCGTCTACGTGACATATGACATAGACAGTCTGGACCCGGCATTTGCGCCCGGTACCGGCACGCCCGAAATCGGCGGGCTCACCACGCCACAGGCGATGGAGCTGATCCGTGCGCTTAAGGGGCTCAATATCGTAGGCTGCGATCTTGTCGAGGTTTCGCCACCCTACGATACATCCGGTAATACCGCTTTGGTGGGGGCAAATATCCTGTTCGAGCTTTTGTGTGTCTTGCCTGGCGTGACGTACAGATAGCGCGTGCGGATAAGGATCACACTATGAGAAAGGGTATTCGGATGGCTGGTACGGTTCTGGTTTTTGCGGTTTTGCTATTGATGGCCTACATCCGCATAGCGCCTTTGGATGCCGGTCGTTGGCATGTACCGGTGGAGGCGGCATCAAGCGAGGACCGTGTGGGCGGCGCTGTGCGCGTGATTGACGGGGATGAGGCTAAACTGCGCGCATTGGATGGTGCGGCCAGAAATCTCAAGCGGACACATGTTTTGGCGGGATCGGTTGCAGAAGGGCGCATCACCTATGTGACACGCTCTTTGTTTTTCGGTTTTCCGGACCTTACGACGATTGAACTGGTGGGTGGCCAGATCAGAATGTTCGCGCGTTTACGCTTTGGCACCTCAGATATGGGCGTCAACCGGAACCGACTGGAGGGGTTGATCGCTGCGGTCGAGTGAGGACGACAGGCATCCCTGTTCCACTTCACGCCACATCGGCACATTCAGCGACATCTGGCACTGCGCCATAAACATGCGACCGTCGACCTGCATGCAGATCGTTTGACCCAGTTCGATGCGCGAACCAGTGCGATCTGTACAATAACAGTCGACCGTTTTCCCGCTGGGATAGGTTACATCCGCCACGGCGGGCAGAGCAATCAAGACAAAGGCAAGAGTCAAGCGTATCATAGATCAATTATACCACGTAATGCAGCCTTGACCAATGGCTTTGAATATTGGATGGCATGGAAATGATCCCTCTCGACCGCCTCAGACAAATAACCGATCGCTTCCAATACCTGGAAGCTGCCATGGCAACCGGTGACAACGGTACAGACATTGCAGCGCTGTCCAAGGAATACTCTGATTTGCGCCCTGTCGTAGAGCAGATCACGGCCTATCAACAACTGCTGAGTGATCTGGACGAAGCCAAAGAGATGTTGTCTGATCCGGATATGGCGCCACTGGCCGAAGAGGAAGTGCCGCGGATCAAAGCGGCGTTACCTGCTGCAGAAGCTTCTCTGCAACTGGCTCTTTTGCCCAAAGATAAAGCCGATGCGAAACCGGCAATGCTGGAAATCCGCCCGGGCACGGGGGGCGATGAGGCGGCCCTTTTCGCCGCAGACCTGTTGCGGATGTACCAACGCTATGCCGAGGCCAAGGGCTGGAAAATGGACCTGATCGAGTTGCAGGAGACCGAGCTTGGCGGCATCAAAGAGGTCGTGGCGCATGTAAAAGGGCAGGATGTCTTTGCGCGGCTCAAGTTCGAGAGCGGCGTGCACCGTGTCCAGCGGGTGCCATCCACCGAAAGTGGCGGCCGTATTCATACGTCGGCCGCGACAGTTGCTGTTCTGCCTGAAGCGGAAGACGTAGATATCCGCATCGACGCCAATGATTTGCGCATTGATACCATGCGATCCTCGGGGGCGGGCGGGCAACACGTCAACACCACCGACTCTGCCGTACGCATCACGCATGTGCCAACAGGGCTGGTAGTGACCAGTTCGGAAAAGTCGCAGCACCGCAACCGAGAAATTGCGATGCAGGTCCTGAAAGCACGGCTGTACGATATGGAACGGTCCCGCGTGGACCACGAACGGTCTGTCGATCGCGCAGCACAGGTCGGTTCTGGCGACCGGTCCGAGCGGATACGGACATATAATTTTCCACAAGGACGAATGACGGATCACCGCATCAATCTGACGCTGTACCGGCTCGATGCGATCCTGCAGGGCGATCTGGATGAAATCGTAGATGCGCTGACGGCGGATGCCCAGGCGCGTCAGATGGCGGAGATGGGACAGTGACCGCAGCCGAAGCCATGGTTGCGGCAATGGCGCGGCTGCGCGCGGCGGGTGTGCCTGATCCTGCACGTGATGCGCGCATCTTGCTTGCTCATGCAGCACAGGTAGACGCGGCGCGTGTCACATTGATCGCGCCCGAGGATATCGCCGACGATATTGCCGAACGGTATGACCATCTGGTGGCTTTGCGCGCTGTGCGGGTTCCGGTGTCACAACTGATCGGCGCGCGCGAGTTTTACGGCCGCAGGTTCGACATATCGCAAGAGGTGCTCGACCCAAGACCCGAGACGGAAAGTCTGATCGAGGCGGCACTCTCCAGCCCTTTTGGATCGGTTCTGGACCTTGGCGTGGGGTCGGGGTGTATTCTTGTCACCCTACTGGCCGAGCGTGAAGATGCGGTCGGTGTCGGTGTCGATATCAGTGCCACTGCCTGTCTGCAGGCCAGTGCGAATGCCGTGCTTCACGGTGTGGCGGATCGCGCATCAATTCTGCAATCGGATTGGTTTGACGCGGTCGAGGGGCGCTTTGACTTGATTGTCTCGAACCCCCCTTATCTGGCCCGTGCTGAAATGAATGACGTACAGCCCGAGTTGCGTGATTACGAGCCGAGGATCGCGCTGACGGACGAGGCGGACGGTTTGTCAGCCTACCGCGCCATTGCGGCTGAAGCCCAAAGCTATCTGAGTGCACAAGGACGGGTGATGGTCGAAATCGGCTGGCAACAGGCCCGTGATGTGCAGGAAATTTTTGCAGCGCAAGGGTGGGGCGATATAGCGATTCTACCAGATCTGGGGGGGCGGGACCGCGTCGTTGTTGCATCAAAACCGGGTTAATTGGCACTGGATTTGTTCGAAAAACTGCGAAATCCAACGGAAAAACTAATTTTCCCTTGCAGCCACGGTCATGGCATGGTTATTCAAAGGTGTTGCAGCGGTGGATGCCTTGAAGGGGCGGTCCCGCGCGGCGTTATGCCCAACATGTCGAACCACCGGAATTGCTGACATGCACCGCACCTCCGGATTTACGATTAACAGCACGAAGGCTGAGCAAGCTTCATGAAATCATCAAGATCACGGTCCCGCTCCAAGGGAAACCGCAACAGGTCGAATAATCAGGGCGGAAACGTCGTAAACCGCGTGTTCGACAGTTCGGGACCTGAAGGTAAAGTCCGCGGCACGCCGCAGCAGATTATCGAAAAATATAATCAGTTGGCCCGCGATGCACAGTTGAGCAATGACCGCGTTGCTGCGGAAAACTTCCAACAGCACGCAGAGCATTACACACGTTTGTTAAGCGAGGCGCAGCGCGAAATCGATCAGCGCCGCGAAGAGCAGGAGCGCCAGAACAGAGAGCGCCAAGCAGAGCGTGACCGCGAACGCGTAGAGCGTCAGGAACGTGAAGCATCGCAGGCACCTGCCGAGGATGCAGCGCAGCCTCAAGCAGTGGATGACAGCGCGGATAGCGGTCTGGTCGAGACACCAGAAAGCCAGCCAAAGCCCAAGCGGACGCCACGCCGCAAACCACGGCCCAAGCCCGCACAAGCGCAGGAAGATGGCGGCGACGCACCTTCGCAGCCTGACACGACGGATGATGCGCCAAAAGCTGCAGAATAAAACGGCTAGTCGGCAGCCATTGCGCGAGCGAGCGCACAAAACCCTTCTAACGGGACTTGCTCTGCGCGGTCAGTAGGCTTCAGGCCTGCGGCGCGCAACCGGTCTTCTATGTCGGGCGACAGGCTTTTCAATGCAGAACGCAGCATCTTGCGGCGTTGGTTGAAAGCGGTTGCCACGACATGGCTCAGCACCTTTGCATCGGCCGGAAATCTTGGTGCGGGCAGGGCGTTCAGATGCACCACACTGCTGGAAACCTTGGGGGGTGGCGTAAACGCTTCGGGTGGCAATTGCATGACGATGCGTGCGTCCGACCGCCATTGCGCTAGGATGGCCAAGCGTCCGTATGCTTTGCTGCCCGGTGAAGCCACAATCCGTTCCGCAACCTCGCGCTGAAACATCAACGTCAGGCTTTCCCAGAAAGGGGGCCACTCGGCAGGGGTTAACCAGCGTACCAAAAGCTCGGTGCCCACGTTATACGGCAAATTGGCCGCAACGCGTATCGGGGGGGTCAGACGCGCCAGCGGATCGATATCCAAAGCGTCTCCTTCCATGACTTCCAATTGTCCGGGATAGGCTGCTGCGACTTGAGCCAGAGCCGGCAAGCACCGCGCGTCCTTTTCAATCGCCAGAACCTTGCGCGCGCCTTCAGACAGTAATCCGCGGGTCAGCCCACCGGGGCCGGGGCCAATTTCAAGTATATCACAGGTCGACAAATCTCCGGCTTGCCGTGCGATCTTGGCCGTTAAATTGAGGTCGAGCAAAAAGTTCTGCCCCATGGATTTACGCGCTTGCAGATCAAACGTGCGGATCACTTCGCGCAAAGGTGGCAGTGTATCGATCGCGGTCATACGTTTTGCGTCCCGGATCGCATCAGACTGAAGTTGGCGGTTTTGCTGCGCATATTAGACACTGGCCTGCGCCAAACGGGTCGCAAGGCGAATGGCCTCAATCATACTGGTCGGGTTGGCGCGCCCTTGACCCGCAATATCGAATGCGGTGCCATGATCGGGTGACGTGCGCACAAAGGGCAGCCCAAGCGTTACGTTTACACCCCTGTCAAAGTCCAGTGTCTTGATCGGGATTAGCGCCTGATCGTGGTACATCGCAATGGCGGCATCGTATCCCGCCCGCGCAGCGGCGTGAAACATCGTATCCGCCGGCAGCGGGCCGCGCAGATCGTGACCTTCGGCGCGCATGCCGGCGACCAAGGGCGCAATCCATTCGAGTTCTTCACGCCCCATCGCACCCTCTTCGCCCGCGTGGGGATTCAGACCGGCGATGGCAATGCGTGGTGCGCTGATGCCAAAACGGTTCCGCAAATCGCGTGCCGTAATTTCAATGGTTTCGCGCAGGACAGCAGGGGTCAGTGCTGTCGGCACGGCAGAAAGCGGGATGTGGATTGTCGCGGGGACGACCCGCAAGGCGTCGCTTGCCAGCATCATGACAGCCCGCCCGCGGCTTTCGGCAAGGGCTTGCAGATACTCGGTATGTCCGGGGTAGGAAAACCCCGCACCGTCAATCAAAGCCTTCTTGTGAATTGGCGCCGTGCAGATCGCACCTGCGGCCTTGCGCGTGACCAGATCTACAGAGGCGGCGATCACATCAATCACAGCCTGTGCATTCGCGGGATCGGGGACGCCGGGTATATTCGGTGCAGGAAACGGATGCGCAAGCACGGGCAGTGCATGGTGTACCACCACGGCGGCGCTTCTGATATCGTCTATGACTTCATAGAGCGTGCCTTCGGGCAGATGTCGTGGATCTCCCATCCACGCCATCGGCACTTCATCTTTTAATGCCTGCCATGCGCCAACCGCGATCTCAGGCCCGATCCCCGCAGGTTCGCCACAGCTTATGACGACAGGCAATGGTGTCGTGGTCATTGAAAAACGATGC
>Ga0316197_10001822_pt1 | contig 15132 bp, 15 predicted proteins | sample OudBiesiAoxic_MG_FD_204939 | JGI IMG/M metagenome (GOLD analysis project Ga0316197, IMG submission 204939) | Coastal sediment microbial communities from Oude Bieten Haven, Netherlands - site A oxic | ecosystem: Environmental > Aquatic > Marine > Coastal > Sediment | place: Netherlands...
GTATGGCTCCTGTCAGCGGACGCCATTCGGTGATCGACAGACCAGAGTCCGTCAGCCGCGTCATACCGCCAACAGCAATCATCACAAAGACGAGTGCAAAAAGGATCATCAGCCAGATGCGGATCGCCCCGCGCGCGCTGCGTCTGCCCCGATCAATAACGCCAGTCTGTGCCACCGGTTTGGCAGCCTCAGCGCTGCCGACTTCTTCAAAAAGCTTGCGTTTCTCAGACATGTTTCGCCTCTAAATCGCTGTCGAAGGAGAGGTAAGGCAAGCAGTCCCGAACGTCTAGAGCAGCCAGCCGTCCCGTCACATTTGTCGCAATGCCAAAACATGAATGTTCACGAAAATTTCAAAGCATTGTCCGCCTGCACAAGTCCTGGCGGGCAAACCATACGTTACTTCCGGTCTTTCCAGCGCACCATCTGCCGCATCATGCCGTGCAGCATCTGCACGTCGGCCCGTGTCAGCGGCATGCGGGACCACATGTTGCGCAGGTTCACCTTCATCGAAGACGCCTTGTGTTCGGGGAAGAAGAACCCCGCCTCTTCCATGCGCTCTTCATAATGCGCTGCCAGATGTTCAACCTCGGCGCCCGATGCCCAGTCGGTTCCCGCCATCGCGTCTTCGCGCGCAGTCACATCTCCGGTCTGACGCATCCACTCGTAACCCATCAGCAAAACGCATTGGGCCAGATTCAGAGACGGAAAGGCCGGGTTCACCGGCACCGACACAATCGCATTGGCCCGTGCAATATCCTCGTTCTCCAACCCTGCCCGCTCAGGTCCAAACAGCACCGCCACACGCTGTCCTGCCCCAATACGGCTGGCGGCCTCGGCCATTGCAGCTTCGGGGCTGAATACCGGCTTGGTCAGATCGCGATCCCGCGCTGTCGTGGCAAAGACGAAATCTGCATCGGCTAGCGCCTCTGGCAGGTCGGCGCACAGGCGCGCCTCGTCCAACAGACGCCCCGCGCCCGATGCCATGGCAACAGCAGCCGGGTTGGGCCAGCCGTCACGCGGTGCGACCACTCGCATATGGTCCAGACCGAAATTCCACATCGCCCGCGCGGCGGCGCCTATATTCTCGCCCATCTGGGGCCGCACCAGTACGATTGACGGAATAGAAGGCTTTTGCACGGGATCAGACATGCTGCGCCTCTTATCCGTCACCCCGCACCGCCGCAAGCTGGAGGGAGTTTTCTTTTCCGAAACCTTGGGCTAGTCAGGCGTTCAACACAGTAAAGGACGTCGCCATGGAAACGCCGGAACAGCCGCAGATTTATCTGATCACGCCACCGGAGATCGAGCTGAGCAGCTTTTCCAACGATCTGGCGGCTGTCCTGGACGCGCATGAGGTCGCTTGTGTGCGTCTGGCGCTTGCAACCAAAGACGAAGACCGCCTGTCGCGCGCCGGTGACGCGCTGCGCGAGATCACCCATGCCCGCGATGTGGCCCTTGTCATTTCCGACCATCTTATTCTGGCCGAACGCCTTGGCCTTGACGGTGTGCACCTCTCCGACGGGGCCCGCACGGTACGCCATGCGCGCAAGGAACTGGGCGAAGACGCGATTGTCGGCTGTTTCTGCGGCACCTCACGACATGACGGCATGTCAGCAGGTGAAGCCGGAGCCGATTACGTGAGCTTTGGCCCTGTCCAAGCCGGAGCCTTGGGCGATGGGTCATTCGCGGAGCTTGACCTCTTTCAGTGGTGGTCCGAGGTGATCGAAGTTCCCATCGTAGCCGAAGGCGGATTGGACGAGGTGATGATCCGCACGCTCACCCCCTTCACCGACTTTTTCGGCATCGGTGAAGAGATTTGGGCACAGGACGATCCAAAATCAGCGCTCGAAAAGATGATCAACGCGATGGGATGACCTTGGCGGAGGTTTACAAAAACACCCGTTCAATCACCCACCAGACGCCGATGATCGCAATGATGAGCGACCCGGAGACCGATACCGCCCGGAACATCACCGGATAGGCGCGCACGGCACCTTCGTCCCCTTCCAGCTTTGCCAGCAGCGCCGCGCGCACGGCCAGCCAGATCAGCAGTGCTGCCATGGCAATGACCGTCAATTGGCCCAGTTCCACACCGACGTTGAACCCAATCAGCGCCGGAATGAATTGCGCTTCGGGCAGTCCAAACTCCCCCAGAACAGACGCAAAACCAAGGCCATGCAGCAGGCCAAAGCCAAAGACGACCAAGGGACGCCAGCGGCTTAGCCCTGAAACAAAGATGTTTTCGACCGCGACATAGACGATGGATGCCGCAATCAGCGGCTCGACAATCTGGCCGGGGATGTTGACCAAGCCCAAAGCCCCCAGCGCCAACGTGACCGTATGGGCCAGCGTAAAGGCGGATACCTGCCAAAGCAGTGGTCCCAGATGCGTGGACAGGAAAAACAGCCCAAGCACAAAAAGGATGTGATCCAATCCCTGCGGCAGAATGTGATCGAACCCTACGGGAATGTAGCTGCCAAAGGCGCCAAGGCCGCTTTGCGCATCGCCCCCTGCCAGCGCAATCTCCGGGCTGGTCTCGCTGCCATTCAGGTATCCGGTGAAGGGTTCATCGACGCCCTGCTGGCGCAACACCATTGCGCCCGCGCCGTCTGGCCATGTCACGGTCACGGTTTGCGCGTCCTCTGGCACAAGGCCTGTCAACGTCCACTCTGATACGCGAGCGAGTTCGATATCGATGTCCTCAGGTACCTGCACTTCGGTGCTCGACAGGGGCACCGGTTGCCCATCCACGACCAGCAGTGGCAGCGCGTTCCAGCCGTCGATCAGCTCTGGTGCACGCACGGCGATCTCAGACGCCGACAACGCGCGCAGGCTGTCGTAATCGCCCGCGTTCTCCGCGTCATTGGTATCATCGACGGCATCAAGGTCGATCCCGGCCAGAAAAGCCTCAAGATTGATCCGCAGCACAAGTTCCGCCTGACCGTCCGCAACCGTCAGATCTCCGATCGTTGGCTGGACTTCATGTGCGCGCAAGCCGCTTGCAAAGCCCATGACCAGCGTTGACAATGTCGCCAGCAGCACCAGCTTCCAGTGGGTAAAAACAAGAGAGTCGCGCATGTATCTGTCCCGTCTGTTTGCCGTTTTGATTGCAGCCTTGCCAATTTCCGCTGCTGCCCATGAATTCTGGATCGAACCAGAGCTTTATCAAGTAGATGCCGGAGAAAGACTAGAAGCCAAGTTCAAGAATGGTCAGGAATTCGAAGGCAGCACCCTGTCATTCTTCGACCGCAGCTCGGCCCGGTTCGAGATGATGGCGGATGGCAAGACCACACCCATCGCGCCACGCGCAGGCGACTCGCCAGCACTGAACGTGGAGGCACCCACAAAAGATGGGCTGGTCGTCGTCGTACACGAGACCACACCCTCTTTCGTTACATACCGCGAATGGGAGAAATTTCTGAAATTCGTCGCCCACAAGGATTTCAGGACTGCTGAACAAGACCATATCACCGCAGGCTGGCCCCAAGAGAAATTCCGCGAACACTATACCCGACATGCCAAGGCGCTCATCGCGGTAGGTAGCGGGGCCGGTGCGGACGCTGCGATGGGCCTCAAGACCGAATTCGTCGCTTTGACAAACCCTTACGATCCATCATTCGCCAATAACATGAAGGTCGAAGTGCTCTATGATGGGGTACCGCGCCCGGATGCACAGGTCGAGGTCTTTGACCGTGCACCAGATGGCACCGTCACCGTGACGCTTCACCGGACCGATGCACAGGGTCAGGCATCCATCCCGGTGCAACGCGGACATGAGTATCTTTTCGATGCCGTGGTCCTGCGCCCTGCCGATGATGAGCGCACAGCAGAGCTGCCGATACTCTGGGAAACCTACTGGGCGGCGCTTACCTTCAAGGTGCCAGAATAACCCTGCTTGCCTCCCGGCGGACCAAGCGGCTACACCGCGACCATGGCAAGAGCACCTGACATCCTTTGCATCGGCTCCGTCCTCTGGGACGTGATTGGCCGGTCCGAAAACCAAATGCGCCAAGGCTCTGACATGCCGGGGCGCATTACGCAGCTTCCGGGCGGTGTGGCGATGAACATCGGGATGGCGCTGGCCCGCTTTGGTTTGACGCCTGCGTTGCTCAGCGCCGTTGGGCGCGATGCCGAAGGGGACGAATTGATCAAGGCCTGCGAGGCGCGTGGCCTGATCACCGATCACATTTACCGTTCTGAAGATCTGCCAACGGATAAATACATGGCTGTCGAGGGCGCGAACGGCCTGATCGCTGCCATCGCGGATGCCCATTCGCTTGAGGCGGCTGGCGACAAGATTCTTCTGCCGTTTACAAATGGCAGCCTGCCGGCACCCTATTCCGGTGCCGTCGCACTCGATGGAAATCTCACCCTTGATCTGCTGGCCGAGATGGCACACAGCCCGCTTCTCGCCTCTGCCGATCTGCGCGTCGCTCCTGCGTCTCCCGGCAAGGCACTGCGCCTCAGCCCGTTTATTCAGGCGCGGCGCGGGACTGTCTACGTCAACCTCGAAGAAGCGGGCCTGCTGTGCCAGACCTCTTTCACCACTTCGGCCCAGGCTGCAGAAGGCCTGCTTGTCCGGGGGGCCGTGCGTGCCGTTGTCACGCATGGCGGTGACCCGGCAACCGTCGGTTCCGACGCGGGCCTTATAACCCTCACACCGCCCGAGGTTCACGTCGCCCGCGTAACCGGTGCCGGAGACACTTTCATGGCCGCCCACATCTCAGCCGAACTGAAAGGGCGCAGCCCCCAAGAAGCACTGTCGGACGCCCTTGAAGCCGCAGCCCTCTATGTCTCCGGAGAGACCAAGATATGACCGATTTTCCCCTCACCTTCAGCGCCGAAGTGGCCGAGGCCCGCAGCGCTGGTACGCCCGTCGTCGCGCTGGAAAGCACCATCATCACCCATGGGATGCCCTACCCTCAAAACCTTGAGGTTGCCCAGCAGGTCGAGGCGGATGTACGCGCTTGCGGTGCCACGCCTGCAACAATCGCCGTTATCAACGGCACGCTGCACATTGGCCTAGACGCCGATCAGCTCAGCGCACTTGCACAGGCCAAGAACGTCGCCAAGTTAAGCCGGGCAGACATGGCGGTTTGCATTGCCGCTGGCCGCACCGGTGCCACAACTGTCGCCGCGACGATGATTGCCGCCCACCTCGCCGGTATCTCGGTCTTTGCCACCGGCGGCATCGGCGGCGTGCACAAGGGGGCCGAGAACAGTTTTGACATCTCCGCCGATCTGATGGAGCTGTCCCAAACCCCCGTCACGGTTGTGGCCGCAGGGGCCAAGGCCATTCTGGACGTCGCCAAAACGCTTGAAGTGCTTGAAACCCAAGGCGTCCCTGTCATTGCCGTGGGGCAAGACAGTTTCCCCGCATTCTGGTCGGCCACTTCGACGCTCAGGGCCCCGCTGCGCCTTGATGATCCGGCTCAGATTGCGCTCGCACATCGCACCCGCGCGGCGATAGGGCTGCCCGGTGGCCAGCTTGTCGCCAATCCGATCCCGGCAGAGGACGAAATTCCTGCCGTCGATCTGGCCCCGATCATCGCACAGGCGCAACGCGATGCGGATGCCCATGGTATCTCCGGCAAGGCCGTGACACCCTATCTGCTGCAACGTATATTCGAGCTGACAGGGGGACGCTCGCTGACAGCCAATATCGCATTGGTGCGCAACAATGCCCGCCTTGCAGCCCGGATTGCAGCGGCCCTTGAGACAGTGGTTGATTAAATGCTCATCACTTGCCCGGATTTTGTGCCCAGAGCACCTTGAAGCCATTGTCGCCGCTTCACAAAGCACATAGCTAAGAACGGTCTATGACCGGATCCGACGAAAATGAACACACCCTTTGACATAGAACCCCCGCAGCCAAGGCGCAGCCTTGTGGGGTCACTACGCGCGTCCTTTCTGACCGGCTTGGTCGTGATTGCCCCGGTGGGGCTGACGATCTGGCTGATCTGGTCGGTGGTCGGCTGGATTGACGGGTTTGTTTTGCCGCTGGTGCCGCAGGCCTATCATCCGGACCGGATGATCCAGGACTTCTTTGGCCTTGATCCATCCGTCCAGATCAACGTGCGCGGCCTTGGCGTGGTTATTTTCCTGATGTTCACGATCTTCGTGGGCTGGTTGGCCAAAGGTTTTATCGGACGGTCCCTGATCCACTTTGCAGAGAACCTGGTTGAACGCACACCCGTGGTGCGTACGATCTACTCTGGAATAAAACAGATTTCCGAAACCATATTCGCCCAATCCGAGCGCAGCTTCGAAAAGGCCTGCCTGATCGAATACCCGCGCAAAGGAATTTGGGCGCTTGGCTTTATCTCAACAGATGCCAAGGGTGAGGTCACCGCGAAAGCCGGAGACCCGAATGAGGCGATGGTATCGATCTTCTTGCCGACGACACCCAACCCCACGTCCGGATTTTTGCTGTTCTTTCCCAAAAAGGATGTGATTGAGCTGGATATGTCGGTTGAAGACGCGGCCAAACTGGTGATCTCTGCCGGTCTGGTCTACCCGCCGGAACGCGCCAAATCCGAGAATAGCGACCTGCTGGAACTGACTGACAACGTGGCAGAGGCCGAAAAAGAGCGCCTCGAAGGCTGAGTCCCCATCACGGCCTATGCGAACATCTCGCGTAGATCGACACTGCTTTCCTTGCCAATCTTTGATTTGTGATCGTTCAGGAACTGCTCTGCCGCACGCTGCCCGGCGTCCTTGAGCGTCGCAATAACAACGGGGTTCGGCACCATCTTGGTGGCAACCGAAAGCTGCTCCATAAGTGCATCGTCAGCAATCATGTGCACGCGGACCCGGCTCATCCGGCCCTCTTCCAGGGCGCCCTGATCCAGCAGACGTTGTACGAACTCAATCGCACGCAATTCGCGCAGCAGGCTTGAGTTAAAGCTGATTTCATTAATCCGGTTCTGGATCTGTTTTGGGGTGATCGGCAGATTGTCGCGTTCCAGTGGGTTGATGTTGATGATCACCAGATCATCAGGCAGCTCCTGGTTGAAAAGCGGAAAAAGCGCGGGGTTGCCTGTGTAACCGCCGTCCCAGAACGCCTCGGCCCGCCCGGTTTCAGAATCGTGCAATTCGACCGCCTTGAAGATCGTCGGCAAACAGGCCGAGGCCATGATTGCATCGGGTGAAATCTCGTTTCCTGAAAAGATCTTGATTTTACCGTTTCGAACCCGCGTCGCACAAATATAGAGCAACGGTGCCACACCGTTGCAAACCCGGTCATAGTCGAACTTGTCAACGATATCAGTCAGCGGATTGCGATAGAACGGACCGAAATTATAAGGCGAGGTTACGTTAGAAACGGCGTCAGCAAAGGCGACAGGCCAGCTATACTCAATGGCCTGGCTTAACGCACCAATGCCAAAAGGTGCCATCCATGCCGACATCCGCAGATCACTGACCCCCGCGATCTGTTCCCAAAGCCAATCCAGATTCTGACGGGCACCTTCGGCCCCGCCCGTCACCCATCCTGCCTTGAGGGCGGCGCCATTCAGCGCCCCCGCCGAGGTCCCGGAAATTCCGCAGACCTCAATGTCATCCTCTTGCAGCAGACGGTCCAGCACGCCCCAGGTAAACGCGCCATGTGCACCGCCACCCTGCAAGGCCAGATTGATCTTCTTTTTCTTCCCCATCGCCCCGCGCCTCAAAGCGCGGTCCAGCCGCCATCGACGCTGATCGTGGTGCCGGTGATTTGGGCTGCCGCATCAGAACATAGGAAAGTCGTCGTGCCGCCAATCTGTTCAACGGTTGCAAATTCCTTGGACGGCTGCCGCGTGAGCATGACATTCTCGATGACTTCCTCACGGCTCATATCGTATTCCTTCATCGTGTCGGGGATCTGCTTTTCCACAATTGGCGTCAGCACGTAACCCGGACAAATGGCATTGCACGTGATGTCCTCTTTCGCGGTTTCCAGCGCCGTTGTTTTGGTCAGCCCGACAACCCCGTGCTTTGCCGCGATATAGGCCGCTTTGAAGGGCGACGCGGTCAAACCATGCGCGGAAGAGATATTGATCACCCGTCCCCAGCCTGTCTTGCGCATCATCGGCAAGGCAACAGCTGTCGTGTGAAAGGCCGAAGACATATTGATCGCAATGATCGCATCCCATTTTTCGACCGGGAACTCCGGAATGGCGGCGACATGCTGAATGCCCGCATTATTGACCAGAATATCGCAGCGTCCCGCGTCCTTGATCAACTGGCGACACTCATCGCCCTTGGACATGTCCGCCTTGATGTAGCGGGCGTTGGTTCCCGTCTCATCCGCGATTTCCTTGGCCAGCGCGTGGTCTTCGTCGTCATCGGTGAATGAGTTCAACACCACATCCGCGCCCGCGCGCGCCAGCTCCCATGCAATCCCAAGGCCAATGCCCGAGTTTGATCCGGTGATGACGGCTGTCTTGCCTGAAAGATCGATCGTGAAAGCCATGTCTGTCTCCTCTGGGTATTTGCTGCAGGCGCATCATGCCGTGCTGCTTTGCAGAAGGGAACGCATGAAACGCAGCATTGGTTGCAAGACCATGCCACGCGGGCAAAAAAAAACGCCAGCACGAAGCTGGCGTTAAGTTATTGAGGCAGGTTTCATACAGGCAAGAAACCTATCGAGCAGTGACACCTTTATAAGAGATCAACGGCCAAACGCCAAGTATAAAGTTTGAACTGGACGTTAACCCCAATTAACCATAGGCCCAACAAAACAAGGGCGGTGCAGGACTGTTGCGGAAATGGCGATAGATTTTTTCCAGAGACTGCGGGGCGTTGCGGCGACTTCTTCACTGATTCTCTCAGCCGCCGCCGCGCTGGCAGAGCCGATGCATGGGCTATCTATGTATGGGGAACCTGCTTTGCCACCGGATTTTGTGTCCCTGCCCTATGTGAACCCGGACGCGCCGAAAGGCGGGCAGATCACGTTGGGCAACACTGGCGGCTATGACAGTCTTAATCCATTCGTGCGCAAAGGCACCGTTCCCTGGCAGCTCAGGCACTTTACCCACGAAAGCCTGATGGGCCGTTCCTGGGACGAACCCTTCACGCTTTACGGTCTATTGGCCGAATCGGTTGAGCTTCCCGAGGACCGCGCCTGGGTTGCGTTCACCCTCAGGCCAGAGGCACGATTTTCCGACGGAACACCCGTCACGGTCGACGACGTTATCTTTTCATTCGAGCTGTTGGGCACCAAAGGTCACCCGCGCTACCACGGACTGTATAACCAGATCGAGCGTATTGAGGCCACCGGTCCGCGCACTGTTAGGTTCACATTCAACACCGAGAATCGTGAGCTGGCCCTGCTCGCGGGCATGCGCCCAATCCTCAGCAAATCGCAATGGGAAGGCCGCGATTTCGCCAACGCCGCGCTTGCAGACATCCCGCTCGGGACCGGCCCTTACGTGATCTCGGATTTCGATGCGGGCCGTCAGGTCACGCTGACACGTAACCCCGATTACTGGGGGGCCAATGTGCCCTTCCGCAGGGGCACGCATAACTTCGATCAGATCAAGATCGACTTTTACGGCGATGGAAACGTTCTGTTCGAAGCCTTCAAGGCAGGCGAGATTTCAGCCGTGCGTGAATTCAACGCCGAAACCTGGGCCACGCAATACGACTTTCCGGCCATCACCCGTGGCGAGATCGTGAAATCATCCTTCCCGCATCAGAAACCATCCGGCATGACGGGCTTTGTGATGAACACCCGGCGGGCGCCGTTCGATGACTGGCGCGTGCGCGATGCGCTGATTCACGCCTTTAACTTCGAATATATCAACGAGACGCTGACCGGCGGCGCCCTGCCCCGTATCACATCGTATTTTTCAAACTCCGTGCTTGCTATGGACCACGGGCCCGCCTCCGGCCCTGTGGCCGCCTTGCTTGCGCCCTTTGCCGATACCCTGCCGCCCGGCGCGCTGGATGGATACGATCTGCCTGTCGCGGATGGCTCGGCCCGAAACCGGGCTGGCATCCGGGGGGCAATGAAGCAATTTCAAGCCGCAGACTTTTCCGCCGAAGGCGGTGTCATGCGAGATGCAGATGGCAAGCCTGTTGCGTTTTCCATCCTCCTGTCCAAAGGCAACGCCGAACACGGCAAGATAGCAGAGATTTACGTCCAGGCCCTGACTCGTCTGGGGATTGATGCGCGGGTCGAGACGGTGGACGAGGCACAGTTGACGGAACGCATCAACGCATTCGATTTCGACATCGCCCATTTCCGGCGCGCGCTGTCTCTGTCTCCGGGCAATGAACAGCGCTTCTACTGGGGGTCAGAGGCCGCGACACAGCAAGGATCCCGCAACCTCATGGGCGTTCAAAGCCCGGCTGTGGATGCGATGATCGATGCGATGCTCGCCGCCAAGACTTCACAAGATTTCACTGCCGCGACCCGCGCCCTTGACCGCATCTTGACCGCCGGGCGCTATGTGATCCCCTTCTGGCAATTCAACGAGGGGCTGATCGCCCACCGGGCCGAGATGAAATACCCCGACACCCTGCCGATCTATGGCGACGGGCCGAACTTCATGCCCGAAGTCTGGTGGTGGGACACGTCACAAAACTGAAACAGAAACGCAATATCGCGATCCCATGAATATTCTTGTCCTCTGCACCGGTAACTCCGCCCGGTCGATCCTGCTGGAATCCCTCCTCAACCATCTGGGGGACGGGCGGGTCACCGCCTATTCCGCTGGCAGCCAGCCTGCGGGCAAGGTGAACCCGCATTCGATCGCGCTGCTGTCGGCCAAAGGCCATGACGCCAGCGGCTTCCGCTCCAAAAGCTGGGATGAATTTGCCGGACCGGACGCGCCGGAAATGGCTGCCGTGATCACGGTCTGCGGCTCTGCCGCCAAGGAAACCTGCCCGATCTGGCCCGGTGCGCCTGTACGCGCCCATTGGGGCGTCGAAGACCCCGCTGCGGTCTCTGACGCCGATGCGCCAGCCGCCTTTGCCGAAGCCTATGCTATTCTGAAACGACGGGCCGAAGCCTTTCTGGCCGCGCCTGTTGAAACCATGGACGATGCGGCGCTCACAGCCCACCTCAATTCCTGTGCGGCCGTCCAATGATCCACCAACTCTTTGCCGAAGCGCTTGGCACCGCGCTCTTGCTGATCTCGGTCATCGGCTCTGGCATCATGGCGGTGAACCTTGCCGACGGGAACGTCGCATTGGCCCTTCTGGCCAACGCCATCGCAACGGGCTGTATGCTCTACGTGATCATCACGACCCTTGGGCCGATTTCGGGCGCGCATTTCAATCCAGCCGTCAGCCTCGCGTTCTTTCTGCGTGGCGACCTGCCCGCCTCGCTTCTGCTGGCGTACCCGGTCGCGCAGGTCATCGGCGGCATCCTTGGCGTCTGGGCCTGCCATGCCATGTTCGACCTGCCTATTCTGCAATGGTCCACGACCATGCACCGCACCGGGGACGCACAGTGGTTCTCCGAAGGCATTGCCACATTCGGTCTGCTCTTCGTCATCTTCGGCGGCATCCGCTCGCGCCCCGAGGTCGTGCCCACCCTTGTCGCGCTCTACATCACCGGGGCGTATTGGTTCACGGCATCCACAAGCTTTGCCAACCCGGCCGTCACCATCGCGCGCGGCTTTTCCGATACTTTCGCAGGCATCAACCCGGGTCATATCTCGATGTTCATCCTCGCTCAGATCGTCGCGGTGGGGGTCGCACATCCGATCCTGAAAGGGCTTTTTTCAGACACGCCACGTATCTGAAACGAGGATCACACCAGCGAGGTCACCCACAGGATCGTGGCGTCCTCCGCGCTGACGGACACCACGTTGTGACCCATCGTGGCGTCGTAATAGGCGCTGTCGCCCCGCCGCAGCTCAACCGGTTCATAAAACTCGGTGTACAGCATGATGACCCCGGTCAGCACGTAGAGAAACTCTTCGCCGTCGTGCCGGACCCAGCCATCAAACTCTTCCATCGACCGCGCCCTGATCCGGGCACGATAGGGCAGCATCTGTTTTTTGCGCAGACTGTCGCCCAGCAATTCATGCTCATAGGTTGTCGTGGCCTTGGCCTTGCCCTCGCCCGACTTTGTCACCGCCATACGCCCGTTGATCTTTTCCGCCGCCGGCGGCGTAAACAGCTGCGGGACTGAGATTTCCAACCCCACAGCCAGTTTTTTCAGCGCGTCATAGGTGGGGGACATCTGTCCGTTCTCGATCTTGGACAAGGTGGACCGGGCCAGCCCGGCCTGCTTTGCAGCCTGTTCCAGCGTCCACTTGCGGCCCTTGCGCAACTCCCGCACCCGTGCGCCCAGATCGACGGGCGGAGCTACGTCGGCTTCCCCGCTTTCGCGGGCGATCCTGATCAAGCTGGGGGCAGCATCCTTGTTCATTCCGTTCGTATATCCATCTGGTCCGCACCTTGCAACGCGGCCCGCACTGGGCTAGCGGAGGCAGCATGGATGTCACTGCCCCCTGTCCCGATCCATTCAACTTGGCCGCCTATGTTCTACAGGCCGGTGCCGCGACCCCTGAAAAGGTCGCGCTGTCCCTGCTGTTTGAAGATCACGCCGAAGACTGGACCTATGCCCAACTGATCCAGGCCGTGCTCGGAACGGCCACGGGATTGCTGAATGAAGGGCTGGTGCCGGGCGATATCGTTCTGATGCGCCTTGGCAATACGCCCGACTTTCCGCTTGCCTATCTGGGTGTGCTTGCCGCCGGTCTGGTGCCCGTGCCGACCGCGGCGGCCCTCACCGAACCCGAAGTCGCAAAAATCATCGCGACGATCGATCCCAAGCTGATCCTGCGCGATCCCGGGGTGCCCTGCCCCGAGGCAGAAAACACCATCAACCTTGAACGTCTGCGCGCCATGCGCGAGCTCGCACCTGCCGATTATCACATGGGTGATCCGAACCGTCTTGGCTATATTATCTATACCTCTGGCACCTCCGGCAAACCCTCTGCGGTGATGCACGCGCATCGTGCAATCTGGGCGCGACGGATGATGTTTGACGGCTGGTACGGACTGCGGTCTGACGACCGGATGCTGCACGCAGGCGCCTTCAACTGGACCTACACGCTGGGCACTGGCCTGATGGACCCCTGGACCATCGGGGCCACCGCCCTGATCCCCGCCCCCGGCACAGCGGCAAGCGATCTGCCCGGCCTGATCGCCAGGCACAAAGCCACGCTTTTTGCAGCAGCACCCGGCGTCTTTCGACAAATGCTCAAAGGACTGGACCCGGAGTATCTGCCGCACCTCCGCCATGGCCTCAGTGCCGGTGAAAAGATGGCGGCCGCCGTGCGCGACGCGTGGAACGAGGCGACTGACACCCCCGTATATGAAGCCTTTGGCATGTCGGAATGCTCCACGTTCATCTCCGGCTCGCCCAACACCCCGGCCACGGATGGTGCCATTGGCACCGCACAGCCGGGCCGAAATATCGCGATCCTCACGCCCAAAGGCGCGGCGCGCCCCAATACCCCCGGTGTGATTGCGGTACATCAGTCCGATCCGGGGCTGGCGATGGGCTATCTCAACGCGCCGGATCAATGGAAAGCAAAGTTTGACGGCGAGTGGTTCCTGACAGGTGATCAGGGCATGATGGATGAAGACGGCCAGATCACTTATCTGGGCCGCAGCGACGACATGATGAACGCAGGCGGGTTCCGGGTCTCACCGCTTGAGGTTGAGGAAACCATGCTGCATGCGCCCGGCGTCACCGGCATCGGCGTGACCGAAGTCGAGGTCAAAAAGGGCACGACGGTGATCGCCGCGTTCTACACCGCCGAGGCACCGATCAAGGAATACACGCTCACCGACTATGCCCAGGACAATCTTGCGCGGTACAAGCAACCGCGCCTATACGTCCACGTTGATGCGCTACCCACCAGCGCCAACGGAAAACTCATGCGCGCCCGGCTGCGCGCCGACTACGAGGCCTCCAGAAAATGACCGTAAAACTCGACATTATCTCCGATCCGATCTGCCCTTGGTGCTACATCGGCAAGGCCCACCTGGACAAGGCTCTGGCCGATCACCCAGACCATCCCTTCGTGATCGAATGGCATCCCTTTCAACTCAATCCCGACATGCCCCGCGAAGGCATGGACCGCCGCGCCTATCTTGAGGGCAAGTTCGGCGGCAAGGAAGGCGCGGTCCGCGCCTATGCGCCCGTGGTGGAACATGCCGAAAAAGCGGGTCTCACCATCAATTTCGAAGCAATGCAGCGCACCCCGAATACGCTGGACGCCCATCGCCTAATCCACTGGGCAGGCATTGAGGGTCGGCAAACCGCTGCCGTCTCGGCCCTGTTCAAAGCCTATTTCGTCGACGCCCGCGATATCGGAGATGCCGACGTGCTTGCCGACATTGCCGACAGCATTGAAATGGACGCCTCTGTGGTGGCACGCCTGCTGCAAACGGATGAAGATACGCAGATGATCCGTGATCGGGATGCGCACAGCCGCCAGATGGGTGTGACATCGGTTCCGACCTTCATCTTGGCCAACCAGCACGCCATCCCCGGTGCCCAACCGCCCGAGCTCTGGGCCAAGGTCATCGCTGATCTTTCAGCGGCTGCCTGACTATGGCAGATGCGCCACATAGCGTGACCTAGCGACAACATTGCTTTGCCAACCGGGCCGCGCTTGCTTACGATTTTCGCTCAAGAGGCAAAGACCTCAACAAAAACAAGAATGAGCGGGCAGATGGCAGACAACAAGACACCCCCAAAGCGGATTCATTCCGCGGGAAATACCAGTATTCAATACGACTTGGTTGCAGGTAGCCTGCGCTGCGTGGCGCGACTTTTCGTTGCGGATCCGACCCGCGACATCAAAGCGATCTGGCGCAATGAGATCGGGAAGGCAGCCGTAACAGGCCCAAGGGCGGCATCATGATGCAGATCAGGCCCGACGCACCCCGAGTGATACTGACCTATGGTCGATTCGATTTGTTTCATCAGGGACACGTCGGTTTCCTGCGGCAGGCCTCTCAACTGGGAGGCGAGTTGATCGTGGGCTGCGCTACGGATGATTATGCCGCAGCTTTGGGACAGCCCTGCACAATGGATTATGACGCCCGTCGCGCGCTTTTGGAAAGCTGTCGATTTGTCAGCCGCGTTATCCCGCATAGCAATGGCGACCAAAAGCGCAC
>Ga0316197_10001823_pt1 | contig 15128 bp, 8 predicted proteins | sample OudBiesiAoxic_MG_FD_204939 | JGI IMG/M metagenome (GOLD analysis project Ga0316197, IMG submission 204939) | Coastal sediment microbial communities from Oude Bieten Haven, Netherlands - site A oxic | ecosystem: Environmental > Aquatic > Marine > Coastal > Sediment | place: Netherlands...
CGGTGTCGACCCGCGAGGCACGCCTGAGGTAAGGCTCGCGATCTCTCGCTGGGTGGCGGAGCTGCTTGCTGGGACAGTTGTCGGCAAGGCATCTATGTCCGCCTGCCGATGGGTGATCGCACTGACAATCTCTCCGGCGTTTCCTCTCCTCTCACCTTCCGCCTAGATCGAGTATCGATCCGAACGATGACATGGAGAGAGGCGGCGGATCGAGCTCCCGATGGACGGATGCTCGGAAGACGCGCGAGGCGTCTAGGCTTTGCCCAATAGGCCGTGCTTGACAGACCGTTGCGGCGGGTTGCCGATCCAGAGGCGAAGCAGGGCGTGGTAGAAGGCGTCGCCCTCAATCAGGTCGAGGCGCTTGCCGGCGACTGCGATCTGGGTGCCCTTGCCAGGAAGGAAATCGATGAGTACCACGCAATCTTCCTCGAGGACTTTGTCTACGAAGCAATCGAGGAAGCGCTCGAGCTCCTGGTTGTATTTCTTCTTCTCGGCCGACGTGAAATTCGTCTCGATGTTCTTGCGCACCGTCGACTCAAATTTCTTTCCGGTGACGTCGCGGAGCATCTTGATCTGGATGCGCTTTTTATCGGGATCGGTGTAGATCGCGCGCTCGTCTTTGCTCGGGTTGGTGACGTAGAGTCCTACGTGATAGACCTCGAAGCCGAACACCGTTCGTGTGGCCGTCCCGTTGAGCGTCAATTTGTGTTTCTTGACCTTGCTCGCCTTAGAGAGATGGCCGAATTCTGCTGCTTCCGCTCCATGGACAAGTGCTAGGCATCCAACAGCGGAAAGGAGGGCAGCAAGAATAATGTTTTTCGTCTTCATAGGTTCAATTTCGATGTACTCTGAATTCCCGTCAAGGTATGTGAATATTTTCCTGTGTGAAGTTTCTTAGTCACTCACAGGGGTGTTTTGTTCAAATTATACGAAATATTTTTCCGCAGGCCAGGTGAATTCGGCGGGCTCTGGAGAGATCGGCGTCGAGATTTGACCAGAACTGGAAGGGGGATCGTCTGCACGCGCTAGGGTGCGACGCATTCTTGAGGGGCTGCATCAAGATTGCTCGCCTCTTGGCGTAGAGGGCGTCAAGCGCGCCTCTCCGCACAGATTGGCCTTGCCGGGAGGCGGGCGAAGGCGGATGATCGGCGAATTGACTGTGATGTCTGCTAGGAGAAGTAGAGTCGTCGTGACCGGTGTGGGTTCTGGGAGATCCGCTCTCGGGAGCCTGCGCCCGTGCGTGCGGATCGCGGTCGCCGTCCGGCTGGAGCGGGCTGGCGATCTGGGCAGAGCCAGATGTGGGGGATGAAGCGGATACTTGCATTGGATGGGGGTGGGATCCGCGGGGTCTTTTCGATCGCGATCCTCGAGCGGATGGAGGCGATCTTGAGGGAGCGCTTCGCCGGCGACAGGGATGGCTATGTCTTGGCCGACTACTTCGACTTTATTGGCGGGACGAGTACCGGAGCGATCATCGCGTCGATGCTCAGCAAGGGGATGTCGATGCGGGCGGTGCGCGAGAGCTATGAGCAGCTCGGGCCGATCGTCTTCCGCCGCAAGCCGCTGTGGAAATCCTGGCGTGCCTTCTACGGTTCCGAAGCATTCGCAACACTACTCAAGGACATCTTTGCGGAGGCGCCCCACGAGGCGATGACGCTCGGGTCGAAGAAGCTGCGCACCTTGCTCCTGGTGGCGATGCGCAACGGTTCGACGGGATCGACCTGGACGATCACCAATCATCCCGATGCTCCTTACAACCGCCGCCGGAAGAATGGCGTGCCGACCAACCTCGACATCCCACTTTGGCAGCTGATCCGGGCGAGCGCAGCAGCGCCCGGGTACTTTCCGACTGAACTGGTGACTCTCTACAGCGACGAGGGGGATGTGCAGCAGTTCGAGTTTATTGATGGTGGGGTCTCACCATACAACAACCCGTCAGTTGCAATGTATCTCTCGGCAACCCTGCCGGCCTTCGGCATCAACATGCCACGGGGGGAGGGTGAACTCTACCTGTGCTCGGTGGGGACTGGAGCCCTGCCGGAACGCTATGCGCCGGGACAGCTAGGGCGGGTCAATGTCGTCGGTGGTGCCCTGCGTGCCCTGCGCGGCTTGATGGAGTCCGTGCGGGTCGAGCAGGACAAGATCTGTCGCGTGCTCGGACGGACCTTGCACGGAGCCACGATCGATAGCGAGATCGGGGATTTGAAGGGCGCCGGCATGGGGCAGTTTCTATACACCCGATACCAGCACCAGTTTACGGACGCGGAGATCGAGCGCTGCCGGCGCGAGACCGGTAGCAAGAAGCCGCTCGAGTTGGATGATGTGGCCAGCGTCGGAACTCTCCTACGGATCGGTCGAGAGTATGCGGATGCGACCGTTAGGCCTGATCACCTGCCGTGAGGCTATTAGTCGCCGGTGAGCGAACGGGCGATCTCCTGGAGCTCAGTATAGGCGGCGGCGATCTCCCTTGGGGTCGGGGCGTCTGCCGGTAGGGATGGGCGGACGTCGATCGGATATGGGGGCAGGAACCGGGCGGGCGTGTCCTGCCAGGTGGTGTCGCGATCGATGCTGGTCGGGTCGGCGATTCGCTTGAGACTACGGGCGCAGAGGTGCAGCACCGAGCCGCATTCGGTCCACGGGAATTCATCTGGCCTGGGGACGATTCGGACGCTTGGGACGCTACGCCGGACGTGGACAATCGAGGCTGTGCCGGCACCTGTCTCAAGGTTACTGGAGAGATCGTCGTCCGCATTGTAGAGAGCGATCAGTAGGTGGCTGTGGGTGGCGACGAATTCCCCAGCTGCCCTGTAGCGCAGGTTGCAGCGTTCGGAGTCGTCGAGGTCGGCGCGGAATCCTTCTCCGCGCGCGTCAGGATCGAGCTCCTGATCGGTGTGGAGGAGCACCGGGAAGGCTTCGATCGGGTGGCTCGTGTCGGCGATGAGGGAATCGAATACCTGCTGGGCGCCCGGCTCGACGGACTCGCCGCAAAACGAGCTCGATCTTCGATAGCTATCGGCGGGAAATGGCAGGGGGGCAACGACTTCAATCCCCTCGTCGAGGGCGATCTGCGCCGCGATGGAATCGGCGCCTGGAGCGAGCGAGGTGAGGAGGACGATCCGTTGCTTGCCCAGCCCGAGCCCGCCTGACGGGCAGGAGTGCCGATCGCTTCCCGGGGCGCTCATCGCATCGAAGCGTGGCCACCAAGCCTCACGGTGAGGGCTCTCGCAATCTGGTTCGATCTCTGCCCCCTCGCGCTGCGGAGGTTCACGGAGCCAGCGGAAGATCGTCCGCAGCCGTTCTCTGATAACAGGCTGATCGATCGCCGGGATGTCCATGTAGCCAGTGACACCTATGACGAAGGCGGAGTTGGAAGCTGAGGAGCTCATCTGAAGGGGGTGGAAGCCAAATGAGGGCGCTGATGGCAGCGCCGCAGAAATGCTGGAGCTCGCCACGATATCTCGTTGCAGGCTCCGATTCAAATACTGGATGGCCGGGTTGTGGTCCAGACCCGGGGCGGCGGGCTAGATGATCTTGCCCGACTGGCCGTTGATCGAGACGCTGTCCCCCCGCGAGAGACCCGTATCGGAGACGACGACAACCTCGTCGTCGAGTTTTCCGGTGGACGGTTCGTAGGCGACAACGTGGGTGCCCTTGGCCTCCGAGTTGGTCGATTTCGGATCAGGTTTCACCCGGATGTACTGACGTTCGGTCGACGAGGAAGATTTGCTTGTCTTCGAGCGTGCGGAAGCGAGCTGTTTTTCCGAGGCCTGGTATTCTGCGATCGCCCTGAGCGCGCGGATCGCGCTCACTGCGCGGCGGGCGTCACTGGACATCGGGACATAGCCGCCCACTTGGGTCAGTCCCTGATCGAGTGCATCCCCCATCCCTGACAGGTCATCGGTGCTACACGAAGAGGTGCAGAGCGCCGTCAGTCCGATTCCGGCCATCGTGATTGAGCGCCTCCAGCCAGAGGGCAATTCGAGCTTGGTGCCTGTTTTGTTCATCTTACGTTTCATGGTTTTGGTTCTCCTCCAGTCACAATTAAAGTCAGCTAGAGGCGGTTGCTGGGGGACAGAGATCAGAGACCTCATTTAGGCGGGTGATCCTCTAGCCACTTCTTAGCTTTTTCGGTATACAGCCTGCGCGGTCTCGACATCTCACCCATGAGGTAGCGGACCTCTTCCTCGTTCCCCTTGGGATCTTTCTCCCAGAGGTAGCTCGCATACTGATACATGCAGTAATCATCGTCCAATTCGGCCCCGCGTTTGGCAAGCTCAATCATCTCATCGTCCCAGTGCCCTTCGTTGTGGAACATCCACATTTCCAAGAGACCTGCGCGAGCCTCGCCATTGTCCTTGTCGAGCACTAGCACCTTCTGGTAGTAGTCGATCGCTTTCTTGGCGGCCTGTTCGCCATCGAAGCCACCGTCGGGATCGTTTGCCTGCGGTTTCCCCGTGCCGATCCCATGGTGCCAGCACTGGGCGATCACGAGGGCGGCGCTCGCCTCGAAGATGGCGTCGTCGACGCTCAGATCAAACTCCGCAGGGGTGAAGTAGCGACGGTCGAGGTGCCTTGCGCGAAACGCCTTGTAAGCCTCTTCCATCAAGCTCAAGCCGAGCGCGGCGTTGCCGGGCAGTTGCAATCCGGGGGTCTGGTCGTATTTGAAATGCAGATGCCGCGTCAGCAAGCTCCCTTTCTTGAGCCGGCAGACTTCGCTCTGGCGTTCGATCCCCTGATCGAGCAGTTCAAAGCCCTCCTTGAGCCGCAGGTTGGCATCCTTGATCCGCTCCTCTTTGATGAGCCCGTCAGCCAACTCGAGTTTCTCGTTCGCGAGCGCGAGCTGGGCGATACCCGATTTGAATGGCGGCTCGACCACGCGATTGAGCGTTTCGATATCTGCTTCAGCTACCCACGATCCCTCGAGCGCCATCCTCAGGCAGATGAGCTCGATCCGCGCTAGAACTTCGCTTGGAATCTCTTCGGCTGGGCGCTCGCCCGCCTTCTCGATGGCTCTCTGTAGCCCCTCCGGAAGATCCGTCTTGCTCTCGGAGCGCAGGGTCTTCATCAGCTCTGCAGAGAGTCCGGCGTAGTCGACTTCCGGCATCGGCGCTGGCTCGGGCGCGGGCGCGGGAATTGGATCGGTGCCGGTCCCGGGCTCGCTGCCTGGTGCAGGGCGAGGTTGCGGGTCACTGTCAACGACCTCTCCGGCGCTGCTATCTGCGCTTTCGTCTGGCTTCTCGCTCGGGGGCGGAGAGGTGTCGTCACTCGTTCCGCGAATCTCAGAGCCCGGATTTGGCGGATTGGCTGGAGGTGAGTTGCCCAGCTCTGGATCGCCAGGCAGGAGTCGGGCGAGCGCAAAACTCCCAGCCAGGAGTACCACCGCACCGATCGCGAGGACCGCTGGCATCTTGCGCCGGGAGCGCTTCGCCTTTAGCATCGCGACGAGGCGGTTCATGCTCGAGGAGAATTCGTTGTGGGAGAACTGGACGCCGTTGAACAGGCCGAGTTTCTCGATGTCAGGCGGCAGGCCGTCTTCGGGAAACGTGAAGTCGGAGTTCATGAACGGGATGATGTTCGTCTCGCACTCGATCGCGTGGGCGATCTCCTGCCTGACCCAGTCACCTTCGTTCTTGCATCGTTCGAGGCATCCGCGGGTCAGGATCACCACGACGTCGGGCGCCTTCTCGATCTCCGTCAGCAGCGCCGTATTGAACGGGCCACTCTGCAGATCCTCCACATCTAGGAACACGGGGAAACGTCGCCGCCGCAGCTCTCGCTCGACCACCCGGGCAAGCGAGCTACCGGTATCCCGCCGGTAGCTGATAAAAATTCGTCCCTGCTCGCTCATTTCGCCTGATCTGAAAAAGTGCGCGCCTCCGACCCCCAGGGGGAGGCCATCCCACGACTGACATGCTCCCGGTGCAATCCAGACGAGTCCGGACAGCCAGTTCTCGGGCGCTCGAGCATGGATCCGGAGTTCGATTCTGGGTCTCTGAGCCTCATTCCCGATGGACCTTAGCAACATGGCGGAGGGCTGTCCAACCCCTTTTGATTGCCTGCTTGTGGTGATTCGCAGTGGCAATTCCAAGTCTCCGTACCCGGCGACACAGTAGCTTAGATATTCAGTCTGAAGGCTTGCGCCGCGGGTGATCGGGTTGATACGCTCCCCCTCTACGGCCGCTAGGTTCCCTCGGCGGCCCCGTGAATCCTCCGATCCAGTCGAGGCATCGGCAGCAGTCCATCAACATTCCAACCACGCAAGCAATGAACCGAATCCTCACCGAACACCGCGACGATTTCGACGAACTCTACCACATCTTCGAGACGGCCGAATTCCTCAAAGGGGGCCACCATGTCCGGGTGGAGATCTACCAGGCGATCCACTCCAAGACGACGCGCTTCGATGTCGTCGCCTACGAGATGAAGGATGACACCTGGGTGCGGTGGGGCGAGTTCCCGTGGATCGACCAGCCGGATCCAGAAGCTGCCATGAAGAAGGCGGTCAGCTTCCTGAAGGAGAGGATGGGGCCGCGGCTGGATGCGGTTGAAGAAGCAGAGTAGCCTGATCAGCACGATGGCGACCACGGTGCTTTCGGGCAACTGAGAGGAGATCTCAATTCAGATCCTTTTTTGAAGTTGATGATCAACTGAGAATTTGCTAACTCTAGAGCGCAATATGTGGGGGACAACGACCAGCGCGGCCGGTTCTGATGATGAGGGCGACGAAAAATCGGGTGACGCTGATAGCCTTCTCTCGCTGAGCTACGATGAGCTCAAGCGGATGGCCGCCCACATGATGGCGAAGGAACGGGCCGGACACACCTTGCAGGCAACTGCTCTGGTTCATGAGGCCTACCTCCGCCTTGCCGATGGTGAGGGGAACGCCGGCTCCTGGCATAGCCCCGCCCACTTCTTCTCTGCGGCCGCCGAGGCAATGCGACGGATCTTGATCGAAAATGCACGGCGCAAGAAAGCAGCGAAGCGAGGAGGGGGAGCCGCTCACACCGTGCTAGACGACTCGAAGATCGCGATGCCGACGCCACCAGATGAGCTGCTCGCAATCGATTCGGCGTTGGAGAAACTGGAGGCGGAGGATCCGCACCTGGCCAACGTGGTGAAGCTTCGCTATTTCGCAGGTATGACAATCCCGGAGACCGCGCAAGCGCTCGGTAGCTCAGCCCGGACGGTGGATCGCCAGTGGGAATGCGCACGAGCCTGGCTCTATCGCGAGATTTCCGAGTCGGAATAGGCGGGCGCCGGGATTTTTGGAACTTGTTGGCGTGATTCCCCTGGGGAATGCGCACGCAAGGTAAGTAGTGTCAGCATGAGCGATCGAGATATCTATATGGATTTGCCAGAGGGGGCGTCGCGGGAGGAGCTGGCGGCCTACCTGGACGAGGCTTGTGGCGATGATGCCGAGCTGCGCGGGCGGGTCGAGGCGCTGCTCGCTGCAGGAAAAGAGGCTGGTGAGGACTTTCTGGCGACGCAGCAGGTGGCGGAGGGTAGTGGAGTGCCCCCGACCCCAGCGATCGAGCGCGAGGGATCAGTCGTAGGCAATTACAAGCTGCTGCAGGCGATCGGCGAGGGGGGATTCGGGGTCGTGTACATGGCGGAGCAGCAGAAGCCGGTGAAGCGGCGGGTGGCGTTCAAGCTGATCAAGCCCGGGATGGATTCGAAGCAGGTGGTGGCGCGCTTCGAGGCGGAGCGGCAGGCGCTGGCGCTGATGGACCACCCGAACATCGCCAAGGTACTCGATGCCGGCGAGACGGCGAGCGGGCGGCCATACTTCGTGATGGAGCTGGTGAAGGGGGTGCCGATCACCGAGTTCTGTGACGAGCACAAGCTGAGCACCGGCGAGCGCCTGGAACTGTTCGTCGACGTGTGCCGTGCGGTGCAGCACGCGCACCAGAAGGGGGTGATCCACCGCGACCTCAAACCGTCGAACGTGATGGTGACACTGCACGACGACAAGGCGGTGGTGAAGGTGATCGACTTCGGGGTGGCGAAAGCGACGCAGGGGGAGCTGACGGACAAGACCTTGTTCACGAAGTTCGAGCAGTTCATCGGGACGCCGGCTTACATGAGTCCAGAGCAGGCGCAACTGAGCGGCCTGGACATCGACACACGCTCTGATATCTACGCCTTGGGGGTGTTGCTCTACGAGCTGCTGACGGGGCGCACGCCGTTTGACCAGAAGGAACTGCTGAGCGCAGGCTACGATGAGATGCGGCGGGTGATCCGCGAGGACGACCCGCCGAAGCCATCGACTCGGATGGGGACGCTGGTGGAGGCGGAGCTGACAGATCTGGCAGATCAGCGCAGGTCGGAGCCGAGGAAGCTGAGGGCGCTATTGCGAGGCGAGCCGGACTGGATCGTGATGAAGGCGCTGGAGAAGGATCGGAAGCGGCGCTACGAGACGGCGAACGCGCTGGCGATGGACGTGCGGCGATATCTGGCGGACGAACCTGTCGACGCAGGCCCGCCGGGGGTCGGCTATCGGGTCGGCAAGCTGGTGCGGCGCCACCGCGCGACGGTGCTGACTGCTGGGGCGATGGCATTCCTGCTGGTGGCGGGGGCGGCGGTGAGCGCGTGGCAGTGGCGTCGCGCGAGCAGCAACGAGAAGGTGGCGGTCGAGAGCGGGGTGCGGGCGATGGAGGCGGCATCGGTAGCCGAGCAGACAGCGGAGGAGCTCAAAGACACGTTGGTGCGCTCACATTTCGCGGCGGCCAACGAGGCTCTTGAATCGGGAAAGTCCGGCGAAAGTCTGGCGTATCTCGCGCAGGCGATGCGCACCGATCCGGATTTCTGGCCGGCGGCGTTCCAAACGATGCAGGTTCTATCAGACCAGGCGTTCCTGCATTCGGCACCGCATTCGATCACTGGCGGCGCACCGTTCCGGAGGGTGATTGCGAGCCCCACCGAGGAGATTATTGTCACGGAATCGACTGACCGAAGGGGCGAGGTATGGGATGCGGCTTCTGGCCAGAAGCTCGCAGCGCTGAGGCTCGGGACGGAAGACGTGGGGCGAATCCAAGGCGTTCAATTCAGCCCCGATGGCAGCCTCGTGTTCGCCGCCCTGATCGATCGCGGTGGCGATATCGTCGGATTCGATCCCCATTCTGGGCGGGCAATCACGCCACCCATTGATGTCGAGGGGATCGCCAAGCCCTGGTTTCGGGTCGGCTCCAACGACGATGCGGGTCCGCTAGTCCTGGTCGAGCATGGAGATCCCTCATCAATTCAAGTGTTTTGCTGGACTGGCGTCAACTGGAAGGCTGGGCCTCGCCTCAATATGGGCGGAGGAGTGGCCTCGGTCGTTCGCCAGTCTGAACGACCAACCAGTCTGGAAGCCAGGCGGCAGCAGTTCTATCTCGAACCGGAAGGAACCGCCTTCCTCGAAACAGCTCGCTACAGTTACCGGCCGGTATTTGGCTTCAGCCCCGATGGGCTGCTGATCTACGCCCACTTCGCGAACGGAACCACGGGAGCATGGGACGCGATGACCGGAATACCGAAGATCGAGCCGATCCAGAATGGCAATTTCAACAGCGTGGTTCGAATTTCTCCAAGCTCTGGTCAAATCGTCATTGTTGCTAGGGAGGAGCGGTCTGTCCTGTGGGGGGCGCTCGACCAATCTGGTAGCCCACCGATACGGAAGGATCTCACGTTTGTGCCAAAGAAGTTCGCGTTCGCTGAGGACGGGACAAAGCTGACCGTCGCGGGGTGGACGCAGGACGGAGCCTTGAATCGTTTTCATGTGAGGGTCTTTGATCTCGAGACGGGTAACCAGGTGTCACAGATTGACGAAGACGGATTCTCCATGCAGTGGGCTCTGCCTGCCCCGTTTCCAGATGGGCGGGCAGACTGGTGGGCGCAAGATCGCTTCGTCGCGGATCCCTGGCTGGTTGGGGCGGCTTTCGACGACGGCAGACGACTGAAAGTTTGGGATCCAGATTCGGGAATGATCCTGTGCGAGTTTGATACTGCGGAAAACCCGGTGGAGGCGTTCACTTTCCTGCGCGATGGCAGGAGGCTCCTGACGCAGCACCGGGACTATTCGGTTCGTCTCTGGGATGTTTACGAGGGGGTTCCAATCACGCTCCCGATGGCGCATGGTTGGAGGCCATACATCGCGATCCCCGGGGTCGATCAGACCAAGGTGGTGACCTACGATCCCTCGGTCCGGCGAATCACTATCTGGGATGCCCGGGATGGGAAGCCGCTGATCCAGCCCATTTCACATAGCCAGAAGGGCAATTGGAGAGACCATCTCACACTTCCGGGCACTGGGAGGTTCGTCCATGTGACGAGGGAGGAGCACGGTGGCGAGCTGGGAATCTGGCAGCCGGGCTTCGGCGCACCGCCGATGCTGGACTCTCTGATGCCGACCGAGGCCCCAGTGAACCATGTGGTATTCAATCCCCGCGGGGATCTCCTCTTGGGATGCATTTCCACCGCAATAGACAGGCCGGGCTATGTGAGGATCTGGGACGCTTCGACAATGGAGATGGTCGATGAGATTGTGCATCCGGCGGGAGTCGTCTATGCGGAGTTCAGCCCGACTGAGAACAAGATCGTATCTGTGTGTTTGGACGGAGGGGTAAGGCTCTGGGATCGCGATGCTGGACGTTTTTCTGTCGAGCATTGGCAAGAGCGCGTACTCCGCAGCTCGGGTCACGCGAAGCTGCATGCGCAGAATTCCCTAGCATCGTACATGGGTCACAAGCAAGGGCAAGCGCGGGCGCACTTCAGCCCGGACGGGAGGACTGTCGCCATGCATTCTACCCGCGGACGCATCTCTACATGGGATGTTGGTTCCGGTGCCACCCACTTCGAGTCTGACGATTGGCGCGGTCCCATGGGCCTCTCCAATCTGGCATTTAGCCCAGATGGGAGAAAACTCACCTTGTGCTCCCAGCACCGTATCCCCGTGCTCGACACGTTTACCGGCGAGCAAATCTTCCCTGCGCTCAGACTTGATTCGCTGGCTGAGGACGCGCGCTTCAGCGCCGATGGAAGATATCTCTTCGGCTCGCAGTGGCCGGGGCAAGCCCGCCAGTGGGACGCTACTAGCGGTGAGCTGAAACACGTGCTCCTGACCGGAACTCGGACGCCTTGGGAGGGGTTCACCCACTTCATGATCCACCCCGATCCGAATTCATTTCTGGTCGCGAACCAGACCAATTGGGGGCCTGATTCCACGGCTGGATTTGTCAACGTCTGGAACTGCGAGACTGGAAAACTCGCCATGAACCCGCTTTGGATCGGCGGGCAGAGCGAGGACCACCTCTTGGATTTCAGTCCTGATGGCAGGCTCCTCGGCGGGGCGACGAAGAATGGCGAGGTCGTGATCTGGGAACTCAAGTTGGGGAAAAGGATGCTCCATCGTCCGGCTACAGGCGAGCCGATGTACAGCACCGATTTCAGTCGGGATTCGACGATGCTGGCAGTTTCTTCGTCACGTGGGGTATCGGTGATCCACCTGCCGTCGGCCGGTGGATCGGCGCCGCATTGGCTACCTGATCTCGGGGAGGCTGTCGGCGGCAAGCGCCTTCTGCCATCGGGGCGGATCGAACCCACCGCCAAGGGTGCATTCGCGTCTGTGACAAAGGAGATCGATGTCGCACAGACCGAAAAGGTGGACGCTCATTGGGTGCGCTGGCTCGTTGACGATCGGGAGTCTAGGGCCGTCTCACCATTCTCGACGCGGGGGCTCTTAGACTACGCATCCCACCTATCGAGGGCCGGCGATCTTGAAGATCAGATGCGGGCGATTCAACTCTGCCCCGGACGCGGTGAATTTTATGCCCGCGCCGCCTATCTCTACGCGGTGGATCCACGCCGCGACGAGTTCCGTGCGCATATCCGCAATCGCTGGGATGCCACGATCCAATACTATTCGTCCAAGGCGGTCGAGCTGGCGCCGGACTCTGGGGAAGTGTGGGCATTGCGGGCAGCGGCTTTCCAGAGGATCGGCTATTCTTCTGCGGCGGATTCGGCGCTAGTGCGTGCCATGGTCATTGCCGCGAACAGCCCGACGGTGTGGTACGTCCAAGCATTGCAACAACAGGAATCTGGGGAGCACGAAGCTGCCTACAGTTCGTTCGTTAAGGCGATCACCCTCCTCCCTGGCAGTAGCTTCGGGAAGGCAAAAGCGGATGAACCGTTCTATCCTGCCCTTCTAGCCGAGCTTCGATCGTTCGGCTCTTGGGCTTCGTCAGCGCGGGCACTGGCACTGGTAGGGCAGGCAAAAATCGGAGAAGGAAGACTGTCTGAAGCCCGTTGGCTTTGCCGGCGGGCTGGCGAACTTGCGGCAGATCAAGACGAGGTCGTCGTCTGGGCAGCTCACCTGGCGCTGGATCCCCGACCGGAGAACTATGAGGAGGCGGCGAAGATTCTTGACCGCCGGATCGCTGACTACCGAGACGGTGGAATCACGCCTACGGAAACTGCCGACCTGGAGAAGCTCGTCATGCTATTCGACCAGGGAGGGCGTGTTGATCAAGGCCGCAAGTGGAGAATCGAGTTGGCGCAGTTGCATCAGGTCGACGGCACCTCCATAACGTTGAACGATATGGCCGTAGAGGCGGCAGCGATGGGAGACTGGGAGACGGCGCGGGCCAGTCTCGAACAGGTCCTGGGCGGTGGAATTGAAGAGATGAGAGGGGCTGGTGTCGAATGGATGAAGCTGGCCTCGGTCTATCTATTACTCGGTGACGCCGAGGCACATCAGGCGCTCGTGAGAAAGATGGTCGAGCGCTATTCGGGTTCCGGGCAGGCTGCCTCTCTCGAGCGGACGGCGAAGTCATATTTTGCGGCTCCGATCGACCCGGCATCGCCGCTCTCGAAGAAGGTTCAAGAATTGGCCCATCGCAGTGTCGAGATCGCCGATGGCTATCATGAATGGATGGCCTTGTGTGCCGGTATGGCAGAGTACCGAATGGGGAATCTCGTCGAAGCGAAGCGCCTGCTAGAGGAGGCTCGAGATTCCCCCCAAAACGAATGCGCAGCGCTCGCTCTCCCATATATCGCGATGGCTCTGCATCAGGGCGGGGAGAAAACCGCCGCCTTAGGGCTACTGAGACTGGCAGAAGACGCAATCGCTCCGTTTTTAGCTGAGATCGATAGCGCAGAGGGGCCGTCGGTATGGCACGACCGTGCTTTCGCAATATTGGCGCTAAAGGAGGCAAGGGCAATGATCCTTGATTCAAACCCTGCAGACCCATGAACGATCGCGACATCTACATGAACGCTCCTGAGGGAGCCAGCCCAGAGGAGCTGGCGACCTACCTAGCCGCGGCCTGTGGCGATGATGCCGAACTGCGCGCGCGGGTTGACGCGCTGCTCGCTGCAGGAGACGAGGCGGGTGAGGACTTTCTGGCGACGCGGCAGGCGGCGGAGGGCAATGGAGTGCCCCCGACCCCAGCGATTGAGGGGGATGGATTAGTAGTCGGCAAATACAAGCTACTGCAGGCGATCGGCGAGGGGGGCTTCGGGGTCGTGTACATGGCGGAGCAGCAGAAGCCGGTGAAGCGGCGGGTGGCGTTCAAGCTGATCAAGCCCGGGATGGATTCGAAGCAGGTGGTGGCGCGCTTCGAGGCCGAGCGTCAGGCTCTGGCGATGATGGATCACCCGAACATCGCGAAGGTGCTGGACGCCGGAGCGACCGAGACCGGGCGGCCCTTCTTCGTGATGGAGTTGGTGAAGGGGATCCCGATCACCAAATTCTGCGACGAGCAGAACCTGAGCACCGAAGAGCGACTGGAGCTTTACATCGACGTGTGTCGGGCGGTGCAGCACGCGCACCAGAAGGGGATCATTCACCGCGACCTGAAGCCGTCGAACGTGATGGTGACGATGCACGACGACAAGGCGGTGCCCAAGGTGATCGACTTCGGGGTGGCCAAGGCGACGCAGACGGATCTGACCGACAAGACGCTCTACACGCGCTACGAGCAGTTCATCGGAACCCCGGCCTACATGAGCCCGGAGCAGGCGCAGCTGAGTGGGTTGGACATCGATACGCGCAGCGACATCTACGCGCTGGGGGTGCTGCTCTACGAGTTGCTCACCGGCAAGACGCCCTTCGATTCAGGGGAGTTGCTGAGTGCGGGCTACGACGAGATCCGTCGCATCATTCGGGAGGAGGAACCGCCGAAGCCGTCGACACGGGTCGGGACGATGGAGGATGCGGAGCTGACCGACCTCGCGAAGCACCGCAAGTCGGAGCCGCAGAAGCTGCGTTCCCTGATCCGTGGCGACCTGGACTGGATCGTGATGAAGGCGCTGGAGAAGGACCGGACCCGGCGCTACGACACCGCCAACGGCCTCGCGATGGACGTGCTGCGGCACCTGCGCGACGAGCCCGTCACCGCCGCGGCCCCGAGCGCCGCCTACCGCATGCACAAGTATGTGCGCAAGCACCGCGCCATGTTGGGGACCGTCGCGACCATCGCGGCGGTGCTGGTGGCCGGGATCGTGGTGAGCACCTTGGCGTGGAGGAAGGCGGCCCGATCCTCGAGCGAAGAGGCAGCGGCCAAGGAGCTGTTCAAGTCGCAGCTCGAGACCACCGAGCTGCTCCAGGCCGAGACCGCGGTGAGTGACCGCAAGTCGATCTTCAGCCTGGTGGATCCGATTCCGTTGGCCGACAATCCGGGACTCGGGATTGCGAATCTCGTCCGTTACCTCCGCGAGAACCCGACCAGTCACGTCGCGGCGGAACGCCTCATGGCGGCTCTGCGGCAGCGCGCCTTTCCGACTCCGCTTCTGGAGCCCTTCGACGATGCGCATGGAGCCTGGTTCAGTGCGGATGGGGCCAGGATCGTCACCACCGACATATTCAGCGGGGAAGTAAGGATTCGTGATGCGATTACGGGTGATCTGCACCGCGTCATCAAGCCCGGCTTCCCAGTTTGGTTTGCTCAGTTCAGCCCGGATCCGAGCCAGAGCCTGCTCCTGACGCTGGAGGCGGCGGTCACGTCGAACCGGTGCCAGGTGAGGGTCTGGGACTGGATGACCGGGGAGCCGGTGGGGAAACCCCTCCAGCACTCGAATGCCATCCCGTTTGCAAGATTCAGTCCGCAGGGCGATCGCATCCTCACCGGGGACGACAGCGGTGTGGCACGAAT
>Ga0316197_10001824_pt1 | contig 15113 bp, 12 predicted proteins | sample OudBiesiAoxic_MG_FD_204939 | JGI IMG/M metagenome (GOLD analysis project Ga0316197, IMG submission 204939) | Coastal sediment microbial communities from Oude Bieten Haven, Netherlands - site A oxic | ecosystem: Environmental > Aquatic > Marine > Coastal > Sediment | place: Netherlands...
GAGATCGTCGAGGAACCGGGCCAGAATATCAGCCTCCTCCTGGCCAGTTTCGAACGCGAGATCCACCCCGGCGTCCGAGAACAGGGTCGCGAGCTCCCTGAGCCGGTCGATCAACTTGGCATAATCTGGATCGGAGGGATCTTCCGGCAGAAATCCGGCGTGAAAACTGACCAGGCCGAGATCCAGTTCCCGGCACGCCCCGACCACCCCGTGGGCGATTTTCAGGTTCGCCTCCCAGTGCTCATCGGGCACCACACCACCGGTTCGCTGGATCGTTTCGAGCGTCGTGTAGTCTTCGCCTACAGTCCCAAACATGCCGGAGACGATCTCTATCCCGGCGTCCGCCAATTCCTTCCCGATGGAGGCCCCGCCGGCGCTTCCGCGGTGGTCATTGAGAGCGAGCTGAACCTTGCTCAGCCCCAGTGACTCGACGTCCGAAATCAGGTCGGCTGTAGTGCTCGGCTGCAGCGACCAGCTGCACACCGCAAGGTTATCGAGGAGGTTTGTGCTCATATCCATTTCAAGATTCGATGAGGGATTCGATGAGAGAAAGCATGGGATCAGATCTTGGGATGGGAACCCTGATCGGCAGCTTCGTCAAGCTTCAAAAGGGTCTACACCAATCGACGCCCGCCATATGTGGATCGTCTAGTGATTCCCCGGCCGGGAGAATCCCAGGATTGCCGGATCGGGATCCGAGCGCTGCCTGTTTCAAGCCTGGCGACCTCGTCTCTGCTCCGACCGCCAGCGGAACAGTCGTCGGAGAGCCCGCTGTGAGACATCCCGCCAGCCACTAGAGCGCCGCGCGATACAAGCCCTCGAACGCAGCCGCATCCACGGCGACCGGATTGAACTGCGCGGTCCACTGCTCGGCCGCCTCCGCCGCCAACATCGCGATGTCGCGTTCCCCGACGCCGTAATCGCGCAGCTGCCTCTTCACGCCCGCGAGCGTCAGATGCTCCTCCAGCCGCGCTGGCAGATCGCCGGGGTAGAAGCTCTTGTAAAGCTCCGCAGTCGCAGGGTCGCCGGAGGCATTCATCCGGACGACGTGTGGCATCATCACACCGACCGCATCTCCGTGGACCAGATCGAAATGCGCGGTCAGCGGGTTCGCCGCAGAGTGTGCCGCCCCCAACATGCTGTTCTCGATCGCCGTCCCCGCATAGGCGGCCCCTAGCTGCATCCGCGCACGAGCTTGCAGCGATCCCGGATCACGGATCACCTCGCCGAAGCCCCGATCCAAGAGCGCGAACGCCAATTTCGAATACTGCACCGAAGTTTCAGTACGCTTCTTGGTCACGGCGGTCTCGACGGCATGGGTGATCGCGTCGATACCAGTATGCGCCGTGACAACAGCCGGCTGGGTTAGCGTCAGTTCGGGATCTAGGATGGCGATCGAAGCAGCCGCCTTCCTGTCTCCGCAAGCCATCTTCATGTGCGTCTCCCTGTCGGCGATCAGCGCGAACGACTGACACTCGCTGCCGGTACCTGCGGTCGTGGGGATCGCGATAAATGGGAGCATCTCTCTCTCGGCCTTTCCGACTCCCCAGTAGTCCTTCATCCGTCCACCATTGGTCAGGATAAAATTGCAGCCCTTGCCAGTGTCCATGCTGCTCCCGCCGCCAAGCCCGACAATGAGATCGATCCCCGCAGCCTCCGCCGCCGCCACGCAAGCATTGACGTCCTCGGTCGTCGGGTTCTCGTGCACGTCGGAAAAAACCGTCACCTCGAGCCCAGATCGATTGAGGATCCCCTTCACCCAGTCGGCATGGCCTGCTTTCAAAATCCCGGAATCAGTCACGAGCAGAACATGCCTGCCGCCGAGCTCGATGACGAATTCCCCGGCCCGCTCTACGCCCCCGGCGCCAAAAACCACACGGGTCCCAGGCGTATGCTCGAAGTCGATGACCTCACGCGGGACACCGATCCCCTCACACAGCGCCCCGGCCGTACACTCCATGGATTCAGGCTGCATTCGTGACTTGGATAGAACGCCGCTTGTAGAGAAAATCGAAAAGATTGCCCTCGTGAGGCTGATCCCATTCGACATGGTTGGTCGCCATCGCGCCGACATTCAAGCGCTCGATGTGAGGCGCAGCGATCAGTTCGTCTATCCACGACTGATCGTTCGTGATGGCCGCGATCGCGAGCGATTTGCCAATCGATCCCAACATCTCCGATTGCGGCATCTCGACGACACTCGCATACGGGAAGAGGAACTCGGTGTTGGCTAGCGGGTGCGCGATCGAATCACAGCGCATGATGGTCGGCACCATGTAGTGCATTCCGTCCAACTGCACATAGCGATCACTGCCACCGCGTAACTCGAGGCTCACATCGCGCGCTCCACCCTCCCCGAGCCCATCGGTGATCGCCGCATCGATCCCCTCCGCCATCAGGGGGTTGGCGAATCCGGATAGGTTCGCGGTCGGATCATCCGCCTTGCGAGGGACCATATCGACCAGCCGCTCGGCAAGTTCCGCCGCGATCTCGTCGCCATATTTCGGCACGATCACAGCCGACGCATTGATGCACGAGCGACCGCTGTTAGCGCTGATCGAACGGACCATCAGGTCGATGTGGTCCCGCCAGTTCTCGATCTCATCATCGCCGAACAGAATTTTGCTGCGCCCGGCGCCATGCACCTCGACACGCGGGTCGTTCTCGTATTCCTGCACCGTGGCATCGCCACCAAACAGCATCACGCGTCGGCTGCGGCGGATGATCGCACTCGAGCCGTCGTGATCAGCAGGGTAGAAGCTAAACGCCTCGGGGGGGGCGCCGACCTTGATGAACGCTTGGATGAGGCGCCACGGCGTCCACGGCTCCTCGCGGCCCGGTTTGAGAACGACCGGCATCTTCATGCCGATGGCAGGCGCCCAGAGCGCATTGACGGCCGGTGAGTTGCTCGGCAACACGACGCCGAGAAAATCTGCATTTGGCGTAAAGCTCAAACGCACTCCGTGCTGATCGCAGTAACCGCCATCAAGCACCTCGGGATCGAGGCCGCGTGAAAGCCCTTGGAAGATCGTCGGCACCTGCTGGAAGACATGGGTGAGGCGCTCCATGTTCATGCGGATCAGCGAGTGCGGCAGGCCACTGGTCGCCGACAGTGACTGAACGTAGTCCTCTGGCGTCTGCGGGATCTCCTCCTCACCGACGGGGAGCGTATCATTCAAAAAACACTCCCCCGCCTCCTGTGCCATCCGCAGCAGATCAGCTGCTTTAAACTTTTTCAGCGCAGCCCTGGTTGCGGAAAAATCCAGCAGGTCGCGCCGGATCAACCCACTATTGGCGAAGGTCACCCGAGCCGCCACCTCGTCGGTGCCAAGCTTCGGGATCTCTTGGACATCGAGCGAGCGGTACAGCTTGCCCTTCCGAATCAGCGTGATGGTTGGCACCTGGCTCATGACTAGTAGACCCCTTCGATCACTTTTTTTGTAAGTGCCCCGAACGGGCGCACATCACCAACTCCATCCCACGGGTAAAGCTCGTGGGGTTTGCGCCGGATCGCCTCATCGCGCTCCAGGAACCGCGGCATGAAAAACTCCTTGGTGAGCGTGGTCAGCTCGACCCGACCATACTCGCCATAGTCCATCGATTTGGCGGTGTCATCGGCATCCACCACGCGCAGCACCGCGCGCGGCTGCGGCGCGTGGTAGGTGACGCTGTAGGTCTCGTCCAATGGCACGCTGCAAGCCAGCCCCATCAGCGTGTTCCCGTAGGTCGGGACCAGCTGCGCCTCCCCTTCCAACACCTCCTCACACCAGAACTTCACCGACTGCGGGGTCATCGTCGTCCCGCCACAGAACACACCCTTGATCCCGTTTCCGGGGATCGAGATGCGTTCGCCAATGGATTCGAGAATCTTTGGCGTGGTGAACATGCACTCAATGTTTCGGTGTTTGATGATCTCAACGGCCTGATCGACGACGTGCTTCTGGTAGCGTTCGACCTCGTCGATCTGTTTTCGGAGGATCAGTTTCTTTACCCAGCGCGGGTCGAGGTCGACGAAGTAACAGCTGCCACCCCGGAAATTCGCGAGATGCTCGACGGCCAGACGGAGCCGCCGCGGGCCGGTCGGCCCGACCATGATCCAGTTCCCCCCCTTCGGGAAGCTCTCTTCACGAAGCGTGTGAGAAAACATCTCGTAGTCGTGTTTGTAGTCGTCCCAACCGATCCTCTGCTTCGGCAGCCCGGTGGTCCCACCGGTCTCGAAGATATTGTATGGTCTGCCACCCATGCCCAGCGGCACGAAGCGCTCATTGGGCTCATCGCGAAGCCAATCGTCCTGGAAATGGTCAAATTTTGCGATGTCGTCGATCGTCTTGATCTCCTCCCGCGGATCCCAGCCAGAGCCTTCCATCCACTCGAGCCAGAACGGGCATCCGGTGTCGGGAGAAAAATGCCACTCGAGGGTCTCGCGCAGGTGTTCGTCCAGTTCGTCTCGTGCTTGGTCGGCGGTCATACTTAAGTTGATACGGTCGGGGGGATCCTCCCGGGTCCACCTAGTTGGAAATTTTAGGGAAAAACTTGTCGATCGTCTCGTCGGAGGGCGGCCTGGTAGCTAGCGAGACCAGCACCATCGCGGTCGCGCCCGCCATGAAGCAGTAGACGACCGGGAGAACGCCGAAGAGGGTCAGCTCCTCGCCGAAACCTGACATTGCAAAAAATGTGAACCACACGGCGATCACCGCAATGATGGACGCGAACGCCCCTGCGGCGGTCGCCCGCCTCCAGTAGAGCGCAGCGAGGACAAGCGGGGTCAGCGCTGAGAATCCGGTAAAGCACCAGATTGCCAGGTCGAACACGTTCTTGTTCGCAAAGATCTGCGCTAGGACGTAGGTGATCACAACGATGGCGATGATAAATGACCTGGCGATCCAGATGATCTGCTTCTCGTCAAACTTCCCCCGCTCCGCACCGTGGAGGACGATATCGTTGGTGAACATCGTCCCGACGCAGAGGAACTGCGAGTCGAGCGAGGACATGATTGCAGCCAGGATCCCGGCAGTGAGGAAGCCCGTCAGCACCGGGCTATCGACTAGGATGTTGAGCATGTTCGATAGCACCGCCGCCGGTGGAAGACCCGCGGGGAGAAGCCCGGTCGCCCAGGTCCCGATCAGGACGCAGGGGACCCAGACCACCATGATGCAGATCGGGTGCGCGATCAGCGTCAGCTTGAAAGTGTTCGCACTTCGCGCGGTGAGCCAGTGTTGGAAGAGGTGCGGGAACATCCCGACGCTGAGCGGGATGAACATGTAGCTGAGGAACATCACCCAGGGCACTCCGATCTCGCGTTCCGCATCGACCAGCTTCCCATCGGGTGTCTTCTTCTTATGAACGATCTCCACGACATCACGCGCCAGGTGCGGCTGCTTACCAGCAAACGCTTCCACGTCCTCCGCGTGCTTTAGTTTCCCGACCACTTTCGGCTCAGCCAGCTTCTCGACGCTACTGGTCCCCTTGTCGTACCCGTATTCCTGGACGAGCGCCCCCTTGTCACTCACCCTAGCGACCACCTTGCCGGCCTCATCGAGCCCACCGAGCTTGCCCACGATGAAGGCGAAAGCGACGACCCCCATCGCCATGAACACGAGCGTCTGGAACGTGTTCGCCCATGCCGCCCCACGAGACCCGCCCGCAAAAACATATGCCAAGACCACAAGGCAGATCACCAGACCACTCAACCAAGCAGGGACGCCGCCGTCAAACAGCGGGTTCGCGTGTTTGAAGAGCTCGGGGAACGCGCCGGCCGTCACCGGCCGGATCGTCTTGCCCGCCCCGATCACGCCGATGAGCAGATATGGGATCACCAGCGCGACCAGCACCGGGAATAGTAGGTAGCCGAGCTTGTCGGACTCAAAGCGGGCGCGGAAGAATTGGATCTGGGTAACGAAGCCATGTTTTTTACCGAGCGACCAGAGCTTGACCCCGATGAGGAAGAAACAGGCGGCGTGGATCAGCCCGCTGCTCGATGCCATCAGCCCGTACGTCCCAATCCCGCGCTCGAACGCTTTCCCGGTCGACCCGACCAGCGCGAACGCGGTCATCGTCGTCCCGAACACGGACATCAGCAGGAGGAATGGCCCGATCGAATGGCTGGCCACGAAAAAGTCCTTGCTCGTCCCTCTCGACAGCCGCGAACTGAGCAACCCGAGCCCCAGAAGCAGCCCAAGGTAGCAGGAAATGACAATCAATACCGAGACTCCAGGGGCGATCACCGCAATCACTTCTCTCCTCCCTCATCCTCTGATTCTGCCCAGGCGACAATCTCGCTCGGCCACGCAAACTTGATCGCAAACGCCCACAGGGCAGCCGCGGCAAGAGAATAGCAGGCGTGGTAGAACAGCCCCGTGGGGATGAAGCCGAATACCAATCCAGCATTGCTCCAATTCCAGAAATCCTGATGCAGGATCGCCAGGAGGACGGCGAGGCCGAAGACGACTTTCTTCATCACTATTTGTTAACCTCGAATGCGTAGAGGTGTGATTGCGTGCAGATGTAGAGCACGCCATTCGCGGCCACCGGCCCCGCATAGATCGGCGCAGTGAACTCGACCAGCCACACACCCTTGAGGCGTTGGCCGGCATCGACGATCGCCAGTTCACCATCCTCGTTGCCCAGGTAGATCTTGTTGTCGGCAACCAGTGTCGAGCCCCAGATGTGGCTCTTGGTATCGTGGATCCACTTCTTGCGCCCGTTCTTCGCATCGACGCAGTGGAGGCGGCCACGGTAATCGGCGACGTAGACCAGCTTCTCGCCCGGCTTGTCCGGATTTGGAGCGACCGAGGCGGTCGATAGCGAACGCTCGATGTCGGTGTAGTCCCACACCTTCATGCCGGTCTCGATATCGATCGCGCTGAGGCGCCCGACTCCCTCGCCGTGCTCCGGATCCTGCCCGATGCTGATGTAGACCTTGCCATCATCGACGACCGGTGTCGCGATGCACTCGCTCGGCCCGTCGAAGGTAGCATACTTGATCGGGTTCCCGTCTTCGTCGATGCGGTACTCCGGGAGATTGCAGTCGAATTTCCAGATCTCTGGAAAGACGAGGAAGCCCTCCTCATCCTCCTTCGCCTCTGGATCGAAGGCGTAGCAGAAGCCGTCCCCTGCCGCGAAGATGATCGCCGGCTTGCCCTTGATCTCGCCGTAGGCTGGGCTCGACCAGTTGCAGTGCATGATGTTCTGCCCGATACCGGATCCCTCCTCACCGAGCAGCTCCCCGGTCTTCAGATCGAGCGCGATCAGCGCCGGCGCCTGTGGTGCCGGGATATTGGTGTGCGACCAGTCCACCCCATTTGAAGTCGTGATGAACAATTTTCCAGCAGCGATGAGCGGGCTGCTCGACGTGATATTGTGCGGGAACACACCGAGCTCTGCGCGCATGTCGTAGGACCAGATGATATCGGCATCGAGCTTGCCCACCTCGAGCGGCGCCTTCCCCGGACCAGCCATGTAGGCCCCTTCGTCCTTCATCCCGTCGTTGCCATTCGCCTGGCCGTTCATGTCGAGGCACACGACCTCTCCGCGGTTGGTAATGATGTAGCAGCGGTCACCCTCGACCGCTGCGGACGAGCAGATCCCGAGGAACTCCCAGTCGGAGACCTTGCCCGCCCCGAGCTTCGGTACGACCAGCTGCCAGAGCAGGCTGCCGTCCGATTCGTTGAAGCACATCAGCACCCCCCGGTCGCCCTCGTGCTTGGGATCGCGCGGGGTCTCGTTGTTGGTCCCGACCAGGATCTTGCCGTCGGCGACGGTGGGAGTCCCGTAGCTCTGCGAGCCAATCTTGGTAATCCATTTGACGCCTTTAGTGGTGGCAGGGTCGATGTCTTCGCTCCCCTTAATCTTCTTTCCCCCTTTGATGTCGAGTGGCATCGGAGCATCTGACGGAGACACCATGTTCCGGGCTGGGGTACCACCCCACTGAGGCCAGTCACCGGCAATCGCGGCCAGCGGGAGTGCCACGCCAGCGAACGCCAGCAGTCCATACAATTTCGGTCGTAGATTTTTCATAAGTTTGGAGGTCAAGGCTTGCCTAGTTCGGGATTTTTCAGGTTACTTCTTTATCGGCGAGATGCTAATATTGTCGACATACACGGTCTTCTGGCTCTGCGGCGAGAAGCCAAACAATCCGGGTGCACCCTGGGTGTGTCCCTGAGGATGCTTCACCTCGAAGGTCGGGGCAGACGGTTCAGGACCGCCCTTCGGCCAGACAGTTGCACTCACCGTCGCGGTACCATCAGCGGCAACGCTCACCCGCGTCTTGATCGTGTACCAGGTCTTCGCCTTGATCGGGAAGGGTTTGGATTCCTTCAGCCGCTCGTGGTTGGAACTGATCTCGATCAGGTTGGCATTGCCCTTCAAAACGATCGCGTAGCGCTGGTGGATCAGCCCGATATCCGACTTGATCCGGCGGTTCCCGTCGGTCATCAGGTCGGCCTGCATGACGTAGTCGCTCTCGTCCGGATGCCCGATAAATGTCGTCGCACGCTGGAAGAGGATATTTTCGAGTGTCTTGGACATGACCTTGTCTCCATCGAGGTCGACGACGTTCCACTTGAACCTGGCCCCGATCCACGGCAGCGGCGGGTAGGCGAACTTGGTTCCGTCAGGCGCGGACTCGCCGATCTCGTAGCCCTCAAAATCCTCGCTGTATGGCAAGTTCGGCAGCACTCTACCACGCATCACCCCCTTCAGCTCGCCCGCAGTCCCCATGAATGCGCCGGCCGAGGCCACCGCATCGGCTTCCGCCTTCAGGACACCACCGACAAAATCCGCATCCATCTCGGTCTTCACCTTGGCGGTCGGGGGGATGAATTTCTTCCATGAGGCATCGCCAACGGTCCCGGCGACTTCCCCCTTCGAGTCGAGCGACTCTACCCGGAACTTCTGGGATGTCCCGGGACGCATGAGAACATCGAGGGGCGTCGCCCTCAGTTCGACACCATCGCCAGCCGCTAGAGCTTCTGGCTCCGGCCAGGCCGGCGCCGTGATTCCGCTCTGCTTGAACTTCCAGCAATAGAGCTTGCTGGTCGTATGCATGAACAGGTGACCGTTCCAGACGATGGGTGATCCTACGCAATTCCCCTCCAGCTCCAGGTGGTGGAGAAGCTCAGGCCCATCGTCGCTGGGCTTGATGATGTAAAGCCCCTCGGCCATGATCGGCACGAACAACTTTCCATCCGCATATAAGGGTGACGCGTGGAGGTTGTCAGGACCCAGCTTCTTCGTCCACAGGATCTCTCCACTGTCCGCATCGACACAGTTGAGCTCCCCGGTTTTGACGGTCTGGTAGACACGGTTGCCGACCAGGGTCGGAGAACTCGTGAACATGTTGATGGGATTGCGCCAGACTTCAGATTCCTTCCCAAGGACGAGTTCCTCGGCCGCATCGAACGAGTCCGGAATGCGGATAGCGATCATACGCCCCTCCTCGGTGGTATCGAGGTTCTCCTTCCCGTGCGGGCAGATGATGGTGTCCTTGTAGATGACCGGACTGGAATTGACACCACCGTAGCTCATCTGGAATCGCCATAGCGGCCTGCCGTTCTTCACATTGATACAGACCATGTTCCCACACCCGGTCCCCGCATAGAACACCCGCTGTCCGTTGCGGGTCTCGACGATCGGCGTCGAGAACGAGCTATCCTTCGGTCCGACACCAGGCTCGGAGACCCAGACGAGATCTCCGCTGAGCTTGTCGAAGGCATAGAAACGATCGCGTGCCGGCCCCTGCTTGCCCCAGTAGCTAGTGATGCAGTGCATGATGACCAGATTGCCCTCGACGATCGGTGCACCGGTGCGCCCGTTCGGGAAGGTGAGCCGCCCGAAGCGCTCCATCATCGAGTGCTCCCAGAGGATCTTCCCGTCGCGGCTGACACCCATGAAACGCCCGTTGGTCGTCTGTGCGTAAATGTTCCCCGTCTCGGGATCGATTGCGGGAGCCCCGATCGAGTAGCGGTTGTAAATAGTGTCGCTGATGTAGTCGCGGAATTGCAGTTCCCACTTCTGCTTGCCTGTCGCGGCATCGAGCGCGGTCAAGGTCTCGACCAGATCCTCCCGCTCCCCCCTGTATCCGAGGACGACCATCTGCCCATCGTCCACGACCGGGGCACCGCGCCCGTGGAGGTCGTAGGTCCAGACAGGGGTCTCATCGAATTCCCAGCCCTCGTAGGTCTCAGCAGAGGTGCCATTCTGGTTCGGTCCGCGCCACCCATACCATTGGATCTCCTCATCAGCCAGCAGTGGCTGGCCAGCCAGGAGAAAGAGTCCACCAGCGAGCGCGGCGGAGATGGTAGGGGCGAATACAGATCGGATTTTCATGCTTGGCAGTGGCTGGATCAGTCAGATTATTAACAGAGTCTGAATTAAGCCCCAAGAGCCCAGTGGCAGCAACGATTATTTCGACTCCCTCTCCCATGGTTGGAGCAGGACAAAATCTCAGACAAATCGGCCCCGCAGTTGCGCTTCCCAGACGAACACCAGAAGTAACCTTACCGAGAATGGATGGATCAGAAAAACCAGATGCATGGAAACGTTGGTTCCGCGACCACGGCTCCCGGCTCCTGCTTTTCTCGCGGCAGCAGACGCGCAGCCAGGCGGACGCAGAGGATGTCCTCCAGGAGGCGATCGTCAGGTTATGGCGCACGGCCGGGTGCGCTCCTGACTCTCCCCCTCCGTCACTCCCGCTCGCCTACACCTCGATCCGCCATACTGCGATCGATCTCGCCCGCCGCAATATCCGACGCACCAAGCGTGAACAGAAGTCAGATTACCTAGTCGATGATTCCTCTGAGGCTCAAGACTGGTTTGGCACCGCTTCTCTAGAGGAGAAAGAGCGCAACGCGGCCGTCGCGAGCGCCATCCAAGAACTGCCAGAGAAATTCCGTGAAGTCCTAACCCTCAAGATCTGGGGCGACCTAACCTTCGCGCAGATCGCCGATACTTTGAATATCCCAATGAACACCGCCGCCTCCAGATACCGCTACGCGCTGGAAGGGCTGCGAAAATCCGTCAAACCCTCCTCCTTCTAACCATGCAACCAGACGAACACGAACTCCGCAGGCTCGAGCAGTGCCTGCAGCAACTTACGCCCTCCGAACCCGGTGAGGATTTGATAGCGCGGGTCTTCTCCGCTTTCGAGCTCCCGGCTGATGCGGCACCTGCCGAGAAGTCCGCAATCAGTCCGGCAGCTCCATCCCCTGCTTCCTGGAGCCAGCCATTCGCGGCCGCTGCTGCGGTTGCGATCATCGCGGGGATCATCGCGATCATCGGCCTCAACCGTCCGGAGAACCGCGCCGGCAATGGGGTCGCCGAGCAAGCGCAGCCCGTCACCATCGACCAGCCACATCCAGTTGGCTTCGTCCCCGCCCATGCACAGAACGCCTATCAGGGCAGCAACTTCGAAGACATCATCTTCACGGAAGACCGCCGCCCAGTCAGGGTCGTCCGCCTCCAGTTCATCGACAGCTACACCTGGGTGAACCCGGAAGACGGATCGCGCGTCGAGATCCGATTCCCGGTCGAACGCATCCGCTATTTGCCTGTCCCGACCGATTAGCCAAGCCGATCAAACCCAATCCACCTGAGCCAGATCCCACAATGAAAACGCATCCCATCTCCTTGCTGAGCCTTCTCATCATGTTTGCCATGGTCGGTCCGAAGGCATTCACCCAAACATCGGAGCAGGTCGACGCCACCCCGCCGCTGAGGCTTGAAATCAATGGGAGGCAGATCGCAACCGAAGGGGTTACCGGAACGATCACGATCCGCACCGACGGCGATGCGATCGAAATCGACACGGATGGCGACGGCGAAGCCGAGGAACACATCGAAAAGCTTGCCGAGGCGAGAGAGATGGCCTGGCTCGGCATCAAGACGATGGAGATCGCACCTGAGCTCGCCTCCCAACTCGAGCTCGAGGGAGGAGCGGTGATCGAAATGGTGCTTCCCGACAGCCCCGCCGAGAAGGCCGGCCTGAAAGATTACGACATCATCACGGCGGTCGGCAAAACGCCCATCGGCACGCCCGGGGAGCTCTCGGCTGCGATCCGCTCGATGTCGCCCGGCAGCGCGGTAGGAATCTCGGTAATCCGCAAGTCGGTGCCTACCAATCTAGTAGCGACTCTCGGGACTCGCCCAGAGATGCCGCAGGTGGACGCGGAGGACACGCCTGGCTTCGATTTCGGGGCTGACTTCGGCGGAGACGCGGATGAGATCCGCGAACGTATCGAGAGAATCCAGCAAGAGATGCTCAAAGGGATGAAACTGCGACTCGACGGCACCGACCTGCCCAACTTGGGCAAAGGCGCCGACATCGTACGCATGAGCAGCAAGACAACGAGCTTCAGCGACGGCGATGGTTCGATCACGATCACGATGAAGAACGGCGCGACGCACATCGAAGCCAAGGACGCAGAAGGCAAGCTACTCTACAAAGGCCCAGCCGAGACCGAGGACGACCGGAAGCAGCTGCCCCCCAAGGTTCTAGAGAAACTGGAGCGGTTCGAGGAAATGAATCTCGACATCGAAATCGAAGGCTTCGAGGACAAACTGCTCCCGCCGGCGCTGGAACTGCCTGAGCTACAACCTGCGAAACCCAAGCAACCAGCGGGTGGCGGCAAGGCCTGACCTGCCGATCGCCAGCTGCGGCGCCCCCCACCGGGGGGACGACAGGCCAGGTGTTGAAAAGCTCCGCTGCCCAGCGCTGGCTTTGAACATGTTAGGATCCGGATCTGGAACCGAGGGCGCCATGCTTCAACCTGCCGTGCACAACGCATTGGCACTGCCCCGGGGCAGCGCCTTTTCAACACCTGGCGTGGGCGCCCGGCCTGCGGCAGCTCCGTAGGATGATAGTCCTTTAGCCAATGGTTTTGACATTCTGCCGCTGAGGTAGTTTATTGCGCCGTTTTTGCGGCGGGAGTGACAGATGTAGCACGCGCCAACACCCGCCCCTACGCCCTCATGACCACCGCCCCAGCCGCCCGTGCCCTGCTAGCGATTGCCTTCGGCCTCTTCGCCTGTTCCTGCGTCCTCGTAAATAGTAATCCGGTCGTCACGGCAGAACCGGACAGTGCGATTCTGAAAAAGCGCTTCCTCCGACAGCTGGAGGACTTGGAACTAGCGACAGGGAAACGCTACCGTGGCAAGACGATCCACATCAACTCGCCGGTCCCAGCGATCTACCGGGACTGGCGGATGATGCCGGTGGCGAAGATCCGCGGCCGCCGCCAGGGCGGGCTCACCTCTTGGCGTGCCGCCCCTGGCCACACGAGTGTCTACCTCGCATCCTGGCGTGGGGAGACTCCGTCGTGGCTGATCCGGCACGAGGCACTGCACACGGTCCTGCTCTCCAATCGCATCACCGGCCACCCCTCGCGCTACGCCAGCCTGTTCGGCAAATCCTACTGGTGGATGCCCGAGTCCTATTTCCGGGAGAAGTCGAAGGGCGCTGCGGGGGAGTCTTCCCGCCCCCTGGCCCTGCTGCGCAGTGCCTTCAGAGCCCCGGCGGGGAACGCTGACGCTGAGATCGTTGCTGCCTGCTGCCCCATGTGCGGCGTCGAGATCGATCTGCTCGACTCGGTCACTTCCGGCTGAGCCTGAAGAACAAGAATAGTCCGAGCGAGATAAAGATCACGTTCGGCAGCCACATCAGCAGGTGCGGCATCGCGCCCGGCTTGTCCCGGAAGGTGTCAGCGACGATGATGAACAGGAAGTAGACGATCGCGATCAGCAGGCTGAGCAAGAATCCCACCGAGGTCTCCCTCCGCTGTGCGGTCACGCCGAGCGGGACACCGATCAGCACGAAGGTTAGGCAGGCCATCGAGAACGAGATCCGCTTGTGCAATTCGGTGCGCAGCACGCTCTGCTTTTTCTTACTCAGCGAGGTGTCCTCAGCGAGCTGCTTCGACAGCTCCTGGCTCGGCAGCGTACTGGGAGACACTTTCAAGGCCCGCTCCCGAATTTCGGTCAGGTCGATGGGCACGGTTCCGCGACCGGCCCGGGCCCCAGGGCGGTAGGCCTCGATGTCCTTGGGATCCCCCTCGTCGCGGATGATCTGATTGACCCCAAAAAGATCCAGTTCGAGCACTGCGGACTTGTTGTCGTAGCGGATCTCCGCCGACTTTGCATGAGTGGTCATCAGAGCATATTTGAACTCGTCTAGCTGGATAATCGTGACGTCTTTGAGCAGCGCCCCGTCACGTTCCCGGGCGAAGATCTCGTAGTTCGGAAAATCGGTGATCGGCTCGTTAGCCACGAACAGCGAGGCCGGATCCTCCGTCACCATGTCGTACATCGCGCCCTTCATCTTCGCCTGCGATCGCGGGGCGATGTTGGTATTGATCCAATAGCTCAGAGAAGCCAGGCCGAGTGCGATCAGGAATACCGGCCGGCAGATCCGCCACAGGCTCATGCCCGCCATGCGCAACGACACCAGCTCGTTGTCGGCCGATAGCCGCCCAAACACCAGCAGCACGGCCGTCAGCAGCCCCCAAGGGATGGTGAAAATCAGCGAGAAGGGCAAGATATAGGCGACGAACTGGAGCACCGCACCGATCGGGAGATGCTTGTCGACCAACAGTTCGAAGACATCCTTGAACAAGTTCCCCAATACCAAAACGAAACTCAAAACCACCACGCCGATCAGCGTGGCCACGAACACCTGTCGTCCGATATATCGGTCGACGATTTGCAGTCCAGGAAGCACTCGAGAATAGAGCCGCGATCACCCGACTCAGCAAGCCTGTGAAGAAAAATTCATCTTTGACCCCCACCCGCTCCCCCCGTAAGGAACCCCGACTACCATGTTTTCGCCCTCTACCTACCAGGCTCGCCGGAAGCGCCTCCGAGATTCCCTGCCCAATCGGGGACAGATCCTCCTGTTGGGGAACCAGGAGAGCCCACGCAACTTCGCGCACAATGCGTATCCGTTCCGCCAGGATAGCAGCTTTCTCTACTTCTTTGGTCTCGACGAGCCCGGGCTTGCGGCGATCCTTGATACGGAGAGTGGGTGCGAGATCCTCTTCGGCGACGACCCGGGGCCAGACGACCTGGTTTGGACTGGCCCCCAACCACCATTCGCAGAAACAGCGGCGCGCTCAGGGATTGCA
>Ga0316197_10001826_pt1 | contig 15100 bp, 14 predicted proteins | sample OudBiesiAoxic_MG_FD_204939 | JGI IMG/M metagenome (GOLD analysis project Ga0316197, IMG submission 204939) | Coastal sediment microbial communities from Oude Bieten Haven, Netherlands - site A oxic | ecosystem: Environmental > Aquatic > Marine > Coastal > Sediment | place: Netherlands...
GTCGAACAGGCCGGGGACCTCTTCGGCGTCGGCCAGCCGGTAGGTCGACCGTCGGCCGAGACTGCCTTTGCGGGCGAGTCGGACCTTGTCGATCTCCCACCACGATGAACGGCCGTCGCTGACCGACACCAGACCGATGTCGCTGACGATTTCGTCGCCGATCCGGCGGTCGATCAATTCTTTGCCGATCAGCACCTCACCCGGTCGGGGCTTGAACGGGTTCAGGTCGACGTCCCAGCTCTTGAGCCGGGCCCCATCACCGTTGAGGTCGCCGACGCGGTTCGCGTTGACGAAGATGCGGCGGCGCTGGCTGCTGGCGACGAACCCGACCAGGCGCGGTGCGCTCGCCGGCTTGCCGTGTCGTGCAGGTCTGCCTGGAACGACGACGAGGTCCTCGATGCGGCCGATCGACGAGCCGCCCGCGTCGAGGAGCGGGAGGCGCATGACGCGAAACGCGTAGATCAATTCGCCGGCCATCTCGCCGAGGCTACCCGTGCCGCTTCATGGGCTCGGGGAGCACCGTCAGGTCACGGCGCTGAGGATCCAGAGGGTGGCCATTCCAGCAACGAAGGTCCACATGAGGTTCTTGCGCCAGATCGCAACGGCGCCCGCAACGACGAGTGCCGCGACTTCGGCCAACTCGACACCGCCGAGGCCATCGCTTCCGACGGCCAGGTTGATCGTGAGCGCGGCGAGGACGGCGGGCCCGACGTTCTGCAATGCCCGCTCGAACGAAGCGGGCAGCGCGCGATCGGCGAGCAGCAGGATCAGACCGCTTCGGGCGAAGTACGTGCCGATCGCACCGCAGGCGAGGGCGATCAGCGCCGCGGTCGTGCTCATGGTTCCGGCTCATCACTGACCGTCGATGTCGAGCGGGGCGCACGCCGCTCGATGATCTGTTCGGCGATCGCTCCGGCCGCGACGCCGGCGATCGCGCCGATGACGATGCCGAGTCGGTCGCGGAGGTCCACGGTGGCGAGCGAGACGAATCCACCGACGACGGCAGCCGTGGCGGCGGGGATTCGCTTGATCGCAAACAGGGTCAGGCCGGCGAACATCACGGGTGGGGCGAAGTCGAGCCGCCACGAGTCGGGAACGACCGGCCCGACCAGCATCCCGAGTGGGACGACGATGTTCCAGATGGCGTAGAGGGTCAACGCGACCGTCAGGTAGTACCGGCGGAAGTCGGCGGGGGAGCGGTGGGTCTGGAGTGCGGCGAGCGCGAAGGTCTGGTCGACCATGAAGAACGGACCGATCCATCGCATCCAGCGCGGCTGTCGACGGAACGTGGGGGCAAGTGCTGCGCTGTACATCACGTGGCGGGTGTTGATGACGAGCACTGCGGTGATCACCGCCCACAGTGAGGCCGTTCCGGCGAGGGTGATCATCGCGAGTTGGGCGGCGCCGGCGAAGATGAGTGGAGCGGTCAGCCAGGCCACCCATTGCGGCATGGCCGACTCGGTGACGGCGAGGCCGACGACGAAACCGAACGGGATCGCCGGGATGGCGAGCGGAACGATGTCGGTGAGCGCCTGGCGGTCGACGATGCCGCGGGTCGTGGCAGTGCTCGACGTCTTGGTCACGAGGCGACGCTATCGATCGCGAGAGTGCCGTTCTGGCTCGATTCGGTCCGTGACGGGTGCGGGTCCTGCCACCCGATCGATGTCACCGGGCAGTGAGGACCGGTGAGATCGCCACCAGCGTGTCGCTGAACGCGACGCCGCCGCCCCAGTCGGTGAGGGTGTCGCTGGTGAGCGCGTTGGCGACCCGCCCGTCGCGGTGGTGGTCGCCCCACCAACCGAAGGGGACGGCGGCGACACCGGGTCGCAGCCGCTCGGAGATCCGTACGGCCACCTCGATCGAGGCCCGGTCGTTGTGGACCCGGGCCAGTTCGCCGTCGGCCAGGCCCAGAGCGTGCGCGTCGGCCTCGCACAGTTCGACGAACGGGCTGCCTTCGGCCGGTCCGTGCTTCGGAAGATGGGCGTAGCCGGAGTTCAGGAAGCGGGCGTGGTGTTTCGGCGTGAGGAGTTGGATCGGAAAGCGGGACGTCAGTTCGCGGTCGCCACCGAGGCTTTCGTTCGGCGCGACGAAGGTCGGAACCCGCGGCTGGCCGATCGCTTCGAGTCGATCGGATGCGAACTCGACCTTGCCCGAGTCGGTCGGGAACGGCGTCGCTCCGCCGGGTTCTCCGAACGGTCGTCCGTCGGCGGGATACGGCGCACGGAGCCACTGCTCGCGGCGCAATTCGTCGAGGTCGATGGTGGGGAGGGCGTCGCGCATCAAGGTCTCGTCGTCGTCGTACAGCGACGGTTCGTCCAGTTCCATCGCGGCGGCGATCCTGCGGAACAGCTCGGTGTTGTTGCACGCCTCCCCCAGTGGCTCGACCGCTGCCTCGTTGTAGGTCACCCACAGGTGGCCCCACGGGAACACGATGTCGTCGGCCTCGATCTGCGTCGTGGCGGGCAAAACGATGTCCGCATAGCGGGCGGTATCGGTGACGAACTGTTCATGGACGACGGTGAACAAATCGTCGCGGGCCAGCCCCCGGCGGATCAGCTCGGCATTCGGGACCGTGACGAGTGGGTTGCAGTTCCAGACGATTATCGCATGAACCGCCGGCTCGAGGTCGGTGAGCACCGATCCGAGGCGACTCATGTTGACCGTGCGGGGATCGTTACCGGACGCGTCGGTTGGGATCAGGTCGGGTCGTGAGAGCGCGTGGTGATCGATCTGGCTCTCGGTCCAGAAGCCAACGCTCCGCGAGTAGCCGCCGCCCCGATCACGCCAGGCACCCGTGAGCGCTGGGAGACAGGCGAGCGTCCGGAAGAACATCGCACCGTTCTCGTGGTGCTCCGGGCCGATCAGTGTGCGAATCGCGGTCGGTCGAGTCGTGGCGACGTCGATCGCCAAGGCCTCGATCAACTCGGCGTCGACGCCGCACACTGTTGCAGCGCGCGCCGGCGTCCAGGGCTCGACGGCATCGCGGAGTTCGTTGAACCCGCTGGTGTACGCGACGATCCAGTCCTCGTCGGCCAGGCCGTCACGGATGATGACGTGCATCATCGCCAGCATCATCGCGGTGTCGGTTCCCGGTAGTGGCTGCACGAAGCGGTCGCCCCGGGTGGGGTCGACCGCCTCGGCCGTGAGCGTTCGGATCGGGTCGATCACCACGATGCGGGCGCCGCGGGCGCGGGCGGCCTCGATGGTCGGCCAGAGGTGGCGATTGGTGAGTCGGGTGTTCGTGCCCCACAGGACGATCAGGCGGGAATGGATCATCTCGGTCGCTTCGAGACTGGCCCCCGAGCCGTTGGTCATCGCGGTGCCGGCACCGACGGTGACGCCGCAGATCGCGCGTGCGAGTTGGGTGGCGCCGAGGTGGTTGAAGAACCGGTTGCCGGCGCCGAACATCGACAGCAGGCTCTGGTTGCCGGCGTCGGAGTAGGGGAGGAGTGCCGGGCCGCCGTGGGTGTCGATGACCGTGTGGAGCCGGGCGGCGATCTCGTCGAGCGCGTCGGCCCACGAGATCTGTTCGAACTCGCCGGATCCCTTCGGCCCGACCCGCCGGAGCGGGTGGAGGATTCGGTCCGGGCTGTGGACGCGGTCGAGGAAGCGGTTGACCTTCGGGCAGAGTTCGCCCTGCGAGAAGGGATGGTCGGGGTGACCGCGGAGCTTGACCGCAACCGGTGCCGCGCCCGAGTGATCGACGGTGACCGTCCACCCGCATGAGTCGGGACAGTCGTGATGGCAGGCGCCGTGCACCGTCCGAGTCGTCATCCGTCCGAGACTACGAGGGCCGCAATGCCATCGTCCCCCCGATTCCTGCCACACCGTGACGTCCATCCGGGATGAGTGTCACGGGACGAGGTCTGTCATGCTCGGGGGATGACGGGGACGAACATGGGACCGACTCGGATCGTCTTGATTCGACATGGTGAATCGGCATCGAACGCCGGCGGTTGGCTCTCCGGCCAGGACACGTGCGGCGGACTGACGGATCTCGGCGTTGCGCAGGCCGAAGCGCTCCGCGATCGCCTCGCGGCCGACCCCACGATGCAGCCGGACCGCGTCGTCGTGTCGACGATGCGCCGGGCCGTGCACACCGCCGAGATCGCTGCCGCACCAACCGGGCTCGAGGTCGAACAGTTCGCAGACCTGATGGAGCGGACCTCGGGCGAGGCGGAGGGCCTCACGATCGCCGAGTACACCGAGAAGTACGGCAAGGCACCGTGGACGGACTGGTCGAACCCGCTCTCGCCCGGCGGAGAGTCGGGCGTCGCATTCTCCACTCGCGTGACCTCGGCGATCAACCGGGTGGCGGAGGAGGGCCGCGGGCGGACCACCTGGGTGGTCTGTCACGGCGGCGTCATCATGGTGACCGCCATCGGGCGGTGGCAGGGTGAGGTCGCGAGCGGTCCGTCCGACCTGTCGACGATCCCGCTCGCCAGCCCGATGAACTCCTCGATCAGTGAGTGGACCGTGGAGCCGACCGGTGGGTGGCGGATGGTGCGGTTCAACGATCACACACATCTCGTCGGCGTGAGCAACGGGGACGCGCCGGTGCCGATCTGAGTCGCCGCCAGCCATGAGGGCTGGGGATCACACCTCGGATGTTCGTGTCAGTCGGCGAACACGAATGGTTTGAGGTGTGGCCAGGCCGCCGCAAAGCCGGCGTGCGTGGCAAGGGCATCGACCTCGTCGACCGTGAACCAGCCGACAGCGTCGGTTTCGAAGTTCAGTGAACTGCCGAAGCGGCGCTCGACCTGAACCACAACCGTCGTGTACGCCCAGTCGTGGGACGGGTTGAAGACGTATTCGCCGAGCACCACCGGGTCACCGGGGATGTCGCCGACTTCTTCCACCGCTTCGCGTAGCGCGCCGTCGTAGGGTAGCTCTCCTTGGTCGAGGGCCCCGCCCGCACAGGACCACGTTCCACCCTCGTGCGACATCGCCGAGCGCTTCTGGAGCATGACCCTCGGCCCGTCGGGTTCGCGCACGACGAAGACGACTCCGGCGGCGCCGAAGATGCCCCAGCGGACATGGCCGTCGCCACATCGAATGAACCCGTCGCCGGTGCGTCGATCGAACACGGCACCACTGTTGCCGATCGGCTCTGCCACTGGCAACCGCGCAGTTCCGATCGGACCGTCGGGAAGGATTCGGGTGTCGATCGTGTTGCATTGCTGCGTGACCGACAATGCGAACGACATCGAGCACTACGACCTGATCATCGTGGGATCGGGGTCCGGGAACGCGATTCCTGAGTACCTCGCCGACTGGAGGATCGCGATTGTCGAGCGCGGCACATTCGGTGGCACCTGCCTCAATGTCGGGTGCATCCCGTCGAAGATGTTCGTCGTGCCCGCCGACAAGGCGCTCGAAGCACAGCAGTCGGCGAAGCTCGGGATCGACACGCAATTCAACGGCGCCGACTGGGGTGCCATCCGGAGCCGCGTCTTCGGTCGCATCGACGACATCTCCGCGGGTGGCCGCGACTATCGAGCGACCGGCACGGCGAACGTGACCCTCATCGAGGGCACGGCCCGCTTCGTGGCCGAGAAGATCCTCGACGTTGAAGGGCGTCAGATCACCGCGCCGAACATCTTGCTCGCAGCGGGCGCACGGCCTGTTGTTCCGCCGATCCCCGGTCTGGTCGAGACCGGGTTCCACACATCCGACACGATCATGCGTCTCGATCGCTTGCCGGAGCATCTCGGGATCATCGGTGGCGGGTTCATCTCCGTCGAGATGGGCCACGTGTTCTCGGGCCTCGGCTCGAAGGTGACGCTCATGAATCGGTCGAACGGATTGTTGCGCGGCTTCGACCACGAGATCGCCGCACGGTTCACCGAGATCTTTGCCGAGCGCGTCGATCTGCACCTCGGCCATGTTCCGACGAACGTGAGTCGGCGCGAGGACGGTCGGATTTCGATCATCTGCGCCGGAGAGGAACTGGTCGTCGATGAGCTGCTGGTCGCGACCGGCCGTGAGCCGAACAGTGATGTGCTCGATGTCGACACGGCGGGGATCGAGTGCCATCACCACGGAACCGTGAAGGTGGACGACACGATGGCCACCAATATCGACGGCATCTGGGCGATCGGTGATCTGGCCAACAGCTATCAGCTCAAGCACCTCGCCAACGCCGAAGCATTGGTCGCATTCTGGAACATCGCCCACCCGGATGACACCCGCCACCAGAGCTACAAGGCGGTGCCAGGCGCCGTGTTCTCGAATCCGCAGGTCGCGTCCGTCGGCTTGACCGAGCAGCAGGCGCTCGATGCCGGTCTTCCGATCAGGGTCGGGCGCCGCGACTACGCCGGGACGGCCTACGGCTGGGCGCTCGTCGACGAGACGTCGTTCGCCAAGGTCATCGTGAACACGCGGACCGGCCTCTTCGTGGGCGCGCACATCATCGGGCCGCACGCTGCCACCCTGATCCAGCCGATCATCCAGGCGATGGAACTCGACACGCCCGCCGAACCAGTGGCGCGATCGGTCTTCTACATCCACCCGGCGCTCACCGAGGTCATCGAGAACGCGATCCTCGATGCGCTGGTCGAACGGGACCAGGTGCCGGTGGTGGCTCCGGCCTCGGCAGGCGATATCAACCCGGCTCCGCTCGACGCCGAGATGCGGCCCGGCGTCTGACGTGTCGCTGGACGATCGACCGGCCACGCGCTGACCTCCGGGCGAAGCCGCCTGCCGGGGTTCGGTGCCGGAGGAGCGGGGCGTAGTGTCGCGGCCATGGGTGTTCCAACGAAGAACTGGGCAGGCAACCAACGTTGTGTCCCCCAGGGTGTGCACAGGCCGACGTCCACGACCGAGGTGGCCGCGATCGTCCGGACCGCCGCAGAGGCGGGCGAGCGGGTGAAGGTGATCGGTGGCGCGCACTCCTTCACCGACATCGCAATGACCGACGGGCACCTCGTGTCGCTCGACGCGATGAACCGGGTGCTCGCGGTCGGTGGGCCCGAGGGCTTCGACGTGAAGGTCCAGGCCGGAATCCGGCTCTACGACCTGAATGACGAGTTGGCAGCGCGGGGGCTCGCCATGCCGAACCTCGGCGACATCAACACCCAGTCGATCGCCGGAGCGATCGGAACGGCGACGCACGGTACGGGTGCCGGCCACGGGAACATCGCGACGACGATCGTCGGGATGGAGATCGTCACCGGCGACGGCAGCATCCGCCGGACCGACGAGGACAACGACCCCGGGCTGCTGCGGGTGGCGCGTGTGGGTCTCGGCGCGCTCGGCATCGTCACCGAGGTCACGCTGCGGTGTGTTCCGACGTTCAACCTGCACGCTGTCGAGACGATCGAGCCACTTGCCGACCTGCTCGCGGACTTCGGGCGAGTCATGCACGGCACTGACCACGTCGAGTTCTACTGGATGCCCGGTGCGCGCCGATGCCAGGTGAAGCGGAACACCCGCACCGAGAAGCGGGCCGCTCCGCAGTCGAGACCCGCCTACATCCGTGACAAGTGGATCGCCGAGAATCTGGCGTTCGGCACCGTGTGCCGGGTGGGGCGGCGCTTTCCGAAGGCGGCACCGCGGATAGCGAGATTGATCACGTCCGCAGCGTCCGAACGTGAGTTGATCGACCGGAGTGATCACGTCTTCAGCAGCCCCCGCCGGGTGCGGTTCGTCGAGATGGAGTACGGCATCCCCTTCGATGCGGTCCCCGATGCGATCTCGCGCATCGGTTCGCTCGTGAGTTCGCTGCCGTTTCCACCGTTGTTTCCGATCGAGGTGCGCGCGTCCGCCGGTGACGACATCCCGCTCTCGACCGCGAACGGCCGAGCCTCGGGCTGGATCGCCGTCCATCAGTACATCGGCGCGCCGTACGAGTCGTACTTCCAGGGTGTCGAGAACATCATGAACGACTACGGCGGCCGGCCGCATTGGGGAAAGCTCCACTTCCAGTCGGCCGCCACACTGGCGAGCCGCTATCCGGAGTGGGATCGGTTCCTGGACACGCGTGCCGAGCTCGATCCGCAGGGGACGTTCGCCAACGCGTACACCGACCGGGTGCTCGGTCCGGTCCGCGTCACCACCTGACGCTTCTTCAGCGCGTACATGCTCCGGTGTCGACCGGGTCGACGAGCGTTCGACGGGTGGACCGGTCACGGACCACGTCCGGGATGTCGACCGCCCAGGCCCGGCCCTCCTGCTCGGTGCTTCGCGCCCAGATCACTCCTGCGGCACCGCCGCCGATCACCACCACAGCCCCGGAGTCGCCGGGGTCGATGGTCGCCTCGATCTCGAAGCCTGACCGGGTGACATCGCGGTCGAGGTAGATGTCGGTCGTCTCGATGTTGACGCGGCGGAGCACCTCGAGGTCGGTCGTACGCACCTCGAGCGCGCCGTCGGTGAGGCGGGCGAACGCCGTGCTCCCGGTCATCCCGGCGTCGATCTCATCGTCGTAGAAGCCGAGCGGTTCGCCGATCGCCGCCGGCGTGCGCAACACGGCAACGTCGAGGTCGGGATCGAACAGCACGACGTCGACGGCGTGCCGATCGCCGTCGCTGCTGATGACAGTCGTCCGTTCTGCGCCGGCGACGACGTGGGCGGCGGTGATGGCATGGCGATCACCGATGAGTGAGGCGGTCCCGAAGGACTCGCGCGGTCCGCAGCCTTCGGCTCGAACGTCGAGGACGGCATCGGTGATGTCTTTGTCCATCTCGAGCGTGGGTTCGGTCGTGAGCGGTTCGGAACACGCTGCAACGGGCAGCGTCAGCAATGCGCCAGCGACGATCCGTCGCATTCGCTTCACGATGCGGCGGTCCGCTCCGAGATCGCCCGGGCGACGGCGCCGTACCGCTCGAGCGTGTCGGTGTCGGCGGTCCCGGCGCTGTAGAGCACCAGCCGGTTTGCGGTCCCGCCATAGGTTTCGATCAGTCGGTCGGCGAGGTCGTCCCAAGCCGCCTCGGTGCAGAACGCGGCCAGGTGGTCGTCGGTGATCTCCGCGGCCATGCCGGCGAAGTCGCCCGCCTTCTGCTTCGCTCGGATCCGGGCGGTCGTCCCCTCGAAGCCGGCCTCGTCCCAGATGAATGCGTAGTTCGGTGTCGACCCGTAGAACGAGAGCGATGCCCGAGCGAGCTCGCGTGAGGCATCGCGCTGTGCGTCGGAGCCGCCGACGATGGTCGTCACCGGCACGATCACATCGATGTCGCCCGCGGGGCGTCCGGCGCGGATCGCTCCCTCGGACAGGCACGGCAACACGTGACGTTCGAGGTAGCCGGGTTCGCCGATCGGGTGCACATGGACGCCATCGGCAACCTCGCCCGCCATCGTGAGCATCCAGGGGTTCACCGCGGCGATGTCGACCTTCGGATCAGCGACGTCGAGTGGGCCGGGGCTCCACTGCCGATTGAGGAAGGTCAGCTCGTAGAAGTCGCCGTGATGGTCGAGTGGTTCGCCGCGGAAGCCGGCGAAGCAGGCCTTGACCGCACGCACGTAGTCGCGCAGCCGCGGACCGGGATGTTCGAAGTCGGCGCCGTAACGCCGAACCACATGGGTCTTCACCTGGGTCCCCAGCCCGAGGCGGAACCGGCCACCGGTCAACTCCTGGAGTTCCCACGCGTTCTGCGCGGTGATCATGGGGCTGCGGGGAAACGCAACAGCGACCCCGGTCGACAGCTCGAGTCCGGGCGCACCGAGCGCCGCCGCGGCGGCAGCGGTGAAGGCGGTGCGGCCACCTTCGGTCAGCAGCATTCCGTCGAATCCCGACTGCTTCGCGTTCGCCGCCGCCGGGCCCATGGCAGCGAGCGGCTTGGGGAAGGTCATCACGTCGACGCGCATGGCGTGACCGTACCCGCCGACGAATTCCGCACTGCTACCGCCTCTACCCGGACGCCGTACTCGTGCCTGCACCCTGATTGTCCGCGTCGGTTCTGCCTCGCGGGGTTCGATACGGTCGCGCGCATGTCGAAGCAAGCAATCACGGGGTTGACAGCGGAGATCGCACGGGCCAAGGAAATCTTCGCGTCGTTGAGCGATGACGAGTGGCAGGCCCCGTCCGGTTGTGATGGCTGGCGAGTCCAGGACGTGGCCCAGCACATGGCTGCCGTCTATCAGCAGATTGCGGCGCCGGACACGATCGATGCGGGCGACAGCGGCAAGGCCGAGGTCGCGGCGGAGGTCCCGGTGCAGGACCGCAAGGACTGGTCGCCGCAACAGGTGATGGCGGCATATGACGAGTGGTCGGAGAAGGGGCTCGCAGCGTTGACTGCGCTGCAGGATCCGCCGATGGCCGACACGGTCGTTCCCCTGTCCGATCTCGGGGAGCACCCGATGCACCTGCTCGGCAATGCCATCGCGTTCGACCACTACTGCCACCTCCGCCACGACATCGGCGCGGCGGTGGAGCGGGCCGCGGCGTTGCCGCAGGATCCTGACGTCCTGGCCCCGACAGTCGAGTGGATGCTGGCCGGGCTGCCGCAGATGTGTGCCGATGAGCTCGCCGCCGCGCCCGCCCAGCCGGTCAATCTCGTCTTCGACGGGCCCGCTGCCAACAGTTGGTGTCTCACTCCGGTCGACTCCGCGGCCGGACCTCGGTGGGTCGTGGCGCATGGCGCCGACGACGACGCACCCGTCGTGTGCACCACCGCACACGACTTCGTCTCGTGGGGGACGAAGCGATCCGACTGGCGCGGCTCGAGCACCGGCGATGTCTCGAGCCCTGAGGTCGGTGCCGTCCTCGACGCGATCAACATCATCTGACCCCTCTCGGACGAGCAACCGACGGAGCAGCGCTCGACCTTGTCAGTCGAGTCGCCGACGAAGTTCGACGTAGACCGCCTCACCGGCGAGCACCGCCAGTTCATCGGCGAGGCTGTCGACGACTGCCGTGTCGCCCGAGTACGCCTCTGCGCCTTCGCTTCGTTCGGTGCAGCACCACGCCATCTTCTTTCCGTGGTCTCCCCAGTCGGCGCGGGACCAGCGACGAACCGTCGCGATCTCGGGCCCCTCGGGGTCCGACTCATCGGCCAGTGTCCAGTCGACGCGTAGCGGCAGCTGCCAGCACACCGATGGTTTCCATTCGGTCGGTGACTCGTCCGCCTCGATGGCGGCGATGTGCAGCGCGCAGCCCTCTCCGCCGGCGAATCCGGGTCGGTTGAGGAACACGCACGCACCGTCGACGACGAGGGTGTGCGTCCGCTCGTCGTCGCCGTAGACGGTTTCGATCCCGTGGTACTGCCACTGCTGTGGACTGAGCAGGGCGACGTACGCCGACAACTGGCGGGCCTCGGCCTGGCCCGGCTCGCCGTCACCGAAGTGTGCGCCGAGCGAGCAACATCCCTGATTCAACGCCTCGGCTTCGTCGGCGAGGATTCCCTTGCAACCGTTCCCGAACAGACATGTCCAGTTGGAGGTCATGAAGTCGCGGTCGAAGCGCCAGGTCGTGTCGCCGTCGTCGATCTCGACGAACCCGGCGTCGGTGGGTCCGCTCGTCATCAGCGCTGCCCGAAGTGGATGACGTCGAGTCGTTCGCCGATTTCGATCGGGTTGCCGTCGTCGATCTCCACGTATTCGGCGTCACGCCCGTCGAGCGCGACGTAGGCACGACCATCGGGTGCGACCGCAGCGATTGCGTCGGCGTCGACGTCGATGACTTCACCGTCGCTGACCAGCCTGGGGCCGTCGCCGATGAACGATGCGGTACACCCGTCGTAGGAGGTGGCACTCACGGACCCGCGCTCGATCTCGGCGATGGCGGCACCCGTGTCGACGTCGAGGACCACCGCCCCGGCGTTGCTGCCCGTCCCGCCGACGATCACGCACCGGGCACCGCTGCGGGCGACGGTCGACACACCCCCTTCGGCCGTGCCCAGCTGGCGACCGTCGGCATCGAGGACGAAGACGCGGCGTCCTCCGACGGCGATCAGCCGCGCTCCGTCGGCGACGCCAATGCCACCGGTGACCTCGATCGGGATGCCGGCGGGGTCGGTGAGTGTGCCGACATCGTCGACGGATCCGTCAGCGTCGGCGGTGATGATCGTCCCGTCGACGGAGACGACAAGCATCGTGCCGTCGGAACGCAACAGGGATGCCTGAGGACTCGGGACATCGGCCGATCCGAGGCGTTCGCCGGTGACGTCGTAGAACTCGAGCTCGGATTCGCCACCGGCCGGTTGCTCGGTGACCACCCGGTCGTCGTCGAGCGCGATCACGCGGCCGGCAAGGGCCTGGGACGTCTCCGTCTCGAGGTCGATGACGACCGACTGGAATGCCGTGGGCACGGGAACTGCGACGTGAGTTCCGCCGGCGTTGACGAGGACGTCGGTGGCGAAGATCAGCGGGTCGTCGAGTTCGGCGGTGTCGGCGACAGTCAGCGTCGAACGGTCGCGTGTGTCGATGATCGTCACGTCGCCACCGGAGTCGGACCCTGACACCGCGATCGTCGGGTGGTCCGACGTGATACGCAGCGTCTCGTCGAGCCCGGACCGGCTGCGGCGTTCGGAACCGTCACCCAGATCGGTCTGGGTGATGCGTCCCTCGTCGGTCATGGTCACGAGCACGTTGCCGGCAACCAGTGACTGCGCGTCGAGGAGGTCGTCGGATGCGGTGAAGGCGTCGGCCTCATCGGTGGCGTCGCGGTCGAGGAGCCGGATCTCGTCGGCGCTGAGTACCACGATCGTGTTCCACTCCGCGGCCGCCGACGTCGAGGGCGTGGAGGAATCGTCACCCCCGATGAATCGACTGCCGAGGACCGCCGCGCCGGCGATCGCAGCGACCACGACGGCGACGACCAGGGCGCGTCGCACGAGGTAGTTGGGTTCGTCCCACTCGTCTTCGTCCCACTGCTCCCATCGGTCGGCGTCGTTTCCACGCCGTCCGGTTCGGCCTGATCCCGCATCGTCGGCCGGTGTGCCGCGCGGAGGCGTGGGATCGTCGTCGCCGGCGTCGGGCTGCTGCGGGCGGCGATCGGACATCGGTTGCGATCGTACGCGCTGTAGCGTCGGCTGCGTGGAGTTCTCCTGCCCGCGTTGCCAGTCGACCGTCGTCGAGGAGTACTACGGGCCGTGCCCGACCTGTCGCCGCGACCTGGTGGCGAAGTTCGCCGACCTCGGACGAACCGTCGAGGTGGCCGAGTACGAGCCGAAGATGAACGTCACACCGAACGCGGTGGCGCTCAAGGACGACTGACGCAGTTCAGCGAGCCGGCACGTCGTCGGTTGCGTTGATCCCGGTTGCGGCGCGTTCTTCGACCCACTCGTGGACCTGCGGGATCAGGGTGCAGAGCCCGATGATGCCCGCGACGATCAGCGAGATCCCGACGACCACGAACTGTGACCAGACGGCGATCACGACCACGCCGGCCACCATGAGCGCGATGCCGGAGGCGGCGAGCATGCGCTTGCCGTGCCGGGACTGCTGAGCCCGACTGTTTGCCGCAGCCACCTTCTCGACGGCGATGTCGAGCAGACGCTCCGCCCACGTGAACTCGGTCGCGAGGATCAGGAGGCCGACGATGATCACGACCATGCCTGGCCCCGGCAGCGCGAGCATCGCAACGCCGGCCAGGAGCACCGTCATGCCGACGACGAGGATGACCGCAGTGCGGGCGTAGCCGCCGATCCGCTTCATCGCGCTCATCGCGGGGTTCGTCGTGTCGTTGCTGACATCGGACCAGTGTGACAGCGCTCAGATCGCATCCCACCGCACTTGTGGCAGGAGATCGCCGCTCGAGCGTTTCGCTCCTTTCGGGCAGTTCGTGCCGAGGGGGAGGTGCTGCACGCAGGCGGCGCCGATATCGTGATCGAGTCCTGGTGCCGGGACACCCGTTCACGGGGACGTAGCTCAGTTGGCTAGAGCACCTGCTTTGCAAGCAGGGGGTCGTGGGTTCGATTCCCATCGTCTCCACAAGTCCGATGTCGGAGTCGACGTGGGCCAGACGCCACTGATCGGTCTTGTGACCCTGCAGGTCGCGATGAGGCACGGACTCGTTGGTGTCCACGCCGCAGGTGCTGCGACGCCCCACACAAGAGGGTCATCGGGCTGGGTGGCGCGGGTCGCCTCGGGGCTCGGGGCGCCCTCAGTCAAACGCGACCGCAGTCTCGTGTTCCGCGTCGGCCGCATCGTCGGCCGCGAGGGCATCGAGCATGGCATTCATGTGGTGGAACAGGATGCGCTTGCCCTCGATCTTGTACTCATGGCCAGTCGAGGTGTCGGTGATCACCGCGGTGCGGGTGGTGACCTTCTGGCTCATCTCGACACTGAGATTTGCTCGATCGAGCGTGTCGATCAGGATCAGGTGCTTGGCCAGGATGATGCCCTTCGCGTTGTTCGACGTCATCAGGTACAGCTTCGTCGGGGACGCCGCGACGATGATGACCGGGGGAAGCTCGCCCGAGGAGGCGGCGTATCGACCGGTCGCGTAACCGCCGGCGGTGCCGATGGCCTGGCCGACGTCGCCCCCGGCGGCGTCGCCGAGCACAGATCCCGCTGCGGCACCCGCAGCGACTTTCCACGTCATTCCCTTGGGCTGAAAATCGCCGGCAACGGTGATGGTCGGGTCGCCGGTGGCTTCGCGGGAGAGATCGATCAGTTTCTGTCGCAGGTCCATGTCGTGTCCTTGTTGGTTGTAGGGAGGATGAGAAGGGAGATTAGACAGCCGGTGGCGTTACGTCTCGCCGGCGGAACGGAATCGAGGTGTCGGCAGGGTTGAACACGATCACCAGCACGGCGCCGATCGCGACGCCGACCGCTCCGCCGCCGATGACGTCGAGTGGGTTGTGGGCGCCGAGGTAGACGCGTGCGATCGCGTTGAGGCTCGCGATCGCCACCGGAAGCCATCGCCACCGGCCCGGCAGTACCGGCCACAACAGTGTCGCGACGCCCCATGCGATGATCGCGTGGCCGGACACGAACGACAGCCCGTCGAGCGGAACGTCGCCACGGAAGTTGCCGCATGTCTCGTCGAAGTCGTCCGGTGCCCCGCAGATCGTGGTGCCGGGGCGCTCACGTTCCACCAGTTGCTTGACAACCAGCTTCTCGACGATCAGCTTGAGTGGGACGAACACGACGAGCGCAAGGGCGAGTCGCCACCGCCGGAACCCAGCGGCACCGACCGCGACGACGAGCGGGACGAACA
>Ga0316197_10001828_pt1 | contig 15097 bp, 13 predicted proteins | sample OudBiesiAoxic_MG_FD_204939 | JGI IMG/M metagenome (GOLD analysis project Ga0316197, IMG submission 204939) | Coastal sediment microbial communities from Oude Bieten Haven, Netherlands - site A oxic | ecosystem: Environmental > Aquatic > Marine > Coastal > Sediment | place: Netherlands...
ACCGCTATTATTATTCCCCATAGAGTAATCATAAAAAGTGGTTTTATTATTATAAAACTCCAAATAAAAAGAATAGCAATAAAACTTATTCGTATAAATATATTCACAGCTTTTCGTGTTTCCTTAATCTTTTTACCCTCCATAATCTCCCTCCTATTACAATACAGATGTCTTAACAGAGTATACTATCCCTTCTTTTTATTTCCTATGACTGGTTCCCTGTAAATATCCTAATTTAAAATTTTAAAAGGAAAATTTAAAAAATGTAGTATCTTTTTTATAATAACTAAAAAAATTTTAAGAGGTGATTATATGTTAGTCGTAATTTATAAAAATGGGGATATCTATATTGGACGAAAAGAATTTTATTTGGACAGTAAAAGTAGCACTATCAAAGTAGGAGATAACATAAGCAACCTTTCTGATGTAAGTACAATCATAGTCGGCAACAGAACTATTTACGGAGATACCATGGAAGCTTTTTAAACTAAGCTTATATTAAGAGTAGACCTTTCTACTCTTTTTTATTTTGTAGGTAAATAGCAAATAAAACAGTAAATAAATAATACCTATTATAAAAATTAAAAAACAGTAAAAATATTTTATCGTCATATTTTTTATAAATCAATTATTAAGTTTTAGTTTAAAAATAAGGGAGGTATTTAGTATGAGTAAAATTTATAGGTTCGGTAATGGAAAAGCCGACGGTGGAGCAGAACTAAAAAATTTACTGGGAGGAAAAGGGGCCAATCTAGCCGAGATGGCAAAAATCGGTGTTCCAGTACCTCCTGGTTTTACATTAACTACTGAAATGTGTAATTTTTATACTGAATTTGGGGAAAAAGCCCTAAAAAATTCTATTTGGAATGATGTAAAAGATGGGATTCACGAAGTTGAAGATATTTTAGAGAAAAAATTTGGTGACCCTAAAAATCCGTTATTATTTTCAGTCAGATCTGGAGCTAGACAATCTATGCCTGGGATGATGGATACAGTTTTAAATCTAGGACTAAACGATGAAATAGTAGAAGGATTATCCATTATTACTAACAACCCAAGATTTGCTTGGGATTCCTATAGAAGATTCATTCAAATGTATGGAGACGTAGTCCTAGGGATGACACCTGAATCCAAAGAGGATCTCAATCCCTTTGAAAAAATAATCGATAACTATAAAAATGATTTAAAAATAAAAACTGATCTTGATTTTAATGTAGAAAATTTAAAAATATTAGTGGATAAATTTAAAGAAGCTATACAAAAACAAATGGGAATCCAATTCCCACAGGATCCATATGAACAATTATGGCTGGCTATACTAGCGGTATTTAGAAGTTGGATGAATGACAGAGCCATCACCTATAGATCCATCGAGGGAATCCCATCTAATTGGGGAACTGCCGTAAATGTACAATCTATGGTCTATGGAAATACAGGTCCTGATTCTGCCACTGGAGTCGCCTTTACAAGAAATGCCGCTACTGGTGAAAATTATTTTAATGGAGAATTTTTGATAAATGCACAAGGGGAAGATGTCGTGGCAGGAGTTAGAACCCCTTGGCAAATAACAAAAAAAGAATCTATTGAATGGGCAGTTAGAAATAATATCCCTATGACAGATAGAAGAAATAACCATCCATCTTTAGAAGAACTTATGCCAGAAGTGTATAAAGATCTCTATAAAATTCAAGCAACATTGGAAGATCATTATACAGATATGCAAGATATGGAGTTTACAGTGGAAAATAAAAAACTCTGGCTACTCCAAACTAGAACTGGAAAGAGAACTGGTATGGCTATGATAAAAATAGCTATAGATCTCTATAATGAAAAGAAAATAGATTCAAAAGAAGTAATCAAAAGAATAAAACTCAGCAAGATTGATGAACTTTTACATCCTGTATTTGATAAGGATAAAATAGATGTAGAAGTCCTTACTCGTGGACTCCCTGCTGCACCAGGAGCTGCTGTAGGTCAAGTAGTTTTCTTTGCTGATGAGGTAGAAAAATATGAAAAAGCAATCTTAGTTAGACTCGAAACATCCCCTGAAGATATCAATGGTATGAATTTAGCTCAAGGATTTTTAACTGTCCGTGGGGGAATGACCTCCCATGCAGCTGTAGTAGCCCGTGGAATGGGGAAATGTTGTATAGCCGGAGCTGGAGAGATAGTAATTGACTATAAAAAAAGAAAATTTAAAGTAGGAGATAAAGTATTCAAAGAGGGAGATTTTATCTCTATCGATGGTAGTACTGGAATGGTCTACGAGGGTAAACTTATCACTAAGGCTCCTAAATTAGACAATAATTTTCACCAAATTTTAGAGATTGCAGACAAGATAGCTAGAATGGAAATCAGAGCAAATGCCGATACTCCAAAAGATGCTAAAAAAGCCATTGAATTTGGAGCTAAAGGGATCGGTCTATGTAGAACAGAACACATGTTCTTTGAAGAAGACAAGATAAAAGCCATGAGAAAGATGATCTTAGCTCCTGATATAGAAGGCCGAGAAGAAGCACTAGCTGTGATGCTCCCCCTTCAAAAGAAAGACTTTATAGGGATCTTTGAAGTTTTAAAAGAAAAACCTGTAACCATAAGATTACTAGACCCACCTCTTCATGAATTCCTTCCACATACCAAGGAAAAGCAAGAGGAATTAGCTCATGAGATTCATGTGCCTGCTGGTAAAATTAGAGAAGCTGTGGAACATCTAAAAGAATCTAATCCAATGTTAGGACATCGTGGATGCCGTCTAGGAATAACTTATCCTGAGATCACAGTCATGCAGACCCGGGCTATTATAGAAGCTGCTCTAGAGGTCCATTCTAGAGGAATAGATGTCTATCCAGAAATAATGGTTCCCCTTATTGGAAAAGTGGAAGAATATAGATTACAGAAACAACTGATCTTAGACACTATCAAAAAAGTGTTTGAAGAAAAAAATAGTAGTATTAAATATAAAATAGGAACTATGATCGAAGTTCCTCGGGCTGCTCTTACAGCGGATAAAATTGCTCCAGAAACAGATTTTTTCTCCTTTGGTACAAACGATCTAACTCAAATGACCTTTGGATATTCTAGAGATGACACCGGAACATTTTTACCGACCTATCTAAAAGAAGGTGTGTTAGAGGCTGATCCATTTAAAATAATAGACATAGAAGGTGTCGGACAGCTCATGGAAATTGCCAGCACCAAGGGACGAAATATCAATAAAAATTTAGAAATCGGGATTTGCGGAGAACATGGAGGAGAACCCCACTCTATCAAATTTGTTAATGATCTAGGTTTTGACTATGTCAGCTGTTCCCCATATAGGATTCCTATTGCAAGACTGGCTGCTGCCAAAGCAGAGATAAAATAAAATTATAATTTTTTAGACAAAAAGTAGTTAAACACACTGTTTAGCTACTTTTTATTTTGCCCTTAATAAGGTATGATGTTAATAGTAAAAAAAAGAGAAGTTAAAATTTTAATTTCCTAGATAATAAAAAAACAACTTTCTTAATTCTATTTAAATCACTACATTTAATTTACCATACTAATTCACCTATACATCTCAAAGGAAATTAGTATTATTAAAATTTAGCTAAAAGTTATATAATATCTTTAAGTAATTGAAGAAACGTAAATTAAATGGAGGTAACAATATGAAAAAAGACATTATTAGCGGATTAATAGTGTGTATCATCATAGGAATGCTAGCTAAATTTATATCTGCCATCTTTCCCTTGATAGGGGGCACAAGTTTAGCTATAATAATAGGAATTATTGCCGGAAATACCTTAGCTCAGGATAAGAAATATCTTCCTGGAGTTAAATTTTCAGAAAAAACTATATTAGGTGGCGCAATTATGCTTTTAGGAGCAACTCTTCACCTCAGTGCTATCACAAGCCTAGGTATGAAAGGTGTATTTTTCATCCTTTTACAAATTTCCTTTGTTATCGGAATAAATCTAGTCATTGGAAAATTTTTAGGATTCAGTAAAAACTTTTCCCTCCTAATGGGAGCTGGAAATGCCGTTTGTGGTTCTTCTGCTATTGCTGCTACAGCACCTGTTTTAGGAGCTAAAGAAGATGAAGTAGGAATTCCTATCGCTGTAGTCAACCTTATTGGAACGATATTCATGTTTGTATTGCCTTTCCTTGCATTTAATATCTTAGGATATACTCCTATGGAAAGCGGCGGACTCATTGGAGGAGGACTTCAGTCTGTAGGACAAGTTGTAGCTGGAAGTAACTTTTTAGGAGATGAAGTTGCTAAATTTTCTATCCTATTTAAAATGATTAGAATAAGTATGTTAGGAGGAGTTGTTTTAGTTTTTTCTCTTATCAGTGACAAAAATTCAAATAATATCAATACTAAAAATAAAAAATTACCTATTCCACCATTTATAATAGGATTTTTTATTCTCAGTATCCTAGTCACTCTAGGGTTTTTAAATGATCAGGTAAAAGATATCTTAGGGTTTTTAAGTAAGAATTTACTCCTAATCGCCATGGCTGCAATAGGAATGAGGGTTAAATTTAAAGAACTCCTCAGTGAAGGACCAAAAGCTTTATTGTTTGGAATATTAGCTATGTTCGTTCAAATTACCATGTTAACAATTTTAATAAAATTATTATTAAAATAAAAATAAAAAAAATCTAAATAAATTGTATAATAAAAGAAAATAAAAATTTTGGGGGTTACATATGAAATTATCAAGTTACCTAAATACTAGGTGTATCTACTTAAATTTAGAAGGAGATACAAAGGAAGAGATTATCGGTCAAATGATCGATGATACTGCCAAACACGACAAGGTATTCAACGAATCTGTAGATCAAATCAGGAAATCTGTTTTTGCTAGAGAAGCCGAAGTCTCTACTGCAATGGGAAGCGGTATCGCTATTCCCCATGCTAGGGTAGATGGATACGACGACATCCTTATTTCTATAGGTATAATGAAAGAACCTATCGAATGTGATATGGCAGATATGAGAAATAAAGATAAAGTAAAGATCTTCTTTATGATCACAGCCGAAACTTTAAAGAGTAAAGTTATATTAAAGATCATGTCTTCTATCACTAAAATAGCAATCAAAGATAAGGTCCTATTAGAAAAATTGAAAAATGCCAAGACAGGAGCTGAAGTATATGATCTGTTGAGTCATATTGATGTAAAGATCGAAAATAAGATCACTGCTGAAGATGTTATGGATCCTACAATAAAACCAGCAAGTCCACACGATACCTTAGATGATATAGCTAGAAGACTTATTACCGAAGAGAAACCAGGATTCCCTGTAGTCGATGACAAGGGATATTTTTTAGGTGAGATGACTGAAAGAGAACTTATATCATACGGAATGCCAGACTATACTTCGGTAATGGACGACTTAAATTTCTTTACTATAGGAGAACCTTTTACAGAATATCTAAAAAATGAAAAAACAGCCACAATCAATGAAATTTATAGAAAGAAAACTATGGTTGTAGACAGAAAAACTCCTATAATGGAAATATGCCTACTCATGGTAAATAAAGGCTTTACCAGAATATATGTGGTTGAAAATGGTAAGTATTACGGAACAATTTTAAGATCACATATAATCAAAAAAGTTTTACACATATAAATTTAGGGGGAAAGAAAAGATGCAATTAGCAATAGGTTTAATTATATTTATAGCAACATTTTATTTAATAATAACAGAAAAAGTTCCAGGTCCCATAGCCACTCTTTTAGGTGGTCTTTCTATGGCACTTGTAGGAATTATAAATGAACATGAAGCATTACATGCCATCGGTTCACGACTAGAGATCATCCTCTTATTAGTAGGTATGATGATAATAGTTCATTTTATCTCTGAGACTGGAGTATTTCAATATTTAGCAGTAAAAGTGGCACAGTTAGTAAAGGGAGAACCCTTTCCATTACTTGTACTCCTTGCAGTAATTACAGCTCTGTGCTCAGCATTTTTGGACAATGTAACTACTATCTTACTCATGGCACCTGTATCTATATTACTAGCAAATCAGCTAAAGGTAGATCCTTTTGTATATATTATGACCCTCATAATGTCAGCCAATATAGGTGGATTAGCTACACTGATCGGTGACCCTACTCAGCTTATCATAGGAGCAGAGGGTAAAATTGGGTTCAATGATTTCTTAGTCAATACAGCTCCAGTAGCTATCATCTCATTGATTGTACTCCTTATTACAGTTTATTTTATGTATGGTAGAAAGATGACTGTTTCTAGAGACCTCAAAGCTAGAGTTATGGAACTTGACGCATCTAGATCCCTAAAAGATATAAAGTTACTTCAAGAATCAGCTACTATATTTGCTCTTGTAATCTTTGGATTTTTGATGAATAACTTTATCGATAAAGGATTAGCAATCATGGCCCTTACTGGTGCGGTTGTATTAATCCTCATTACTAAAAGTGAGCCTGTAGAAGTTTTTAAACATGTAGAATGGGATACACTATTTTTCTTTATGGGATTATTTATGTTAATTCAAGGTATAGAAGCTACAGGAATTGTAGATCTTGTAGGAGATAAAGTTTTAGAATTAGCAAACGGACATCTAAACTATGCAGCAGCCATGGTACTTTGGGTTTCAGCCGCTTTTACATCTGTTATAGGAAATGTAGCCAATGCAGCTATGGTTTCTAAGATCGTCCACTTTATGATACCTACCTTTAAAAATGAAAATACCATGTCCCTTTGGTGGGCACTGTCTATGGGATCTCTTCTAGGTGGGAATATTACCATCTTAGCATCGGCAACCAATGTAGTAGCTATAAACTCAGCTAATAAGGCAGGATGTAAGATAAGCTTTGGTAAATTTATGAAGTTTGGTCTAATCATAGCTATTCAAACTTTAATCATAGCTAACATATACCTATTCGTTAAATATTTTTAAAGATTAAAAACTTAGAAGATTAGAAAAAAAAATTCACAGACAAATTTAGTTGTCTGTGAATTTTTTTTATACCATGGTTAAAATTACTTCACGTAAAACTTTACAAGCTGTAGCTGTAGAAGCTCCACTGGCATCATAATTAGGAGATAACTCCACTATATCTCCTCCTACAATATTTAATTTTTCAAATTCTTTTATTCCCTTTATAATCTCAGTAAAGGTAAGTCCTCCTGGTTCTGGTGTTCCAGTTCCTGAAAAGATAGAGGGATCCAAAATATCTAGATCAATAGTTATATATACTGGAACATCTTTTAATTTTTCTATTATCTCAGCTAAGGTATCTATACCAAATTTTTCCATATAGGTATGATCTTTAGCCCATGAAAATTCTTCCTTATTCCCAGATCTAATCCCAAATTGATAGATTTTTCCATCTCCTAAAAAATCCCAACAACGTCTAATAACCGAAGCATGGGAAAATTTTTCTCCCATATAGTCATCCCTTAGATCTGCATGTGCATCCAGATGAATAACATGAAGATCTGGATATTTCTCATGTACAGCCTTTATTGTCCCATAGGAAACCAGGTGTTCCCCTCCTACCATAAATGGAACTTTATCATCTTTTAATATTTTTTGTGCATATTTATATATACTTTCTAAAGTACTCATTGGATTTCCAAATGAAAACTCTAAATCGCCCCCATCGAAAACATTATAATTTTCTAAATCTTTTTCTAAATAAGGGCTATAAGTTTCTAGCCCATAAGATTCTCTTCTCATTACTTCTGGAGCGAATCTAGTCCCAGGTCGAAAAGATGTTGTTCCGTCAAAGGGGGCACCAAACACTACTATTTTGGATTCATGATATTCATTATCAAACCCAATAAAAGTAGATATATTTTTATTTTTCAATCTCTAACATCTCCTTAACATAATTTGGTAGTGCAAAACATCCTCTGTGTAGTTCTGAATTATAATATTTAGTTTTTATATTTAATTTTTCCCATTCTTCTGGATTATGATCCTTTATTGGGTCGAATTTTTTAGATGCAAATCCAAATAACCAATGTCCTGAAGGATAAGTTGGCTGGTGAAATTGATATACTTTTGCGATTGGAAAAGTATCTACTATTTTTTTATGAGCTTTCTGCATCTCTTTTGAAAATTTTTCAAAATATGGAGATTCATGTTGATTTACTAAGATACCTTCCTCTCCTAACACTCTAAAACAGTTATTATAAAACCCTGTTGTGAATAATCCCTCTCCTACAGATATCGGATCGGTAGAATCTACTAAAATTAGATCATATTTCCCTGTTTCCGTATCTTCTACAAATTTTAATCCATCTTCAAAATACATAGTTACTCTAGGATCGTCTAGTTTTTCAGCTGTAATAGGTAAAAATTCTTGAGATAGTCTCACTACCCTCTCATCGATCTCTACCATATCTATCTTTTCTATATTTTTATATCTAGTTAATTCTCTAACAGTTCCACCATCTCCAGCTCCAATTACCAACACTTTTTTTATCTTTGGATTAGTTGCCATGGCTACATGAGTAATCATATCGTGATAGATAAACTCATCTTTTTCTGTCACCATCATCAATCCATCTAAAGTAAAGAATTTCCCATATTCTTCCGACTCAAAAAAATCTATCTTTTGGAATTTACTCATCTCACTATGAAGATGTTTTTTCACCTTAATAGAGAACTTTGTATTCTCAGTCCAATTTTCTGTATACCATAAATCTAGCATAATTCCCTCCTAATTTCATTTAATAATTAATTACTTCTTGATTTTCTTCTGGCTTAAAAGTTACCTTCCCTAGTTGTTCTGGATGAAATTTTCTTATCTTTTCTACCATTCCTCTAGGAATTTCCATAGATTCACTTCTATCTGCTTCAAATACATCCTCTAAAAAATCAAAAGCTATCCATGGATTTATCTTGTCTCCGCATGTGAATACATCTACTGCAGCATACCCATATTCTGGCCAAGTATGGATAGCCAAATGAGATTCAGAGATAATAACTGCTCCAGATACTCCATAAGGATTAAAATGATGAAATACTGAATTCACTATAGTAGCATTGGCTATCTTTGCTGCCTTGTTCATGTGTTTTTCAATAAGTTCTGGGCTAGCTAGTATTTCCTCATTACAGTTATAAAATTCTATCAAAATATGTCTGCCTAAAGTTTCTAATTTCATTATTCTATTTCTCCTTTTAAAATACTTATATTATTCAATGTTTTATCATCCATTCCAGTTATAACAGCCTTTTGTTCCTTTAAAAAATATATATGATCTATCAAATCTTTTGAAATTCTTTCCCCTTGAATTAAGAGTGGAATCCCTGGAGGATATACCATAATTGACTCCCCACTTATCCTTCCTATAGCTTCTTCTAATGGAATACTTTCTGTTTCTGAATAGAAAGCATCTCTAGGAGATACTACTAATTCTGGACTTTCAAGTTCATTAAAATCTATTGTTTTATTAATTCTCTTATTATCTCTTTTATGGTCTTTTGCCATCTCTTCTAGGGCATCTATGAGTTTTTGATAATCTTCCCAAACATCTCCTATACTGGCTATTCCAAGTATATTATGGGTATCAGCTAGCTCCATTTGGATATTATATTTTTCTCTTAATATGTCATAACCTTCAAATCCAGTAAGTCCAAGACCATGAAGATTAATCCCTATCTTAGTTTCATCAAAATCATATAGTTTATCCGATAATATCGATTTAAAACATCTTATCCCCGGGATAGAGTTTAGTTCCTCTCTAAATTTAGATATCATATCTAAAAGATTGGTGAAGATCTCCTCTCCTTCTATGACCAAAGTTTTTCTGGCTACATCTAAACTAGTCATCAGAAGATAAGAAGCACTTGTGGTCTGAGTTAAATTTAACATCTTCTTTACCCTCTGTTGATCTATAAGACCATTCTTCAAAAGTAGCACCGAACTTTGAGTTAGGGATCCTCCTGTTTTATGAATACTTATTGCAGACATGTCCGCTCCCAAAGCCATGGCATTTTCAGGAAAATCATCATGAAATGGAAAGTGTGCCCCATGAGCTTCATCTACTAAGACTACTATTTCTTTTTTATGACAAAATTTTATGATTTCCTTCAAATCAGATACTGCCCCATAATATGTAGGATTAATTATAAATACTGCCTTAATATCCGGATCTTTTATCACAGCTTCTTTTATTTTTTTTATATTTACCCCTAAACTTATTCCCAAAGTTTCATCTACTTCAGGATCTACATAAATTGGGGTAGCTCCACTTAAAATAAGTGCATTGATAGCACTTTTATGAACATTTCTAGGCAGAATTATTTTATCCCCAGGATTACAGGCACTCATAACCATTGTCTGTATTCCAGAAGTCGTACCATTGACTAGAAAAAAGGCTTCATCTGCACTATAAGCATGTGCCATCAATTGATGAGCTTCCCTTATTACTCCAGTTGGATTATTTAATATATCCAATTCCTTCATGGAATTGGTGTCTAACTCTATTATTTTATGACCTATATAATCCGAAAATTCATTTTGAAACCTTTTTTTATGCCCCGGGACATCAAAAGATACTATCTCTGTTTTATGATAGTTTTTTAATGCGTCGAAGAGTGGTGTCTTTTTTTGCATGATCCCCCCCCTGTATTCAAAGTTTACCAATACTAAACATCTTTTTAAAAAAATATTGTCCCTTCAAAAATTTGAAAGAGCAATATTTTGTTATTTATTTTCTTCCACAAATCAGAATTTAGAAACCTTATTTTTTTAAACTATTATGTTTTATATAACTGGTTTTAAAAAACAGTATTACTAAACTTTTTTCCATTTAATTGTATAAAAAAAATAAAAATTTGTCAATTATTTTTTTAATCAAAAAAAAAGATCATAGATAACTTTGCTTATCTACGACCTTCTTTATTTTATTTATTGAGTTAAAATCTCGTTCCAAACTTCACTTTGAGGAGCTAATGCTTCTCCTAAATCTTTCATAAGATAAGCATCTTTTAGATCTTCTACGTCATATACAGGTTTAGTTTCTCTAAGTTTATTTGCTCCTATATTTATAGAAGGAGTTTCTAAATAATCTAGAATTTTCACATACACTTCTGGTCTATAGATATAATCTATAAATTTATAGGCATTTTCAATATTTTTAGCTCCCTTTAGTATAGCCATACTGTCTATATACATTTGAGATCCCTTTTCAGGTATAAAAAACACCATGTTTTGAGCCTGTTCATCGGTCATATGAGCTACTATATTTTCATAGTAACCATGTACCACTAAATACTCACCATTTGTAAACCCTTTTCCAAAACTCTCACTGTCAAATTTTAAGATATTTTCCTTCCACCCTAAGATAATCTTCTGAGCATCTGCCAAGTCTTGTGGATCAGATGATTCCGGTGAATGTCCTGCAATGATTAGAGCACTAGACATAACCTCTCTCATATCATCTAAAAGAGTCATCTTTCCCTTTAAATCTTTTCTGTTATATATGTCAAATGACCTTTCAAAGTCTTTCGCATATTTTGTATTTACAGCTATTCCAGTTGCTCCTACAGAATACGGGATTATATAATCATGATTTTTATCAAAACTAATCTTCGATCCTATCTCTTCATTCAATTCCTTTAGATTTGGGATTTTAGATTTATCTATTTTTTCCAACATACCTTGTTTCATCATGATCTCAGCATAGTCAGTAGATGGAACAGTTATATCATAACCATCTCCTCCAGCCTTTATCTTTGCATACATCTCTTCATTAGAAGAATAATAATCAGTTATAACTTTTATCCCTGTCTCATTTTCAAAATCCGTAATCACTTCATTTGGAATATAATCTGACCAGTTAAATAAATATAACTCGTTTTTCTGTTCCTTTCCACAACCTATTAAGGTTAATAACATTAAAATTAAAATAATACTTTTTTTCATCTTTCTCCTCCTTTTTTAATTTACCATATATTTTTGTATTTTTTTTGTTGACATAGCCAGTGCTATTGTTCCTGCAATTAATATAACTGAAAGTGCATTTATAATTGGTGAAACCCCAAACTTGATCATTGAGTAGATGTGTAGTGGCAGGGTAGAAGAACCCGGTCCTGCTACAAAAAACGTTATTACAAAATCGTCCAACGACAAGGTAATAGACATTAAAAGCCCAGATATTATCCCTGGCATAAGGTTAGGTAATATTACCTTGGTAAGAGCTTGTTTTTCAGTAGCCCCAAGATCATATGCCGCCTCAACTATTGAATAATCAAAATCATATAACCTAGATAATACTATAAATAGTACAAAGGGAATATTAAATGTTGTGTGGGCTAAAAATATAGTCATTAATCCCAATTTAAACTTTATACTTGTAAATAAAATTAATAGAGATACCCCCATTATTATATCTGGCAGAACTAAGGGCAGATAAGATATTACTTGAAGATATTTTTTATGTTTAAAACTATACCACTGTAGTGATATTGCTCCTAAAGTTCCTATTGCTGTAGATATAATAGCTGAAGTTAACGCAATTAAAATACTATACCTAAAAGATTGCCATAATCTTGCAGAATGATTAAATAATTCATCGTACCATTTGAGTGAAAAACCATCCCATGCTACTCCCATACCCGAATTAAAAGATTGAACGATCAAAACTACCAAGGGAAGATATAAAAATATTAAAGTTAATATAAATATATTCAGTGAAAATTTCTTTTTATTCATCTTTATACTTTCCCTCCCTTATGATCCTTATCATATTTTGATAAAACAACAATAAAAATCACTGTTATTATTGTTAAAATTGTTGAAATTGCTGCTGCTTTAGGCCAATTTCTTGTAATTGTAAGTTCTCTAGCTATTATATTTCCTAGCATTTGAGAATCATTCCCTCCAACTAATTTTGGGATAGCATAAGATCCCAAGGCCGGTATAAATGTAAATAATGTAGCCGTTACAACTCCTGGTTTTATGTTAGGCAAAAACGTTTTTGTATAAGCCTTCATCTTACTAGCTCCTAGATCTCTTGCTGCATCAATTATTGCAAAATCAAATTTTTCTATTGCAGAATATAGAGGTAAGATAGCGTATGGTAGATATGCATAAACACTCACTAATATCACTGCAAATTTATTATATATAAACTGATGGGGCTCTAATCCTAGTTTCATCAAAAGATTATTTAATAGACCATTATTTCCAAGGAGAGCTATCCATGAATAGATCCTTATTAAAAAATTTGTCCAAAATGGAACTATTATTAAAAATAATAAAAAGTTTTTATACTTTGATGTGGCTATATAAAGAGCCGTTGGTATAGCTATTAAGACTGTAATTACAGTGGCAATTACAGATATCTCTACTGTATTCCAGACTACTTTCAAAAAATATGAGCTGCTAAAAAAATTATATCCATCTACGGAAAATATCCATTCTACTCCTCCATAGATCCCTTTTTTTAAGAAGCTATAAACTATCACTATCAGTGTAGGAGCTACAAATAATAAAGTTAACCAAAGGGTGATAGGAGCTGAATAGACTAATCCGCTTCTTTGATTTTTCATCTACATCACCTCTAACAGGAAACTGTCAGCTGAATCCCAAATAACATAAACCTCATCTTTCCAATGAATACTTTCTGCATCTTCCTCAAAGAAATCTACATGTTGTTTGAATGCACTAAATAACTTATCTCCTACATTATTTCCTACAGTTACAAAGAACTTACTTTGGAATCCTGAGTAGATCATTTCTTCAATTTTTCCATTTAATATATTATCGTTATCATCTAAATATCTAGGTTTTGATTTAGATATCTTTACTTTTTCAGGTCTGATAGTTAATTTCACAAAATTTCCTACCACAACTTCCTTATCTAACTCAAATTTTATCCTTCCATAGTTCGATGATTCTAAATATCCAAATTTCCCTTCTATATCAACGACTTTTCCTTCGATAAAATTTGTTTCCCCGATAAAATTAGCTACATATGCATTAGCAGGACTCTCATATATCTCACTAGGAGTTCCGATCTGAAGGACCTCTCCATCTTTCATTACAGCTATTCTATCAGATACACTTAGGGCTTCTTGCTGGTCATGGGTAACAAATACAAAGGTGATTCCCACCTCTTCATGGATATTATCCAGCTCTATTAACATATGCTGTCTGAGTTTTGCATCCAATGCAGATAGTGGTTCATCTAGGAGTAAAACTTTTGGTTTATTTATTAGTGCACGGGCTATGGCAACCCTTTGTTTTTGTCCTCCTGAAAGTTGAGATGAATATTTATTTGCATGTTCAGATAGTTTTACCATCTCCAAATATTTTTTTACCTCTCTATCTATCTCTATATTATTTAATTTTTTTAATCGCAACGGAAATGCTATATTTTCATAGATTGTCAAGTGGGGAAACAGTGCATATGTCTGAAATATAGTATTAACATCTCTCTTATCTGGGCTTAGACAGGTTATATCATCTTTTCCTAGATAGATAGCTCCGCCATCAGCTTCTATAAACCCTGCTATCATCCTAAGAAGAGTAGTTTTTCCACATCCAGACCCTCCTAAAATAGAGAAAAATTCTCCATCTTTAATCTCAAAACTAATATTTTTTAGTACTTCTACCCCGTCAAAAGACTTCGATATAGAATTAATTTTTATATTTCCTTGTTTCATAACATTTCTCCTTGCTATATAAATTTTAACAGTCTCAATTTTAAATAAAATACATTAAATTTAATAGTTTAAGTTATTACTGTTTTATGTTTTATATAATACGTTTATAAAAATAGTATTACTAAACATCTAGCATTATATTTTATAAAAAAAACTATACTTTGTCAATTGATTTATTTCATATATCGAGCTATAATATTAAATAGTTTTAAATAAATAACTAGACTTGTGTAAAAAAAATTAAAACAAACAAAATATTCTGATTTTAGAAGAATTTTAAAGAAAATAAATTTATTTTTAAAATATTTTTATGATTAAAGTTAAAATTTCATAAGTCAAATAAATATAAGGGAGTACAAAATGGATATAGGCAAAAAAATTAAAAGACTGAGACAGGAAAAATTTCTCACTCAAGATGAACTCGCTATGAGATGTGAACTATCCAAAGGTTTTATATCC
>Ga0316197_10001830_pt1 | contig 15092 bp, 12 predicted proteins | sample OudBiesiAoxic_MG_FD_204939 | JGI IMG/M metagenome (GOLD analysis project Ga0316197, IMG submission 204939) | Coastal sediment microbial communities from Oude Bieten Haven, Netherlands - site A oxic | ecosystem: Environmental > Aquatic > Marine > Coastal > Sediment | place: Netherlands...
ACTAACTATATGAAGTCAAGCAAAAATAATTGTTTGTTTTTCAAGTCCAGCTTTTAAAAAATGGTATTACAAAAAGGGGCTGAACTTCTAATTTTTTTTAAAATTAGCTACCGATGGTTTCTTCTTCTGTTTTTAATAAATGAAAAATGATTCTTAGTAATTTCTTAGCTGTATGACTCATGGCTATTAAATGATTTTTTTCTTTGGATTTCTTTAAAGAAAAATACTATTTGAAAATTGGGACTCTCGTACTTACTGTTCTAGGTGCTTGTAATAAACCCCAGAGAAAATGTTTAGATCCTTTTTTTACCATTCTAGCCATAGTTGCTGTATAGTTTCCTGATTGATGAGTTGAAAGTTCTAATCCTGCAAAAGCTAATAACTTACTTGAACTAAAAAAGTTTTTAATATTTCCAATTTCGAATAAAATAATACTGGCTAAAACATAGGATATTCCTGGAATTGTTAATAATGGTGTATTGGTTGCTACCACAACTTTTTTAATTTTCTTATCTAAAAGATCTATTTCATATAGTATATTTTGAATTAGTCGTATAGTTGTTGTAGTTCAAAACCAACTGACCATTCACTCATTCCAATAGAATTAGTTGTAAGCAATTTAGTTTCTTTAAATTTTTCTTAAAAAAAATGTCCTTTAGAATTTTTAGATAAAATATTTGTTAACTTTGTTAAATGAGTTTTTGAAATCTCTTCTACTGTAGGCAATTCCAATAATAAAGCATTAAAAACTTTTGATGTATTGGCCACAGCGCGTCTATATTAATTATATACTAAACCAGAAATAGTATCTATACAGCTCTATTTCACTATACAAGGAGTTTCTATGAGTTATATTATTCCAGCATTATTGTTTTCAGGAATTTCTATGTTTTTTAATGGATATACTATTAGATATTTATATTTATTTAAATTAATTAGAGAATTTCATAATTATCCAGATAAAGATTTTAATCTCAAAGCACAAATAGACAATTTTAAATTACGGTTGAAGTATATCAAATGGATACAATTTTTTTCTGTATTTTCACTTTCTTTGGCCACCTTATCTGTATTTACTATTTTTTTTGAATATTTCCAGGCAGGATGGATTTTATTTTATTTCTCCATTATTAGTTTTTTAATATCTCTCGTTATTTCGGCCCTAGAAATTAAAATTTCTACAGTATCTTTAAATATTTCCTTGAAAGATGGAGGCGATCAAAAATGGAATTAACTCTTACAACTCCTGCACTAATTTTTTCTACTATTTCACTTTTACTTTTAGCCTATACTAGTAGATTTTTAGCGTTAGCTAATCTTATTAGGTCGTTGCATAGTCAAACTTCTAAAGAAATAAATAGAATTGATAGTCTTATTCCTCAAATAAAAAATTTAAGAATCAGAATAAAAATCATAAAAAATATGCAATTAATAGGAATTTTTTCTCTATTCTTTTGTGTTTTTTCAATGTTTTTAATATTTTTACAACAAATGATATTAGCAAAATTTGCCTTTGCTAGTAGCTTAATCTTACTAATGATTTCGTTGTCTCTTTCTGCTATAGAAATTCATATATCAGTAAAAGCATTAAATATAGAGTTAAGCCAATGTGTCGGAGATCAATGTAAATTAATTAAATAAAAAAATGAGGGTATCCAGAAAAGTCTGCAAATAGGAACTTTTCTGGATACCCTCGGAATTACCTCAACTTTTTTTACTTTCCCTCTATTCTTTTCATTATATCTTCAGCCCTTATATTTTTCATACAATTAAAATGACCTTTAGGACATTTTTTATCCCCATGTAAAGAACACGGGGAGCAAGGTTCGTTCCCATAAATCAAAACTCCTAATTCATCATATTCAAACATATTTGGATCTGTAGGGCCAAATATTACATAAGATTTAGTCTTAACACCTCGTCCAATATGAAATGGTCCCGAGTCATTGGTCACCAAAAATTTTGCTTTAGACAACAATGCTCCACTCTCTTTTAAACTTAATTTCCCAGCCATATTTATACAAATATTTCCACTTATTTTATTGATCTTATCACATTCTTCCTTCTCACTAAGACTTCCTATGAGGATTATTTCCGTCCTATATTTTTTCTTAACTAGCTCCGTTAGCTTCCCAAACCCTTCTATAGTCCATTTTTTAGTATTTTTAGAAGCTCCCGGTGCGAACACTACATATTTTTTATAGTTTTCTACCTTTTTTTTATCCTTTTTTTTAAAATTAAACTCCAAATCTTCTCCACTATATTTTATCCCTAAAACCTGAAACGCATCAAAATAATTTTTTACTATGGTATTATCAACTCTATACTTAATCAGACCAAATTTTACAAGGATAGTTTTATATAGTGATCTTTTTATATATCTAAAAGTTTTCACTCCTAAAAAAGATGTGATTAATCTAGACCTTATCTTAGAATGCAGATCAAACACATAATCATAGTTGTTTTCTTTGAGTATCTTCGAAAATTGTCTTATGTTTTTTATCCCGTCATCTGTATTTTTTTTAAAGATGATCAGATTATCTATATTGAGATTTCCTTCTATGGCATCTTTAAATCTATCCAATACTATAAAATCAATCTTTATATTTTTATTTTTTTCCTTTATTTTTTTTAGGATTGGTGTGGTAAGTATAACATCTCCTATAGAACTCAGCCTTATTATTAATATCCTCATTTTTTCCCCCACTCTATATTATACTAGTTTTTTATCATTTTATTATACCATAATTATAATTCAAAATAAAACAAACCTATTCGGAAACTTATACTGTAACCTATAAACTAGACATTAGAAAAAAAGAGCTAAAAAGAGTCAGTAAAAAAGTTAATCTAACTCAGAGTTAGATCAGATAAAAAAAGAAATTTAAAGATTTATGGATTATTACAACAACCACAAATATCAATAGGATTAAAAAAAGATGATTCCTATAGAATAGAGGAATCATGAGACTATCCAAAAAGTTTGCAAATAAAATATGAAAAATATAACGGAATGATTTATCATCGGGTGAAAAAAATTGCTAGGTTATTGAATGAATATGATATTAGAAGTGCAGAAGATATACAAGAAGATTTGAAAGATCTAAAAACAATGTATACCGCTCCTTCTGGAGAAAGAGGATACAAATTAATGGTTGAAGTTACAGATAAATGGTATAAATCCTAACCTTATCCTGTGAAAAGTTGGAATAGCAATTGGGATGTACTAACTCCAATTTTTAAGTTTTCTTCAGAGGTAAGAAAAGTAATTTACACTACTAACGCCATAGAGAGCTTAAACAATAATTACAAGTACCTAAATCGTCAAAGAAGTGTTTTCCTTTCAGATACTGCATTACTCAAAGCACTGATCTAGCAACTTAAATAACAACAAAGAAATGGGCTTATCCTCTTAGAAATTATGGTGAAGTCTATGGTGAATTGTCAATAATGTATGCTAATAGAATCTCTGAATAAAGTAAAAAAAATATGCCAAGAAGCCTTTTTTCTTAAGGCTTGCTTGACATGCTTAAATTTTAAAATTATACTTAAATTAATAAAAAACATAAATTTTTATTGTATTAAGAATTATCATAGAAACTTTTTTTCCTATTTGCAGACTTTTCTGAATACACTCAAAATCATCTTTTAGTTTCACAAATTTTACCCTAGTTTTTTTAATGTCCTTAACAAAGGTTACAGGTTAGAAACTCAACTAAGTTTGCGTTATTTTCTATGCTAATTCTACTTCTTCCTTTTTTTCCGATACTTCCTCTACAGACTTACCTACAAACCTCACAGTAAGTATAGTAGCTACTATAGATATAGGTAAAACTACATAAATAGATATTCCCATTCCAACCGGCAAGTACCCAAATACCACTGTGATAGCTCCTACTGCAAGTGCATATACAATTTGAGTTTTTACATGCTCTATATGATCACATTCAGCTCCCATAGATGAAAGGATTGTTGTATCAGATATTGGTGAACAGTGATCCCCAAAGATCGCTCCTGTAAGAACTGCTCCTATACTCATTACTATAAATGATGATAGTGTTTCTCCTGTTAATCCAGCTGCTCCACCGATAGCATTAGCTAACGGTATGGCTAGTGGCATAAGTATTCCCATAGTTCCATATGATGTACCTGTAGAAAAAGCTATAGCTGATCCCAAGATAAATATGATAGATGGTAGAAGTACCTTTGGTATGCTACCAGCCAATGCATTTACTAGATACACTGATGTTCCTAATTCTTTTATAAGTGAACTTAATGACCATGCTAGTAGTAAGATAACTCCTGTTATTACTAGTGACTTCATTCCATGTACCCAAACATCGATAGCTTCAGATAATTTAAATATCTTCTTAGTTAATCCCATAATAATAGCTACTACAGAAGCAAATAATGCTGCTTGGAATATTACTAGAGATGCATCTGCACTCCCAAAAGTCTCTCTAATAGCATAAAATGATAGCGGGGCATTGTTTACAGTATCTAATAAAGCTCCCTCTAAATAACTCTTTCCATTTAAATAAAAACCTACAAAAGAACCTATGATCAATACCATAATCGGTATGATAGCATTCCATATATTTAAAACTACTCCCTCTTTAGGAGCTATCATCTTAACTTCTTCTGAGCTAATTTTAGCTGATGTTCCACTAGTAACTTGACCAGTTGTTCTAGCTCTTTTTTCAGATTTAGCCATAGGACCGAATTCTCTCAAGAAAAATGCTGTAGAAGCAACAAATATAAGCATTAAGATATTATAAAATCTATATGGAATTGTCTGTACAAAGATGCTATATGCATTTATGTTCTCCATTCCTATCAGTGAATAACCTTCTTTTATTACTGATATTTCATACCCTACCCAAGTAGATATAAGAGCTATTCCTGCAATTGGAGCAGCCGTCGAATCTATTATAAATGCTAATTTTTCTCTAGATATTTTCATCTTATCCGTTATAGGTCTCATAATCGGTCCTACAATAAGTGCATTGGCATAATCATCGAAGAATATAAATAACCCCATAACCCATGTGATCAATTGAGCCGATCTAGGAGTTTTAGCTTTTTTTGCAAGAGCTTCTGCTACTGCTCTAGCTCCACCCATCTTAGATATTACAGCTACTAATCCACCTATAGTTAAACATTGTAGGATTATACCTGCATTCCATGAATCTGCCATAGATCCAATTACTCTATTAGTTATATCAGAAAATCCACCTATAAAACTAAATAAATAACTTTTACCTTGAGTTATTCCTAGTAAAAAGGATCCTGAATAGATTCCTATAAATAGTGACAAAACTACATTCTTAGTTATAAAAGCCAACGCTATAGCTACAATAGGAGGTAGAAGTGTCCACACCCCTAAATTTAATGATGCCTCTGATGCCTCTGCTCCAAAACCTATACTACTCATAACTCCTAACAACAATACAATTATTATACTTTTCATATTTTTCCTCCTTAGTTTTTTTAGAAGAAGGAGATCTTTTAACTCAAAAAAAAAGTTATCGGATCTCTACCGATAACTCTAATTTATAAACCTATATTAAAATAGGCTTTATCTTAAAATCATTCGACAGCTCCCCATTATCATCTGATAATGACAGTCCTACAGATATTTTCCATAGTCCCAACTTAAGATTTTGACAAATCTCAAATTTCGGCAAAACTTCCTTTCTTTTGGTTTCAATGTCTATCCGACTCCTCCAAAATACTCATAAGGTTTGCAACCTCTATCTTCATTCATATATTTTTATGTTGAGACTAGTATATCTATTTCAGTTATATTTGTCAAATATATTTTAATTATTTTATTTTTACTGCAACTCTGTTTCCTAAAATTCCTCCACCTACTAAAGCAGCAAAGAAAACCCATCCAGATAGTGAGAAGTTTGCAATTGGAGTATATAGTGCTCCTACATTACAACCGTTTGCAAGTCTTGTTCCTAATCCCATTAATATTCCACCCATAGCATATAAAGCCATTTGCTTAGGTGTAATTTTAATTTCACTTGTCACTACGCTTTTAAATGTTCCAGCTAAAAGTAAACAAATTAACGTTCCTACCATGATTCCAATATTTTGAACATTGATTGGATGAGCAAAAAATGGCATTGTATAAAATTTTACTGGAAAATTAGTAAAACTAGATAATGATTCAGGTGAAATTCCAAATATCATTAAAAATCTTCCAAACCACCATCCATAAGGCGTAGAAGCTCCCCATCCAGCTTTAGTTACTCCCATTAATAACGTGAATAAACCTGCTATAATTATAGCTCCTGTTTTCATAGTCCATGGTGTAACAAATAATCTTGTATATGTTTCTTCACTTAATAATTTAAACTCTTTATTGCTGTCGTCCTCTTGAGTGACAATTTTAATCTGTTCTAATTCACTGGGTACCCCTGTAAAAGTTCCTGAGACTCTTCTAGATGATTCATATTTTTTAGATATATAAACTACAATACCACAAAGTAGTGCAGTTAATAAAATGGCTCCTAAATATCCATTTAATCCATCCCACTTAAATAAGTCTGGAAAATAAACTCCACCAGTCAATTTTGCTCCAGTTTCACTAGTAAACCATGATTTTCTAATCCAATCTGTTGAAATACCAGCATCTTTTACCCAAGTTGCTGCTCTTTGAAAAGGAAAACCTAAGAAAACACCCATACCGAAGAAGATAAGAGTTACAAACCCTCTTGAAAATCCAGTAACAACATCTGTTAAAACTCCCGATGCACAACAAACTGAAAATGTCATACCAAATCCAAACATTATTCCACCAAGAATTAATCCAGAATTAACCTGGTTTACCCAAAGATCGTATGAACTGGCATCTGCGTTATAAAGAAATGCAGCCGATAAAATAGATGTTCCCAAGAACATATAAGCCAATATTCTCATTAATTTTGTCGACCCTGTATTATATGCTCTGTTAACAGATCCTGCAAACCCCATAAATGCTCTAGTTAATGCATATCCAAATCCTATTCCCGCTAACAATCTAAAAAATAACATTGAGCTGCCTAACATTGTTTTACCCATGATTAATGTTAATATTATAACTATAAATCCTGCTAAATTTTGTCCTTTTTTCATTTTTTTCCTCCTAAATATTAATTAAATTTTGTATATTTTTTCACGTTATATATTATAAAATTCAGGAGGAGGTCTACACCTCCCCTTATTTTATTTAGAACTTTGTATTTTCTAGAGTTGCACAACAACCAACACAGTCACCGATCATAATCTCTTCCCTACTTTTGTCGTTATAACAAGATACCTCTTCATACATCTTGATAAATTCATAACTTCCTGCAACGTTTTTTACATCGTAACCATTTGCCTGAAGCATCAATGTCATGTTATAACTTCTTTCACCTGTTCTACAATGAACGTATACTGGCTTTGTTTTATCCACTTCATCTAATCTATCTCTCATAACACTCATAGGAATATTTATAGTTCCCTTTACATGTCCCGCTTCATATTCACAAACTTCTCTCACATCAATAACCTGTTCTCCGGTCTTTAATAAGTCATATACTTCCATAAATGTTACCTGTTTAAACGCACCTTCGTTTAAGTTTGAACCGATGTATCCAATCTTATTTACCACATCTTTGCCTGTTCCAAATGAAGGAGCATAAGTTAACTCTAAGTCAAATAGATCCTCTACTGTCATACCGGCTTTAATTGCAGTAGCTATTACGTCTGCTCTCTTATCTGGTGCTCCTACTGCTGCGAATTGAGCACCCAAAACTTTTCCAGTTTTCTTTTCAAATAATAGCTTAGAGAATACTAAGTGTGCCCCTGGCATTATTCCCACTATTCCTGGAGGTGCTGCATATACTACTTCATAATCAATTCCTGAATCTTTTAACATCTTTTCAGATAATCCTGTAGAAGCTATGTTCATATCAAATAACTTAACTACTCCTGAACCGATATAACCATTATTTTTTATCTTTCTACCATTGATTCTGTCAGCAATTAATCTTCCTTGTTTATTAGCAGGACCTGCCATTGCCAGTGGACATAAGTTTCCAGTTAACTGATTTCTAACTAAGATTGCATCTCCTGCTGCATAAACATCTTTAGCTGTTGTTTCATAGTTATCATTAGTTACTATATATCCTCTATCAGTTAATTCTATTCCTGAATCTTTTAAGAATCCAGTAGATGGTCTTACTCCTATAGCTAAAATTACCCCATCAGTTTCTATCTCTCTTCCCGATTTTAATAATACTTTTTTGGTATCAAATCCTTCTACAAGATCTTCTAACACTACTTCAATTCCGTGTTTAATCATTTCAGCCTGTCCGAAATAAGATATTTCTTTATCTACAAATGGAATTATTTGATCAGTTCCCTCTACTAAAGTAACTTCAATCCCTGTTTCTCTTAAATTTTCAGCAGCTTCTAAACCTATGAATCCTCCACCTACTACAGTGATATGCTTAGGGTTTTTAACTTTTACAAACTTCATTATCTTAGAGACATCAGGTACTGTCTTTAATACGAAGTTATCTATCTTATCTAATCCTTTGAACGGAGGTACGATGGCGTCTGCTCCAGGTGATATTACTAGTGCGTCATATTTTTCAGTAGTTATTTCTTTAGTTAAAGTATTTTCAACTTCAATTGTTTTAGCCTCTGTATTTATAGATACAACATTGCTGTTCACTTTTGCATCGATCTTATACTGACCTTTAAATTTTTCTGGTGTCATTAATATCAATGATTCTTCTTGCTCAACTAAACCAGAAATATGATATGGTAAACAACAGTTTGAAAATGATACTACCGGACCTCTTTCAAACATAATTATCTCTGCATTCTCATCTAATCTTCTTGATCTTGCTGCTGCTGATGCTCCACCTGCTACTCCACCTACTATTAGTATTCTTTTGCTCATTGTACTCCTCCTGTTTTCTATTGTATTTTTTTTCACATTCAATATTATTTTTTTAATTTGTTATACCCTGTCCTAGTATAACAATTTAGAAATTTTGAGTCAAGTCTTTTCACTATATTTTATTTTGTTCATTTTATGACAAAATAATTAATTTCATTTTATTTTCTAATTATGAAAGTATTTTCTAAAATAAATATTACTTCTAAAAATTTTTAATAAAATTAAATGATTTTTTTGATATAGAGTAATCATAAGGTTATAATATAATAATTCTTATATGAAGGTCCCTTAGATAATTCAATATTAATAGACTTTAATAAACCTCGTATTTTTAAAAGAGAAATCAAAAAACTAGATAAAAACAAAAAATATCTAATTTACTGTGCTATTGGAAATATAAGTAAAAAAGCTTGTCTTGAAATGGCCAAATTTGGTTTTGAAAATATCTATGAAATGAAAGGTGTTTTAGTTTGCATCACATCTGGCGAATAAAAGAAAGATTTTTTCAAATATTTAAAGAAATTAATGAATTAGAAAATAATGTTATGAAAAAAACTAAAGCTTTTTCAATCACTGCCTGAGGTGTCCAGAAAAGTCTGCAAATAGAAAAAAAGTTCCTATGACAATTTTTAATACAATAAAAATTTATGTTTTTTATTAATTTAAATGTAATTTTAAAATTTAAGTATGTCAAGCAAGCCTTAAAAAAGGCTTCTTGGCTTGTTTTTTTTATTCAGGGATTCTATCAGTATACATTATTGATAATTCACCATAGACTTTAACCCTAAGACAACATAAACTGCTAATTTTCGAATTATTTTATAATCTCTAACAGAAAAATGAACTTCATCAGTGAAAATAATAGGATATTATAGTACTTAAAGGTTTATTTTGCCACTCCATAATTTCAGGTAATATTTTATTTGTAATATGGAAACGAAACTTTGACTAATTTTAAAACCATAGATATCTTCAATTTGTTCAGAGATTTGATTAGTAGTAAGGCCAAGTGCATACATAGCAATAATTTGCTTTCATCCATCCAATAAATTATTCCGTTTTCTTTTTGTCATAAAAATAGCCTCCTTAAGTAATATTATTACGACAGGAAGCTATTTTTTCATATTTTATTTGCAGACTTCTTTGGAAGGTCCAGCCATTTTTTTTATACTTCAAAAAATAATTTAGATTATCTAATTTGTCCATTTCCTCTAATTATATATTTAACAGATGTTAGTTCTTTGATTCCCATAGGTCCTCTAGCATGAAGTTTTTGAGTACTAATACCAATTTCTCCTCCAAATCCAAAAGCACCTCCATCGGTAAATCTAGTGGAAGCATTTACATAAACTGCTGCAGAATCTATTTCTCTTAAGAATTTTTGAGTATTTTTGTAATTTTCACTAATGATTGCCTCTGAATGTTTTGTAGAATAGGAATCTATATGTTCTATAGCTTCATCAATAGAATCTACAGTTTTAATAGATAAAATAAGATCTAAATACTCAGTACTCCAATCACTATCAGTTGTAGGAATTGCATTGGCTAGATATTTTATAGATCTTTCATCAGCTCTAATTTCTACTCCTAAAGCTCCTAATTTTTCTCCTAAACTAGGTAATAAAGTAGAAATACCATTATTATGAACTAGAAGAGTTTCCATAGCATTGCAGACTCCAGGTCTAGAAGTTTTAGCGTTGATAATAATGTCTATAGCCATATTTAAATCTGCATATTGATCTACATAAGTATGGCACAAACCAGCACCAGTTTCTATAACAGAAACAGTAGCATTAGCAAGAATAGCTTCTTTCAATCCCTTCCCACCACGTGGTATAATAACATCTATAAAATTATTCATTGTAATTAATTCATTTACACAATTTCTATCAGTGTTTTCAATTAATTGAATAGCGCCATCAGGTAATCCTAATTTTTTTCCTGCTTCAGTAATTATTTTGGCTAATGCCATGTTCGAAAAAATAGCATCTGAGCCACCTCTTAAAATAATTGAATTTCCAGATTTTAAACTAAGAACAGCAGCATCTACAGTTACATTTGGACGAGATTCAAAGATCATTCCAATAACTCCTAAAGGAACACGAATTCGTGATATTTCCATTCCATTTTCATGTCTAAATCCACTTAAAGTTTCACCAATAGGATCATCTAAACTTATAACTGTTCTAATTCCTTGAACCATATTTTTAATTCTTTCCTCAGTCAAAGTTAATCTGTCAATAAAAGCAGGTGTAAGTTTTTTTTCTCTTCCTTTTATTAGATCTTTTTCATTTTCTCTTTTTATAAATTCCATATTATTTAAAAGTTCTTTAGCCATTTCTTCTAATATATTATTTTTACTATTGGTATCCATTTGAAGTAATTTTCTAGAAGCTTTTTTAGCTAAAACCCCCATATTATTCATATAATTTTTCATGATTTTATATCTCCTTTATTAAAAAATAAACATGTTATCCATGTGCACAACTTCATCATAATCTTTATGTCCTAAAATATCGATTATATCAGAAGAATTATTTCCTTTGATAAGATCCACTTCAACTTGACTATAGTTACAAATTCCAACAGCAACTTCATTTCTATCTTCGTCACAGATAGAGACAACTTCTCCTTTGTGAAAATCTCCTTCACAGTCTGTAATTCCAATAGAAAGAAGACTATTATGATTTCTTAAAGCAGTTATAGCTCCATCATTTATAAATAGTGTTCCTGTTTTTGTGGTTCCATAAGTAATCCAATGTTTACGAGGATTTAACTTTCCCTTAGTTTCTAAAAAGAGTGTTCCAAGTTCTTCCCCATCCATTATATCTCCTATAATTGAAGGATCGAATCCTTTCGCAATAATCATAGGAATTCCAGCAGAAGTAACAATCTCTCCTGCACTTATTTTAGTAGCCATACCTCCAGTTCCTAAACTGCTTCCAGCCCCAGTTGATATACTTTTAATATGATCGTTGATCTTTGGAACTGTATTAATGAGAGTTGCTTCAGAGTCGCTCTTTGGATTACCTGTATATAAACCGTCTATATCAGATAGAATAAGTAAAAGATCTGTATCTACTAAGATAGAGACAAAAGCTGATAGAGTGTCATTATCTCCTACTTTTATATCACCTACAGCTACTGAATCATTTTCATTGATGATTGGAATTATTCCCATAGAAATTAATTTTAAGCAAGAATTTCTAGCATTTAAATATCTTCTACGATTGGATATATCTCCCATTGTCAAAAGAAGTTGTCCTATCTGTTTTCCATACTCAGAGAATAATTTTTGGTATAGATGAATAAGAGCAACCTGACCTACAGATGCAACAGCTTGTTTGTCTGGCAATGTTTTAGGTCTTTCTTTTAAACCTAAACTACCCATTCCAGCTCCAAGAGCTCCTGAAGTAACTAAAACAATTTCATATCCTTTGTTTTGAAGATTAGCTAATTCACGAACTAATTTTTCTATTCTAGATAAATTCAATAAACCATTTTCAAATGTAAGAGTAGATGTTCCTACCTTTATAACCAATCGTTTCGTATCTTTTAAATATTCTTTTCGAGTCATAAAATCCCACCTTTAAATTATATTTTTATTTAAATAATAACATATTTTTAGATATTATTTAAAAGTAAAAATTTTTTGATTGTTATTGTTTTTAATTTTTCTTATAATTATCAAGGAATAAAATGGTTTTATTTTGCAATTTTTAAGTTTTATTTTTAACTATAAATGAAATTGCTAACTAAAAAAACATATGCTATACTCAAAGCATAGACTAAAATTAATAAAATGGAGGAAAATATGAGAAAAATATTAATAATATTTATAGTAATTACTTCTATTACTTTTAGTTCACAAATGTATAATGACATATCTGATGAACATTGGGCATATAGAGCAATTGAAAATCTGTATAGAAATGGAATTTTACCAAAAGATTCGGCGAGTTTTGATGGTGATAAAAAGATTAACAAATATGATTTAATTTATTACTTATCTAAAGCTTTAAATAAGATAGATGAAACTAAAGCAAGTCAATCCGATTTATTGATATTAGAACATCTTGTCTATGATTTTTCTAATGAACTAAATAAAATAGGATTTAATACAGAACAATATATAAAAAATATAAAATCCAATGAAAATAATATAGAAAATTTAAAAAAAAGAGTTAAAATTAATGAACTTGAAATTGAAAAACTAAGATTAGAATTGGAAAAAATAAAATAATAAATATATGATTTGTTTTAAACATAAATTATATAATTAAATGCAATAAAAAAATCACAGAAAAGAATTTTTTAGATTTAAAAAACTAGAAAAAAAATTAGGAATAAAAACATATTTTACTAACCCATATCATTTATGTAAAAGAGGCACCAATGAAAATATAAATGGATTATTTATAAAATTTTTCCCAAAAGGAACAGATTTTCAAAAATTAACGATATAAAAAATTAATAATAGAGTAAAGAAATCTTTAAATTTGAAAACTCCCGATGTAGTATTCTAAGGAGAACCCACTTTTGAATTTAATTTGACAATCTAGGAAATTAAGAAATTATAGGAGGATAAAAATGAAAAAATTATCATTTAATTTTTCTAATAATGACCAGTTTTTCTGTGGTCAGGAATTAGAATTTATGAAATCTCATGTTGAAATATCTGAAAAAATGTTGATGGAAGGTACTGGAGCAGGGAATAATTTTTTAGGATGGGTAAATTTACCAGAAAATTATAATAAAATTGAATTTGAAAAAATAAAGAGAGTGGCAAAAAAAATAAAAAAACAGTCAGAAATTTTAATCGTAATTGGAATAGGTGGATCTTATTTAGGAGCGAAATCTGCAATAGAATTTTTAACACATACATTTTATAATGAATTACCTAAAGAAAAAAAAGATGCTCCAGAAATATATTTTGCAGGAACAAATATTTCAGCAACTTATCTAAAACATTTAATAGAAGTAATTGGAGAAAGAGATTTTTCAATAAATGTAATATCAAAATCAGGTACAACTACTGAACCAGCGATTGCTTTTAGAGTATTAAAAAAATTACTTATAGAAAAATATGGTAAAGCTAAAGCTAAAGATAGAATCTATGTCACAACAGATGAAAAAAAAGGAGCATTAAAAAAACTAGCTACAGGAGAAGGTTATGAAACATTTGTAATTCCTGATAATATAGGTGGAAGATTTTCTGTATTAACTGCAGTAGGATTACTACCTATAGCAGCAGCAGGAATAGATATAGATGAGCTTATGGCAGGAGCGAAAGCTGCAATGACAGATTATAAGAGACCATATGATGAAAATGAATGTTACAAATATGCTGTAGTTAGAAACATTCTTCATAGAAAGGGTAAAGATATAGAGTTATTAATTAATTATGAACCTAGATTACACTATATTGCAGAATGGTGGAAACAGTTATTTGGTGAGTCTGAAGGCAAAGAAAACAAAGGATTATATCCTGCATCAGCAGATTTAACTACCGATTTACATTCTCTAGGACAATATATTCAAGATGGAAAGAGAAATCTTTTCGAAACTCTGATTAATATAGAAATTCCAGAATTAGATATGGTTATCGAAGAAGAACATTTAAATTTAGATGGATTAAACTATTTAGCAGGGAAAACTATGGACTATGTAAACAAGATGGCAGCAGAGGGAACTAGATTAGCCCATAAAGATGGAAATGTGCCTAATTTAATTATTAATTTGCCTGAAGCTACTCCTTACCATTTAGGATATATGTATTATTTCTTCCAAAAAGCTTGTGCAATTAGTGGATATCTTTTAGGAGTAAATCCTTTTGATCAACCAGGTGTAGAAGCTTATAAAAGTAATATGTTTGCATTATTAGAAAAACCAGGATTTGAAAAAGAAACAGAAGAAATTAAGAAAAAACTGAAGTAAAAAGTTTGGGACTATCCAAAAAAATCTATAAATAAAATATGAAGAATTAGCTTCCTGTGGTAATAATATTACTAAAGGAGGCTATTTTTATGGCAAAAAGAAAACGAAATGACTTATCAAATGGAAAAAAGCAAATTATTGCTGGATTATTGAGTGAATATGATATTAAAACCGCAGAAGATATACAAGAAGCTTTAAAAGATCTTTTAGG
>Ga0316197_10001831_pt1 | contig 15088 bp, 12 predicted proteins | sample OudBiesiAoxic_MG_FD_204939 | JGI IMG/M metagenome (GOLD analysis project Ga0316197, IMG submission 204939) | Coastal sediment microbial communities from Oude Bieten Haven, Netherlands - site A oxic | ecosystem: Environmental > Aquatic > Marine > Coastal > Sediment | place: Netherlands...
AATTTTATTCGTTCACTTCTCTTTGTACGATCCTGTACTTTCCCGACCAGTTGTCCGCACGCAGCATCGATATCCTCTCCACGGGTCTTTCTCACCGTAGCAATCAAACCGCCCTGCATCACTATTTCCTGAAAACGGGTGATGCGATCCCGACTGGAACAGCGGTATTGAGTACCTGGAAACGGGTTAAAGGGTATCAGATTCAGCTTGCTCGGTACGGTTCGTAACAATTTTACCAGTTTTCTTGCCTGTTCCGGATGGTCATTTACACCATCGATCAGCGTATATTCAAAGGTTACCGTGCGTTTGTGCTTTTCTGAAACAAAATCCCTGCAGGCCTGCATCAATTCAGCAATCGGGTATTTACGGTTAAGGGGAACCAAACCGGTGCGAACTTCATCAATAGGCGAATGCAGTGATACGGCAAGTGCGACATCAATGGTATCTCTTAAGCGGTAAATACCCGGCACGAGCCCCGCTGTACTGACGGTGACACGTTTGGCGGCAAAGCCAAAGCCCAGATCACTGCGCATCACCGACAAAGCCGGTAACACCGCGTCAAAATTGAGTAAGGGTTCACCCATACCCATCATAACGATATTGGTGATCTTACGTTTACCGTTTCGCTCATGCCCCAACGACTTCGCCGCAAGCCAGACTTGTCCAATGATTTCACTCGCGGTCAGGTTTCGTGCAAAACCCTGTGCTCCGGTTGAGCAGAATGAACAGTTCAGTGCACAGCCGACCTGGGAAGAAACACATAAGGTACCGCGTTTTGGTTCGGGTATATAAACCGTTTCAACGGCATTGCCACCGTGAAAACCAATAAGCCATTTTACCGTGCCATCGGTTGAACGTTGTTCATGAAGGATCTCCGGTAATTTGATCTCTGCAATCAAGTTCAGTTTTTGACGCAGGGCGATTCCCAGATCGGTCATTGCCTCGAAATCGGTTACCGCATGATGATAAACCCACTTCAGTATCTGTTGGGCCCGGAACGGTTTCTCACCGATGGATTCGAAAAAGTCGCGTAAACCTGCCTCATCATAATCAAGCAGGTTTATACGACTGGCAATGGCATTCACGGTGACTTGCCTGTTTTTATCGCTACGCGCCAAAAAAGTAGGCAATTTCTGTTTTGGCCGTATCCACTGCATCAGAGCCATGCACCGCATTGGCATCAATACTCTGGGCAAAATCAGCCCGTATCGTGCCGGGTTCGGCATCTGCAGGGTTGGTAGCACCCATCAGCTTACGGTTCAACGCAATGGCGTCCTCACCTTCAAGCGCCTGGATCATAACCGGGCCGGAGGTCATGAAGGTAACCAGGTCGTTAAAAAACGGTCGTTCGCTGTGAACTGCGTAAAATCCTTCAGCTTCTTCGCGACTTAAATGTTGCATCCTGGCTTCAACAATCTTCAGTCCGGCCTTTTCAAAACGGCTATAAATTTCTCCGATAACGTTTTTTGCAACTGCATCGGGTTTGATAATCGATAATGTACGCTCAACAGACACTTAAGAACTCCCTACAAGTAAATGATATTTATAAAAATAAAGGAAATGTATTGTTTATAATAATTCGATCGGAATCAACAGCTAATTTTAAGCTGACACCGGCTAGCTTGCAATCAGCATTCGACATATATGGTGTTACCATCCTGCCCCCTTTTAATCTATGATATTCACCCATAAAATGGTTTGATCCGGTAACCGGGTCGCAAGCCTGAACTGCCACGTAAACATCGAGGACGTATATGACCGCTCTTTTTTTGGTTTTGCTCGTATTCTCCGTGCTTTTATTGGCCTATTACCGAATTCCGTTACTGATCTCTATTGCTATCCTCGCAGGGCTCACCTTCGCATTCACTGAACTCCGGCACTTCTATGAGATCCCGGCCTGGTTCCGCTGGTCACTGGGCATCGCCACTGTCAGCCTGGCAGGCTTCGCCATCAAGCCACTGCGCAGGTTGTTTATCAGTAACCGCTTATTCAGTTTATTCCGAAAGGTGATGCCCAAACTATCATCAACAGAGCGCGAGGCACTTGAAGCCGGCACTGTCTGGTGGGATGCAGAGCTGTTTAGCGGTAAGCCCCGATGGCGGCGCCTGCTACGACAACCGGCACCCGGTTTAACCGAACGCGAACAGGCCTTCATCGACGGACCGGTCGAAGAACTTTGCCTGATGCTCAATGACTGGGAAATCAGCGAGAAACACCGTGACCTGCCGGAACCGGTCTGGCAGTTCATACGCGAAAATGGCTTTTTCAGCATGATCATACCTGAGGCATATGGCGGTCTGGAATTCTCCGCACAGGCCAACTCTGCCGTAGTCATGAAGCTTGCGAGCCGTAACGTGACGGCCGCTGTGACCGTCATGGTGCCGAATTCTCTCGGTCCCGGAGAATTGCTATTACACTACGGCACCGAAGAGCAGATGAATTACTACCTGCCACGTCTCGCCAGTGGACAGGAAATACCCTGTTTCGCATTAACATCACCTTTGGCGGGCTCTGATGCGGGTGCCATGCCGGATACGGGAATTGTGTGCAAAGACCTGTTTGACGGCGAGGAGGTACTGGGTTTACGGCTAAACTGGAATAAGCGCTATATCACCCTCGCCCCGGTTGCGACCCTGCTCGGACTGGCATTTCGGGCGTTGGACCCCGATGGCTTGCTGGGAGACGTAAAAGACCTTGGTATCAGTTGTGCGTTGATTCCGACTGACACCGCCGGTGTCGAAATAGGCAATCGTCACATGCCGGTGGGTGCTGTTTTCATGAATGGACCTACACAGGGCACCGATGTTTTTATTCCAATGGATTGGGTGATAGGTGGCCAGGAACGTCTGGGTCAGGGCTGGCGAATGCTGATGCAAAGCCTGGCGGCCGGCCGTGCTATTTCATTACCATCACTGGGCGTTGCCGGTGGCAAAATGGCCTCCATGCTGACCGGAGCTTACGCCAGGATCCGCACCCAGTTCGGACTCCCGATAGGACGTTTCGGCGGTGTTGAAGAGCCCCTTTCAAGGATAGGCGGCAGGACCTACCGAATGGATTCAGCACGGCTGCTGACACTGATTGCCCTGGACCTCGGTGAGAAGCCCGGTGTGCTGTCGGCCATAAACAAATACCAACTCACTGAAGGCAATCGGCAGTGCATTATTGATGCCATGGATGTACATGGCGGTAAAGGCATCATCATGGGGCCTAATAATTACCTTGCACGTGCCTACCAGGCCCTGCCGATTTCCATCACCGTTGAAGGTGCGAATATCCTGACCCGTTCAATGATCATTTTCGGCCAGGGTGCCATCCTCGCACACCCATGCCTGTTGAAGGAAATGAACGCTGTATCAGGTATTGCCAATACCCAGGCAAGACGAGTGTTCGACAATGCCCTTTTCACACATATAGGGTTCAGCATCAGCAACATGGTGCGCAGCCTGCTGCTAGGCCTTACCGGCAGTCGGATGACACCGGCTCCCGTGACCGGGCCTCATGCAAAATATTTTCGTCAACTTAGCCGGATGAGTGCTGCCTTTGCGTTTCTTGCAGACTCAGTGCTAGTGCTGCTCGGTGGCAAGTTCAAATTCAAGGAAAAACTGTCAGGCAGGCTGGCTGATGTCCTGATCCACTTGTACATGGGTAGCGCCATGCTGAAGCGATTTGAGGATAACGGGCGCCCCGCCAGTGACCTGCCGTTATTGACATGGGGTATGGAGGACAGCCTCTTCACCATACAACAAAGTCTATTGGGGGTTATCCGGAACTTCCCGGTACCCTTCCTTGGCCGGATTGTCCAGCTGATCGTGTTTCCTTTCGGGCTTCCGCATCAAGGCCCCTCTGATAAAACCGTCAGTGCCGTGGCACGACTACTGCTGAGTGAGAACGAGAGCCGGGACCGCCTGACTGACGGCATCTTCATCTCAGACCGTGACGATGCAACCGGTCGTGTAAACAAGGCCTTCCACCTCGTACTGGAAGCGCAGGCCGCCGAGCGTGCCATCAGGAATGCCCTTAAGCAGTCGGTCAACTTTGAAAATTATGAGGGACTGGTTAAACGTGCAACTGAAAGCGGTGTCATCACAGAAGAACAGGCGACCATGGTACGACTGGCACAGCAGGCAAGCGCCAAGGTCATCGCCGTTGATGATTTTCCACGTGAAACGATGAAGGGGCACGCCGACCAGGAGCTCGAAGGCGGTCCGACAACTGAGGCTGAAATACGAGAACACACAAGCGCGATGTAGTCGAGACTAGGCTTTCAGAAAGTTGACAATATCCCGTTCTGCATTCATGGCGTCGCTATAACCAAGGTCGATCAACTCACCGCAATAGGCGGATTCGAATAACAGGTAACTGGCCATTCGCCAGTCACGTCCCCAGCCACCCAATGTACGCAACAGGAGCTGAACGCTTAGCGGTATTTCACCGACATGGGCCTGGGTAACATAGCGTAAATCCTTGCTGGGTTTGATAACCAGGCTATCGATATTGATCAGACCTGTTTCGTGACGTTTTTCTTCGGGCACAAGTTCAAGGGTTTTATTGATACGCTTCATGCGTGCCAGATCAGCATTGAGCCTGTCCATGAAAATGGTATCCATAAGGTAACCGCCAATTTCGCCGGCCGACGGGTAATCTGCCGGGCTATCGGGCGGTAAATCAGGTTTCTCATCACGGGTGCCAATCACCATAATCCTGTTTGCACCAAGATGTATAGCGGGACTAAGCGGCGCAACCATACGCATACCACCGTCACCAAAATACTCGTTGCCGATACGCTCGGCGGGAAAGAGAATCGGCAGGGCTGCGGAGGCCAAAAGGTGCTGGACCTTCAGGTTTTCTGCCAACCCCCGGCGACGCGTACGTTGCCATTCAACTATGTCCTCCTGAGCCTGGAAATAACTGGTTGCGGCCGCACTCGTGTAGCCCGATGCCGTTACAGCCACACCTCTCAACGCACCCAGATCAATCGCAGTCTGTATGCCTTCCAGCTGCAATGTACTTTGCAAAAACAGCCGTAATGGTGTGTTATCCAGAAAAGCCCTTGGATCTGTCTTGATCAAACCGCCGGATAGTACGGTGAGCGCAAACCGCATACCGGACCTGAATACGGTCCATGCATCGGTTCGATAGACCCGTGCACAGTACATGCTGCGCCAGAACCGGTCCAGGCGTTGAACCCCAACAGAGAACTCATGGGCATGACTGGCCAATACCGCCGCATTGATGGCGCCCGCTGAGGTTCCGCAAATAACGGGGAACGGATTACCCAAATCCGTTGTCAGTTCATTGACTGCCTTGAGCACGCCCACCTGGTAGGCACCGCGCGCGCCACCACCGGGTAACATCAGTGCTGTGCAGTTTGATGATGCTTTTGACATGTAAGTTTGGCTTTGGCCCCGTGTTTCGATAATGTACCTACCCGGTAAACCAGGTCAAAGTTCAGATACTTCCATGAAATGAGTTTCAATGCCAGTAAATGTATACTGTGGCCGGGTAGTACTTCAATTTAATGAGCCTGAGTGAATTTTGGCCATCATCAGTCCAGGGAGCAGGATTGGATAATTTAAAGGATAAGCACTGTAGGCCTTGTGAAGGTGGCGTTTGCCCCTTGGATGAGCACCTTTCGATACAGCATCTGGAACATTTACCGGGCTGGGAACTGGCCGGGGACAAAACCAGTATTGCCAGAACACTCCGATTCAAAGATTTCCTGGGCACGATCTCTTTCATCAATGCAATGGCCTACATGTCGGAGCAACAGGGACATCATCCGGATTTTTCCGCTGGATATAATTACTGTGAAGTGCGTTACACCACTCACGCCATTGGAGGCTTGTCTGAAAATGATTTCATCTGTGCCGCAAAAATCAACGACCTGCTGGAGCCCTGAATTATGACCGAATTCTCCTTACAGACACCATCCGACGAAGGCAATCGTCATGATCGCCTGAAAGATGCGGTCAGCACGGTCAACAGGATCATCATGGGCAAGGAGCAGCAGGTCAAGCTGGCATTCAGCTGTTTATTGGCTGGCGGTCACCTGTTGATCGAAGACCTCCCCGGTGTCGGCAAAACAACCCTGGCACACGCATTGGCTGCGGTCATTGGCGTGCGTTACCAACGCATTCAGTTTACCAGCGATCTGCTACCGGCAGATATCCTGGGTGTATCCATCTACAGCCGCGATCAGGAAAAATTTGAATTTCACCCGGGTCCGATATTTGCACAACTGGTGCTTGCCGATGAAATCAATCGCGCCACGCCCAAGTCTCAGAGCGCCCTGCTCGAAGCAATGGCAGAAGGCCAGGTCACCATCGAAGGTGACACACATAGTTTGCCCAAACCGTTTTTTGTAATTGCCACCCAGAACCCTCTTGACCTCGTTGGTACTTTCCCTCTGCCTGATTCACAACTGGATCGTTTTCTTTTGAGCATATCACTGGGATTCCCGGAACCGGAAGTTGAACGTGAATTGCTGACAGCCCGTGACAGGAGCCTGATGTTGCAGGATACGCAGCCAGTTATCAGCCCGGATGATGTATTACTACTCAATCAGGATTGCCAGAAAGTACACGTCAGCCACGCCCTGCTGGACTACGTTCAGGCCCTGCTTGCAGGAACACGTAACAGTCGCTGGTTCGAAACCGGCCTGTCACCGAGAGCGGGGATCGCAATGCTGCATTGCAGCAAGGCATACGCATTTCTTGAAGGCAGGGATTTTGCGATTCCGGAAGACGTCAAGGCCATATTTCCAAGTCTTGCGCGTCATCGCATGAGTGTTCCGCATGGTATGGAAACTTCTGTTAAAGAACAGATTTCCGATTTATTAAACCAGGTCGCAATCCCCTGAGCCAAACGATGGCAACTGTCGTCGCACCTGCAATCCACTCTATCAGGGACACCTTAACGAGTTGGATTAAGAAACGCGTTCGTGCCAAACGCGGGCCGATGACACCTCCTTTTGTACTGGAATACCGCCATATCTTTGTTCTCCCGACAAAATTCGGTTGGGGTTTCGGGGTCATGCTGGTTTTCATGGCACTCGGTGGTCTTAATTTTAATAACAACATGGCCCTGATACTGGTTTTTCTTCTCGCAACCATTGCTCAACTCACAACACTGATCGCGTACCGGAACCTGTCCGGGCTAAAGCTTGAAACCATCCACTGCGAACCTGTCTTTTGTGGAGACGACGCGCATTTCCAGGTATTTGTTTCCAACCAGGATGCGCGTCAGCGATTTGCTATCCAGGCTGGATTCAAACAGGCACAGGACTGCAGGGACCTCAAACTCAATTGCCACGACTCATTCATGCTGACACAGCCAACGCTCAAACGTGGCTGGTTCGATATGTCATCTTTCAGACTGGAAACCCGTTTCCCGTTGGGGCTGTTTAAAGCGTGGGCATGGATTTTCCCGCAGACACGCTGCCTGGTCTATCCGGAACCCGCGCGAAGAGCACCACCATTGCCAAATACAGGACACGGTCAGACGGGTCGCGCTGTAAAAGGTGATGGTGATGAGGTTCATGGCTTGCGCAAATACCAGGCGGGTGATTCCATTCAGCGCGTTGCCTGGCGGGCCAGCGCCCGTCATGACGAACTTTACAGCCTGGAAATGGAAATCCCGCGGGAGGAAGCATGCGAACTGGACTGGGACCTTTTAAAGGGTGGAGAAGTTGAGGCCCGCCTGTCCGTTCTAACCGCATGGGTGATTGCGGCTGACCACAAACAGCTGGTCTACAGCCTGAAGCTTCCGGGTACGCTTGTACCCGCCGGCACCGGCGCTGAACACCGTTCACGATGCCTGGAATCTCTGGCTCTGTATTTGTTGTGAAAAAATCACTCACAGCGATGGTAGACCGACACGGAATTCTCTGGGTGATCGCAACCCTTTTCATCAGTATGCTTCCGCAACTGCTCAGTATGCCGCCACACCTGACGTTAATCACCCTGTTACCCATCGGTTGGCGACTGCTGGCCGAATTTCGAAACTGGAAACCCATGCCGATGACCTTGCGCATCACCGCGACTGCAATTGCGGTTGGCGTTCTGGTGGTCACCTATGGCGGACTCATGGGAAGACGCGCCGCCGTCAGCATGCTGGTACTGATGCTGTCATTAAAGCTATTGGAAACTTTCCGCATCCGTGATGCCCGTGTCATTACAAGCCTGAGCCTGTTTCTGTGCGCCACCCAGTTCCTTTTTTCCCAGGGTATCCCGATGATTTTTTATATCATTGCGTGCATGCTCAGTTCATTGATTGCACTGATGTACCTGCATAGGGCTGAGGCATTTTCCATGCTCGGTGAAGCACCGGAGACCGATCGTAACCTGTTAACCGAACTGGGCTTTGGTGCCGGCCTTATGGCGCTGGCTTTGCCGATTGGTATGGCCCTCTTCTTGCTTTTCCCGCGCTGGGGTAGTCCCCTCTGGGGTCTTCCTGAGGATGCACTTGATGCCCGTTCCGGTTTATCCGACTCCATGACCCCGGGCAGTATTCAAAGTCTCTTTATGGATGACTCACCGGCGTTTCGCGCCAAGTTTGAAGGTGGTATGCCGAGCAACAGCGACCTGTACTGGCGTGGTCCGGTATTGACCAGTTTTGATGGCAATAGCTGGAAAGCCAGTTACCTCAGCCGCAACCTGCGCGCTGAAACCAGGCCGGAGCTAAAAACGGCGCCATTTCGGTACGTAGTGCAGATGGAGCCAACTGAACAGAAATGGCTATTCGCACTGGATTACCCAGCCATGGTGCCGAGTAAAACCAAACTGACCATGGATTACCAGCTAATAACATTACGCCCTGTCACCAGCTTACGTGAATATGTCATGGCCTCGGACCCCTCTTTCAAAGACAATCCCGTACTCAGGCAGACCCTTCTCAGGGAGGCACTTGAATTACCCGATGAATTCAATCCGAGAACCGTAGAAATGATGTCGACCTGGCGCTCTGAGGCAAACAGTGATAGTGAGATTATTCAGAGAGCCCTGCAGTATTTTAACCGGCAACAGTTTCGTTATACCCTGAACCCGCCGTTGCTCAGTCAACACACGGTCGATGAATTTTTGTTCGATACAAGAGCGGGGTTTTGCGAGCACTACGCATCCGCATTCACCGTGATGATGCGTATGGCCGGCATCCCGGCACGTGTGGTCACCGGTTACCAGGGAGGTCATTACAACAACGTCGGCTCCTATGTACTTGTCAGGCAATCCGATGCCCATGCCTGGTCGGAAGTATGGGTCAGAGGTTCAGGCTGGACACGTATTGATCCCACTGCCGCTGTCGCACCGGAACGTGTTGAGCAAGGCGCAGTAGAATCTATTGACCAACGCCGCTATATGCTTGACTTCCAATGGTTGCGAAGTGCGCGGAATACCTTTGATCTGTTTCAACGCGGCTGGAATAACTGGGTGGTTACCTTTGGTTCCGAACGCCAGTCACGCCTGCTTTCTATATTTGGCTGGGACATGCCGGGACCGGCCAAGCTGGTTTTTGTGTTGGTCGTCATCATCCTCGTTATTGGCGCAATCATTTTTATGCTGGCGCCTATCCTGCTGAAATTCCGGTCATCAAAGAAATCGGATCCTTTTGTGCAATTATGGAAAAAGTTCACCCGTAAACTGGAAAGGGCCGGATTCGTTACAACTCCGTCCATGGCTGCCATGGAACTCGCCACAAAGGCAGGTAGTCAGCTAAAACACAATCAGGATGTTATATTAAGAATTGCTGAGCTTTACACGATATGCCGTTATTCACGAGACCCGGGCAACCAGGCCGAACTGACAGACTTGATCAATCGTTTTCAGCCACGCTCATCGTCCTGACATACTCACAGTGACGCACTGAACTGAACAAACCGGAGGATTGGAATGAATCGTATGATATGCACCACCAGCCTCGCCATTGCAAGCTGCCTGTTGTTCACCGCCTGCACCACTATTCCCGAACAACTGAAGGGTGAATACACTTCACTTACACCGAAAAACTCCACTGAGGATAACCTGGAGACACCGGTCCGGTGGGGCGGCGCAATACTGGAGACCCGACCTGAGAACAACTACACCTGTTTTGAGATTCTTTCCAAGCAATTACAAACATCCATGCGGCCGGAAAACTCCGATCAGGCCGGTGGACGTTTCATCGGCTGTAAACCGGGGTTTTATGATCCTGAAATTTTCAAGAAAGGTCGTGAAGTCACATTGACCGGCAAGATTATCCACATGGATATACGTAAGGTCGGTGAATTCGACTATCATTTCCCGGTAGTGGATATTGAGTTTATGATCCTGTGGCCCAAAAGAAGGAACAGGGTTCATTACGGTATGTACCAGCCCTATTACTGGCATTACCCGTATTACGGCCCCCGTTACCGGCGATACCCCTATTTCAGATAGCCTCAGAACACACGATGGAATGCATTCATAATGTCAAAATTTAAAGGTTTCCCCAAGGACTTTTTCGGCTTCTTCAATGAACTCAAGAAGAACAATAATCGCGATTGGTTCAATGCCAACAAAAGCCGCTACCTTGAATCTGTCGTCGAACCGATGGGTGAGTACATAAGCAGCATGGCGCCACGTCTGCATGCCATCTCGCCCTTCTACAATGCTGACCCGCGACCACATGGCGGCTCCATGTTCCGGATTTATCGGGATACACGTTTCTCCAAAGATAAAACCCCTTATAAAACCCATGCTGCCTGCCATTTTCGGCACCAGGCTGGCCGCGATGCCCATGCCCCCGGTTTTTATGTACACATTGCAACCGACGGTATCTCTATCGGCGCCGGTATCTGGCGTCCTCCGGCCAAACAACTGGGCCTGATAAGGGAGTTTATTGCCGATAACCCTTCAGCATGGGAAAAACTGGTTCGAAGTTCTTCGGTCAAGCGCATGGGTGGCATCCAGGGGGATTCGCTGAAACGCCCTCCGCGTGGCTATCAAGCCGATGCAAAAAACATTGAAGACCTGAAACGTAAGAGCTTCTACCTGATGACCGGTGTTGATGCAGAGTCGGCATTGAGTTCTACGCTTGTTACCCAATCCGCCAGAATTTTCCGCTCTGCGGCCAGACTCAATCACTTTATCAACGACGCCCTGGATTTGCCTTTTTAGCTCACCTGCGTATCATTTTGACAATTAACGTCGCCTTTGTTCAGCAGTTGAATAAAATCAGGATACTGTATATATTTACAGTACCTGAACAGGATTGCCAACATGAGCGAAAAACCGTTAACCAGCCGTCAAAAAGAAATCCTTACATTCATATCTGATCACATTGATTCCGCCGGGTTCCCACCCACGAGAAATGACATCTCAAAACACTTCGGGTTTCGTTCACCCAATGCTGCAGAGAGCCATTTACGGGCACTCGAGCATAAAGGTGTGATCCGGATCGAGGCAGGGCGTTCCCGCGGCATCACCTTAACCCCCCTGTCATCCTCCAACCTGCCTGCATCAAACAGCTTGCGTATGACACTGCCACTGGTTGGGCGGGTCGCGGCCGGTAGTCCGATCCTGGCGCAGGAAAACATTGAACACGAGTACAGGGTAGACCCGCTTCTATTTTCATCGCGACCACATTACCTTTTACGGGTCGAGGGTAACAGCATGCTTAATGCCGGCATCCTGGATGGTGACCTGCTGGCAGTACACCGCACACCAGAGGCCCAAAACGGACAGATTGTAGTCGCACGTCTCGATGATGAGGTTACTGTCAAACGCTTTAAGCGTAGCGGTCACCAGGTCAGTCTGTTACCGGAAAACCATGAGTTTGAGCCCATGCTTGTCGACCTGCGTCACCAGGAACTCGTCATCGAAGGCCGGGCTGTCGGTGTTATACGTCCACACCTGGAAAGTTGAGTAATGGCACTCCCCCCTTCCTCTTCAGCAGCGGCATCTTCCCCTGTATCTGCATTGGCCTCTCATCCATTGCTCTGGCGGGGCAAGCAGGTTTCACACCGCATAGCCACACTCAGTACCGGTCATGCTGCCCTTGATGAGGCACTGCCCGGCAGTGGCTGGCCGCAGGGTGCGGTTACGGAATTTGTCAATGATGCGCCCGGTTGCGGGGAACTGAGCCTGTTGTTGCCGGTGCTGGCGCGGCTTAGCCGGGAAAACCATTGGATAAGTATGATCGATCCACCGTGGATACCCTACCCGCCTGCCCTGTGTGGTCATGGCCTGGCACTGGAAAAATTACTGCTGATCCACACACAAAACAGGGGCGAGTCTTTATGGGCCTGTGAACAGGTCGTGCGCGGTATCTCCGGTGGCGCTCTGCTGGCCTGGCCCGATGCCCTGTCTTTCAGTGAACTACGGCGTTTGCAGCTTGCGGCAGAACGCACTCAAAAAACCGTTTTCTTATTCAATGACGGTAAAGCCGCAAACACCTCGTCACCCGCCGCATTACGGTTGCAACTGAAGGCAGATGAAGGCGATCTTCAGATCAGGGTTTTAAAGTGCCGTGGACAACGGCCGGCATCTGGTATCCGTATCCGCCGGTCACAACTGCTTCACCCCTTGATGCCACCCCTGGTGAGTTCAAGCGGATCCAGCAAACGTTCCAGTTCTTCATCGGAAAGCCCCGTGGTTTCCCTTGCCACATCACGGACCGAGCGGCCTTCTTTATAGGCCTGCTTAGCCGTTGCCGCACCGAGTTCGTAACCAATCACCGGGTTCAGGGCGGTCACCAGGATCGGGTTACGTTCCAACGAGCTTTTGATCGAATCAACATTGACCACGAACCCATCAATGGCAGAATCGGCCAACAGGCGACCGGAACGCGCCAATATGCTGATACTCTGCAAAAGATTGTGTCCGATCATTGGCAGCATCACGTTGAGTTGAAAATTGCCGGATTGACCACCGATGGTGATGGCAGTGTCATTACCGATCACCTGGGCACAGACCATGCAAACCGATTCCGCGATGACAGGGTTCACCTTTCCCGGCATGATGGATGAACCCGGTTGCAACGCCGGCAGGGTAATATCACCGATACCGGCCAAAGGGCCCGAGTTCATCAAGCGCAGATCATTGGCGATTTTCATCAGGCTGCAGGCCAGGGTTTTAAGTTGACCGGATAACTCTACCGACGCATCCTGCGAGCTGATACCTTCAAAATAGTTCCCGGCCGGGACAAACTCAAAACCGGTTAATTCCGACAATACCGCCGCCACACGCGGCCCGAATTCGGGGTGCGTGTTAATTCCTGTACCAACGGCGGTGCCACCCTGTGGCAGTTGATTCATGCGATCGAGGGCGCTTTCGATACGGTCAATGTTCGACTGTATCTGTTGAGCCCAGCAGCCCAACTCCTGTCCAAACGTCACCGGCATAGCATCCATCAGATGCGTCCGGCCCGTTTTAACAACATCCTTTAGTTCATCCGCCCTGGCAAGCAGCACCGTTTTTAAATGCTGCAATGCCGGAAGTAGTGACTCACGGGCTTCGAGACAGGCACTGACCTGGATAGCTGTCGGAATCACATCATTGGAGCTCTGTCCCATGTTGACGTGATCGTTGGGGTGTATGCTCACGCCCTGTTGAGCGGCCAGCTGAGCGATAACCTCGTTAGCATTCATATTGCTGCTGGTACCGGAACCGGTTTGGAAGATATCAACCGGGAATTGCGAATCGACCTCACCACCGGATACCTTGCCAGCTGCCGTTATTATGGCTTCAGCTATCTTTTCATCCAGTAAACCAAGATCGTAGTTAACACTCGCCGCCGCAGCCTTGATCAATCCCAGCGCGCGGATTAAGGGCACTGGCATGGTGATGCCGCTGATCGGGAAATTATTGACGGCACGTTGAGTTTGTGCGCCCCACAAAGCCTCAGCAGGCACCTGCAACTCACCCATCGTATCCCTTTCGGTACGTATCTCATTCATTGTTTTGACTCCAGTTTAAATCCTGAAAAACCACCATTCACTGGTTGTAACTATACGCCCAAGGTAATGCTATCCCGCAGAATCCAAATGCACCATCCCAATTTAGGGTCTTTGCTGGATTGCTGAATGTTCGCCGTCTTTGGAAATTGATTGGTGCTTCGACAGGGTAGCCGAGGTCGCGTGGTTATGTTCAGGATGAACGGTATGCCGCGGGCGCATGGATGCGCAGGAGCGGCTCGTTTCCACATTCATACAGTTCATACTTGACACTTATGTGCGCCCCGGGAGGCTTCGCGCCGCACATCCATGTGCTCAATCGCGAAGCACCGTTCATCCTGAACATAACACCCTCTGCTATGTGCGTAGTCACTGGCCAATGGTTTCTGATAGATGCACAAGGGTCTGAGTGAAGCTGGGGTGGGTAGTTAGTTCCGGGACCTTCTGAGACAGGAGTCGAGGATGAGCGCCACAGGGATGTGCCCGAGCGAGTCCCGGTACTAACTACCCGCGCCAGCGCCTCCACGTTGAAAGCGAAGTCGTAAATGGACGAAAAAACAACAGTAACTGCTCAATTATGAGGACGTCAGTGGTATCATTATGCGGCCTCAAAAAGAGCTAAAAAATCATGCAACTTTCTTCTCTTACTGCTGTTTCATCCGTTGACGGGCGCTACGCGGGACGCACTGCCGGACTGCGCGAAATTTTCAGCGAATACGGTTTGATCCATTACCGGGTTATCGTCGAGATCCGTTGGTTCCAGGCGCTCGCAGCCAACGCCGGAATCCCGCAGGTTTCAAATCTTAGCGAAACGGCAAATATGTTTCTCGATTCGCTCATAGATGATTTCGGACTGGAGGCCGCAGAACGTGTCAAAGCCATTGAGGCAACCACCAATCACGATGTAAAGGCGGTTGAGTACTATCTGAAGGAGTGTTTTGCACAACAGGATGAATTGAACAGTTTGTCGGAATTTCTGCACTTCGCCTGTACTTCCGAAGACATCAATAACCTTTCCTATGCACTGATGATGCTGGACGCACGTGAGCAACTTTTGCTGCCTACGTATGCGGAAATCAACCATGTCCTGCGAACCATGGCTGGTGAATACGCCGATATCGCCATGCTCTCACGCACACATGGACAGACCGCCTCACCCACGACCCTGGGTAAAGAAATGGC
>Ga0316197_10001832_pt1 | contig 15086 bp, 13 predicted proteins | sample OudBiesiAoxic_MG_FD_204939 | JGI IMG/M metagenome (GOLD analysis project Ga0316197, IMG submission 204939) | Coastal sediment microbial communities from Oude Bieten Haven, Netherlands - site A oxic | ecosystem: Environmental > Aquatic > Marine > Coastal > Sediment | place: Netherlands...
CTTTAGGCAAGGGAATCGCTATGTCGCAGACCGGATACGCCACATCGGCGCGCCGCACCATCAAACTCGAATCGGAGGCGGTTGCCGCACTGGAAGCCCGCATCGGCACAGACTTCGAGCGCGCCTGCGAGCTGCTGCTGAAAACCCGCGGGCGGGTGATTGTGACCGGGATGGGAAAGTCCGGACACATCGCGAGGAAAATCGCCGCCACCCTGGCCAGCACCGGAACCCCGGCATTTTTTGTTCACCCGGGGGAAGCCAGCCACGGCGACATGGGCATGATCACCGGGGAGGACGCGGTCATCGCCCTGTCCAACAGCGGCTCGGTGGCCGAGATTGTCACCTTGTTACCCCTGCTCAAGCGCATGGGCACCGCCCTGGTGAGCATGACGGGAAATAGCCAGTCAGCACTGGCGACCGCCTCGGACGTTCACCTCGATACCGGGGTAGAGACCGAGGCCTGCCCGCTGGATCTGGCTCCCACCTCCAGCACCACCACAGCACTGGTCATGGGTGATGCACTGGCCATCGCCTTGCTGGAAGCGCGCGGGTTTACCGCAGATGACTTCGCTTTTTCACACCCCGGCGGCACTCTGGGCAGAAAGCTGCTACTTAAAGTAGCTGACATCATGCGCGCGGGTGACGCGATCCCGCGGGTTGCGCCGGAGACCAGCCTGTCCGAGGCTTTGCTGGAGATAAGCAACAAGGGGCTGGGCATGACGACCGTGCTCGACCAACAGGGCAACCTGACCGGCATCTTCACCGACGGCGACCTGCGGCGCACCCTGAAAGCCCGCATAGACATCAATGACACCCCCATCGGTCAACTGATGAGCACCGGCGCCAAGACAGTCACGCCGGACATGCTCGCCGCCGAGGCAATGAGAATCATGGAAGAAAACGAAATCAGCTCGCTGGTGGTGCTGGATGATGAGCAGCGCGTCGCTGGCGTTATCCACCTGATGCACCTGCTGCATGCGGGACTGACTTGAGATCCGGGCCGGACCAAACCGCCCGCGAAAAATTAAATTGCCTATGTCAGCGAACCAGTTACCATCGGCACGGGTCAGAACAGGAGTGGGGCATGCGCATTGTCGCCCCGAAGATGGAGAACCATAATGTCCAACCCCAGCCCCGAAGGGCGTAAGCGGCGCTTGTCGCGAGGGCCGAGGCTTTTTTGTATCGCCTCCCTCCTCGCTGCCGTGCTGGGCGGCCTGCTCAGCGCCGGCGCGCTCGCCCTGCCTACCGACCGCGACCAGCCCATCAGGATCACGGCTGACACCGCTGTGCGGGATGAAAAGCAGGGATTCACCGTCTACCGTGGCAACGTCCACATGATCCAGGGCAGCATGGACATCGTGGCTGACGTACTGACTATCTTTCACGAGACCGCGCAGGCGGACAAAATCGTCGCCGAGGGCAAGCCTGCCAAAATGCAGCAGCGGCCAGCCGTGGGCGAACCCATGGTCCGGGCCCGTGCCGAGATCATCGAGTACTTTAAAATTGAAGACCGGGTGCACCTCAAAATCAATGCACATATCGTTCAGGACGGCTCCTCGGTCACCGGGGACTCCATCGACTACTACATTACCGAACAACTGGTGAAAGCGGACTCCCAGGAGTCACCCGATGGCAAGCGGGTGCAGGTTGTAATCGAACCCAAGGTTCTGCGCGAGGACGAAGAAGAAGCACCCGATGGCCCACCTGCAAGCGAGTAACCTCGCCAAGGCCTACCGGGGCAGAGATGTGGTCCAGGACGTGTCTCTTGAGTTGGAGAGCGGCCAGGTCGTCGGCCTGCTGGGGCCTAACGGCGCCGGCAAAACCACCTGCTTCTATATGATAATCGGCATCATCCGGGCCGATCGCGGCACCATCAGCATCAACGGCGAGGATCTGACCAAACTCACCATGCACCAGAGAGCGCGGCGCGGCATCGGCTACCTTCCCCAGGAAGCGTCTGTTTTTCGCAAGCTCACCGTCGGCGATAACATCATGGCCATTTTGCAGACACGGCCGGACCTGACCAAGGCCCAGCGCCTGGAGCGCCGGGACGAACTACTGGCGGAATTCAACGTCGCGCACCTGCGCGACAATCTGGGTCAGTCACTATCCGGCGGCGAACGGCGGCGAGTGGAAATTGCCCGCGCCCTCGCCACCGAACCCGAATTCATCCTGCTGGATGAACCCTTCGCCGGGGTCGACCCCATATCGGTCAGCGATATTAAAGAGATCATCAACCACCTGCGGGACAGAAAGATCGGGGTACTCATCACCGACCACAATGTACGCGACACCCTCGACATCTGCGAGAAAGCCTATATTGTGGGTGAAGGTCATATTATCGCCGCCGGCTCCGCTGAAGACGTACTGGCCAACAAGCGGGTGCGGGAAGTCTACCTGGGCGACCACTTCCGGATGTAACGCCAAGCCCCAGGCATGCCTCCAAAGAGCAAGCAATCGGACTCCTGTCTCACTTTCAAAAATATACAAGCAAATTTCGAGCCAATTAGTTGTCAGTTGTCGAGAGGCGCGGCTACACTGAATGTGACACTTTGCCATCCCGGCGAAACGGGCCGACGTCACCAGGGAACCACGACCGATCCATGAAGCAGTCACTGCAACTAAAACTGGGCCAACAGCTGACGATGACACCGCAGCTGCAGCAGGCTATCAAGTTGCTGCAACTGTCGACGCTGGACCTGCAACAGGAAATCCAGCAGGCCCTGGACAGCAACCCCATGCTGGAAATGGCTGACGAGGACAATGAGCCGGAAGCACTTTTAAACCAGCGCGACAGCAATACTCCGGCCAGCGATCCCGCTGCACCCGAAAGCGCCGCGGAGACAAAAGAGCAGACCTCGGCAGAACTGCCGGACGATGATCAGGACTGGACAGCCGGTTTACCTGAAGACCTGCCGGTCGATACCCAGTGGGACGACCTGCTGCCCTCGGCCTCAGCCTCCGCCTATACGGGCGACGACACATCGGACACAGGCTTTGAAAGTCGCAACGCCGCCAATGATTCCCTGCGCGAACAACTGCTGTGGCAACTGAACCTGACCCGGCTTTCGGACGTCGATCGCCTGATTGCCATGGCGATTATTGACGCAACAGATGACAACGGCAGGATTTCGCAGGACCTGGACGATATTCGCCTGGGCCTGCTGCAGGATGTGGACGTCGACATCGAGCTGGATGAGATGGTTGCCGTGCTGCACCGGTTGCAGCAGTTTGAGCCGGCGGGCGTATGCACTCGCGACCTGCAGGAGTGCCTGCTGGTGCAACTGCAACAGCTACCGGCCAACACGCCCTGGCTGGAGCAGGCCAAGCAGATTCTCAGCCGCCATATCACCCAGCTGGGTAACGGCGACTTCGCCCAGATACTGCGGCGCACCCGGCTGAAAGAGCCCGAGCTCAAGCAGGTGCTGGGCCTTATCCAATCGCTGGACCCCAACCCGGGGCAGTCCGTGGGCGAAGACACCACAGAATATGTGGTACCGGATGTGTATGTCAGTAAAAAGGACGGCCGCTGGGTTGTGGAACTCAACCCCGACATCGCACCAAAGCTGCGAATCAACAGCAACTACGCCGGGCTGATCAAACGCGCCGACAGCAGCGCTGACAATACGTTTTTGCGGGATAATCTGCAGGAGGCGCGCTGGTTCCTCAAGAGTCTGCACAGCCGCAACGAGACCCTGATGAAAGTCGCCACCCGCATCGTCGAGCACCAGCGCAACTTCCTCGAATACGGCACCGAGGCCATGAAGCCACTGGTGTTACATGAAATCGCCGAGCTGGTTGAAATGCACGAATCGACCATTTCGCGCGTTACAACCCAGAAATACATGCATACCCCACGAGGGGTATTCGAGCTCAAGTATTTCTTTTCAAGCCATGTGGCCACAACATCCGGCGGGGAGTGTTCCTCGACGGCTATAAGGGCGCTGATTCGCAAGCTGGTAGCTGCAGAGAATCCGCGCAAGCCGCTGAGCGACAACAAGATAACCAAGTTACTTGAAGAGCAGGGAGTGAAGGTAGCCCGGCGCACTATTGCCAAGTACCGGGAGTCATTGATGATTCCACCCTCCAATGAACGCAAGCGGCTGGTATAGACCACAGAACAGGCTGCGCTGGTGAAATTTCTCGTTTCCTACCCAGCAGTGGTCTAGAATTTAATGCATAGCGAGGCGAGTCAGACCATTGCCGACGCCGGTATAACCGGCCCAACGTAGAGAAGGAGCTGTATATGCAACTAAACGTCAGCGGACATCATGTGGAGGTTACAGACCCATTGCGGGATTATGTAGAGAATAAATTTGAACGCCTGCAGCGACACTTTGACCAGATAACCAACACGCAGGTCACCCTGATAGTCGAAAAGATGGTGCAAAAAGCAGAAGCTACAATCCACATATCCGGCGCTGATATCTTCGCCGCATCAGAATCCGAAGACATGTACGCGGCAATAGACGCTCTCGCGGACAAACTGGACAGGCAACTCATCAAACACAAGGAAAAGTCCAGAGGTCGCTAGTCTCCTGTAATGAATTTTCTTGCCGAGATCCTGAGCCCGCAACGCACCGTCTGTAAGGTGCCCGGGCTCAGTAAAAAAAGACTGTTCGAGACCATCGCGCGAATTATTGGCGAGGACCAGTCGAGCCTGGTCTACGAGGATGTTTTCGCTCAACTTATCGCCCGTGAAAAACTGGGCAGCACCGGCCTGGGCCAGGGTATCGCGATTCCCCACTGCCGGGTCGATGCCTGCCAGCAACCACTGGGCACCCTGCTCACCCTGGAAGAGGCGATCGATTTCGATGCCCCCGATGACCAACCGGTGGATTTGCTATTCGCCCTGCTGGTGCCAGGCGAAGCACACCAGCAACACCTGGATATTCTGGCCAATGTCGCCCGACTTTTCAGCCAGCCGAGTTTCTGCGCGCGTCTGCGCGCTGCACGGGACAACGCGGCACTGTATGAAGCAGCCACGAGCCAGGACGAAACCAGTGTCGCCTGAGCACATGTGGATTAACCGGGCACAACGCTAGATGCAACTCGTGATTATCAGCGGTCGCTCGGGCTCCGGCAAGAGTACCGCCTTGAATCAGCTGGAGGACGAGGGTTATTACTGCATCGATAACCTGCCCATCTCATTGCTACCCGCCCTGGTAGAGGAGACGACCCGCGAAGAGTTCAGCCAGTTTCGCGGTACCGCCGTATGCATCGACGCCCGCAATTCGTGGAAAGACCTGGCAGACTTTGCCGATATAGTGGCGGCGCTGCCCGACTCCGTGCACCGGGACATTCTTTTCCTCGATGCCCAGGACGCCACCCTGATGCAGCGCTTCAGCGAAACCAGGCGCCGACATCCCCTGAGTGGCGAATCCACGCACCTGGCAGAGGCAATAGCCAAAGAGCGATTACTGCTTGGGCCAATCTCCAGCGACGCCTCGCTTGTCCTGGACACCACCCAGATGACGATCTATGAGTTGCGCGATGCTATCAAGCAGCGATTGCTGAAAAACAGCAGTGGCACCATGTCGCTGCTGTTCCAGTCATTCGGATTCAAGCGCGGGGTACCGGCCGATGCGGACCTGGTGTTTGATGTCCGCATGCTGCCCAACCCGCACTGGGTCAAGGAGCTGAGACTCAAGAGCGGTCTCGACAGGGAGGTACAGGATTTCCTCGAGTCGCAGCCACTGGCAGGAGAACTGTACACGGACATCTGCACCTACCTGGACAACTGGCTACCGCGCTACAAAGACAGCAATCGAAGCTATATGACCGTGTCTCTTGGTTGTACAGGCGGCCAACATCGTTCAGTATATTTGGCCGAGCGTTTATTTAATTACTACCGGCCAAACTACCCGAACATCCATGTAAGACACAGGGAACTGCAATAAACCCGTGATCCAGACCCAGGTAACCATCATCAACAAGCTAGGGCTGCACGCCAGGGCTGCAGCAAAGTTTGTCAGCTGCGCCGCTGCTTTCGGCAGTACTGTGAACGTCGGCAGGGACGGGAAGCTGGTGGATGGCAAGAGCATCATGTCAGTAATGATGCTGGCAGCCGGCAAGGGCACGGTACTCGAACTGGAGATCGAAGGCGGGGATGAATACGCCGCACTCGAAGCGCTGCAAACCCTCATAGACAATCGCTTCGACGAACCCGAGTAGGCTTTTAATCTGTAACTAATCCCGTTGTTGTGACCACGGCTTTACCTGATAATTGCCCCCCTACGGGCGCATGCCAGGAGATTTTTTACGGGAAAAGCGGTGAGCCAGATAGAAGCGACATCCCAGAAAACCTTCGACAAGCTGATGCTCGCGCTGGACGGCGGCACCTTCGTGGATGTTCGAAGGATGCTCAACGGCCTGCCTCCCGGCGACGTAGCCCACCTGCTGGAGTCTTCACCACCCAAATTCCGTCACATCCTCTGGGCCATGATCGAGGATGAAAACGAGGGTGAAGTTCTCAACGAATTGAGTGATGAGCTGAGGATCCAGTTCCTCAGCGATATGGAGGCTCCCCAGGTAGCATCTCTCATGGAAGGGCTGGAGGATGACGATGTCGCAGACATCCTCCAACAGCTGCCGGACACCATCACCCGGGAAGTGCTCACCTCGATGGACCACCAGGACCGGGCGCGCCTGGAGCGGGTCATGCTGTACCCCGAGGACACCGCGGGCGGCCTGATGAATACGGACACCATCACCATCCGGGCTCCACTGACACTGGATGTGGTATTGCGCTACCTGCGGCGCCACGAAGAAATCCCTGAGATGACCGACAACCTGATCGTGGTAAACCGGGCAGACCAGTTCATCGGCCTGCTACCGCTGCGCACCCTGCTGGTGTCGGACCCGTCAGCCTCGGTGCGCGAAATGATGCTCACCGATATAGAGCCGATACCGGTGGACCTGCCGGATTCGGATGTCGCTCGCTTGTTCGAGCGAAACGACTGGGTATCTGCCCCGGTAACCGATAGCGACGGTACGCTGCTGGGCCGAATCACCATCGACGACGTGGTCGATGTCATCCGCGAGGACGCGGACCATTCCCTCATGTCAATGGCCGGCCTCGATGAAGACGAAGACACCTTTGCGCCTGTCTTTCGCTCGGCGCCGCGCCGCGCGGTATGGCTGGGCATTAACCTGATAACGGCATTCATAGCCTCAGGCGTTATCAACCTGTTTCAGGGCACAATAGAAAAGGTGGTCGCACTGGCCGTGCTGATGCCCATTGTGGCCTCCATGGGCGGAATTGCGGGAACCCAGACGCTCACCGTGCTGGTGCGCGGAATCGCGCTGGGGCACATCGGCCGCAATAACCAGATGTGGTTGATCAACAGGGAGGTGATGGTAGGCGCTCTCAACGGCATACTCTGGGCCATGGTAGTCGCGGTGGCCGCCTCCCTGTGGTTCGATGACTGGAATATCGGCATGATCATCGCCGCCGCGATGGTCATAAACCTGGTAACCGCCGCCCTGGTCGGGGCCGTTCTTCCCTTGCTGATGACCCGCATGAATATCGATCCGGCACTGGCCGGCGGTGTCGTACTCACCACCGTTACAGATGTGGTTGGCTTTGTCTCATTCCTGGGCCTGGCGACCCTCTTCTATGCCTGATTTTCGCAAGGGTGCGCCAGATGACTCACCACCGGAAGGCCCCAGCAAGAGCGCCCTGAAGCGCCGTATGCTCGCCCTGCAAAAGCTGGGCGAAACACTGGTTGGCCTGAGCGACAAACAGCTGGAAAAGTTGCCTATCCAGAGTGAGCGCCTGCTCGATGTTATCCGTGAGACCCGCGATATGCGCAGCCACAGCGCGCGGCGCCGCCACCTGCAATTGATCGGCAAGTTGATGCGCGATATCGACGCCGGGCCCATAGAAAGCGCCCTGGGGGCGATGGACAAGAAGCGCAAGGTGGAGGCAGATGCCTTCCACGAGCTGGAGCAAATGCGCGACGAGGTGCTGGCAAGCGGCCTTCCCGGCACGGAGCTGGTTGCCCAGCGCTGGCCCCAGGCGGATCGCCAGCAACTGCGCCAGCTTATTTTGCAGCACCAGCGCGAACTTGCACGCGGTAAACCCCCTGCAGCCAGCAGGAAGCTGTTTCGCTACCTCAGGGAGCTGCAGGAGCTCTACGGCGCGCCCGATTGACTTGATGCCTCTGGCTGCCCGGGCACAGGACTCGCAGCCGGGTCGCCAGGGACCGTATCGTCGAAGATACGATCGAATTTGACCTGCGGGTCGTCCCAGGTGCCAGTTGCGGTATAAACGGCACTGGTCAGTCGATTGACCTGGCTCTCAAATACCTTGCTGAGCAGAAATACACCCGCGGCAACAGGCAGACCGGCAGCCAGCGCGGCCACCCATGGCAGGTTGTTGGCAACCGGCAGGGTTACGACAAGCTCGCCATCCAGCGACCGGGACTCTACCACCGAGACACCACTGAACTGGAAGCTGCTGGCACTGCCCTGCACGTCCAGGCTGGTCACCTCAATCGTGCCGCCATGGAACACCACCTCACCTTCCATACTGTTGAAAGGGATACCGGATTCGAACATCTGGGACAAACTCAGGCGCTGGACAATCTCGGCCAGGTTAAGGATGCTGACAACCCGCAGTGCACCCGCCGCCCCTCCCGGCGCCTGCGGGAACTTACCCTCGTTGACGTCCAGGCGCAGCATGCCCCTGGCGTCCTGCAGCGAGAAATCCTGGGGGCCGCCAGGCCACTCCAGCGAGAGATCGAACACGCCGTCTTCTGTCTCGATGACTTCCTGGTAACCCAGCTGGTCGAGGCTGCGCCCAAGGTCCTTGAAATACAGATTGGCACTCAGCTCAGTGCGGCCGTTGTCGCCCCGGGACCAGATCAGGGTCCCGGGATCATCCGCCCGCAACGCCATGGCGGCAATGTCGCCGCTGATACCCTCTGCACGGATCTGGGCCCCCTCACTGTGCAACTCGAAGGCGAGGTTGCCCAGCAGGATATCGCCGCGTCGCAGTTGTTTGAGCGTCACCGCCAACGGCGGCACCTGCATGCTCTCCTGCGGCCCCTTGCCCACAACGGCACCCTTATCGGAAGCCGCCAGGGTATCTGCCTGCGAGACCGGGTCTGCCTCCGGGTCAGCGCTCTGCTCCAGCATTTCCAGCCGTGCCAGGTCGAGATAGTCAATATCCAGCAATGAGAGACCAGCGGGCTGGTAAAGAAATTCGCCCCGAAACCAGGGCGCCGCAGCGGTAGCTCGCCAGCGCCCGTCCACACTCGCCAGATCCAACACCACTTCGGTGATATGCCGCCCGGAAATTTCCAGTTGGTCTACCCGCAACTGCTCTATCGACAGGGTGGTAGCGGGTTGCTTCGCCGCGCTGACGGCAGTTTCCGCGGCGTCGAAAAAATAGGTCTCCAGGAAGTGCTGCCACTGCTCCCCGTCGGCATAGGGTATGCGCCCGTTTATGCGCAACAGGCCAGGCTGCAGCTCGAGGGGCTCAGCCACAAACCCCAGCGCCGCAGCCTGCAGATCGCCATCCAGTAAATCCAGCTTGAGCGCCAGCTCGCCGGCAAGGTCGAGTCCCAGAGACAGCTTGTCACGCCCCAAGAGGAGCTCCAGCTGAAAGCGGCTTTCCGAGTCGGATAGCTTGGACCAGGGTGCTGGAAAATCCAGGCCCACTCCCTGCAGAGTGCTGTCGATAGTCAATACAGGCGGCTGACCAGCACCCGCGACCAGTTCCAGTGATAGCGGTGTTTGGCCTGTGGCAAAGGCCAACAGGTCGAGATCCAACCACTTGCGCAGGTCCGCCATATCTACGGCTGTGGTCACCCCGACAGAAACGGCGGCCTTGCCCCGGCCACCCCCCTCTCCACGACCGGCTGCGCCCTGTCTCACCCTGGCCTGCAGCGAGCGCCCCCAAAGCGTACCGACCAGGTCGCGGGAACTGAAACCCGCGGCACTGTCGTAGTCCAGTGTGCCGTTGATACCGCGCAGTGGCAGCTTGCCCGGCTCGATATCGAGATCGACATCGGCAAAACTGACGGACAACACCACCCCGGGCGCGACCTGTTTATCGCTCAGGTTCAAATCCAGCGCAAGCTCGGTAGCCAGTTCCCCGGTCAGCTCCCAGGCGCCAAACGCATTGCCTACCAACTCGCTCAACGGGGAGTTATTGACCACGTAGAGACCGTCGGCAGCAGGGCCTACAAGCTGGCCATCGGTCGCCAGTCGCAAGTTGGCCGCCGGATCGGTCCAGACTTCCACCGACAGGTCATTGACCTGCGAATCAAGCAGGCTGGCACTGTTAGCCCAGACACTGACATCACTGTCATCAATCAGGACAATACCTTCCACGTCGGCCACCGGCGGCCAGTCCGGGTGATAGTTCAGGCCCGCTTCCCTGATGTTGAAGAACAGCTGTACGGTATGCAGCGAGGGGGTACTCGATGCAAGACTGCCACGCCACAGAAAGCCTCCCTGCTCAATCATGCCCTGGTCTATGCTGGCGGCGAGCCAGGGTCGCAATGTCTCGCTGAGAATGTGCGGTATGTATTTGTCCCGATGTTCGGCAAGGGTGTTCTGCAGACCCACAAGGAGATCCATTTCCACCCCGACATCACTGGGAAGCCGCGGAATCGCAAGGCCAAACAGCACCCGCACCGGCCCCTCCACGCCTGCAGCCTCAATCAAGCTGCTGGAGAGAGTCACAGCGTCCTCATCCCAGTCAATGTGGATAGTGCCTCGAAAGTCGTCGTAATCCAGAGACCGTTCATAGACCGTCGGGAACGCCATACTGAATTGCCGGCTATCCAGCACGACGAAGCCGGAGCCGGGCGATAGCTCGACGTACCCCGACCCGCCAGTGACACCTGGCGCTCCGTGCCAGGGCTCGACCGTCAACCCATCGAAATTGGCGAGCAACTGCCAGCCCGACGCCGGCGCGGTCATGTCAGACAGTTCGAGTTGCAAGGCACTCAGCAAACCTGCGGGCTGCAGCGTCTGGAGCACACCGGTGGTCGCGGCGGGCAGGCCCTCACCGCCGGCAACAAGCGCACTGAGCGGCGCGAGAGGCAAATCCTGCGCCAACAGGGTCAGCGTCTGCCCTCGCAGATCGAGTTGCAGACGAGGCACCTGTAACATCACCTCGTCTCTCACCAGCTCGACAGAGGAGATCAGAAAGTGCCAGCTACCCTGTCGCTGTTCCACGCTGGCGTCCAGAGCCAGGCTGTCCAGCGCTACCTGCCAGGAATTATCCGACGCCGACAAGCGGGTATCGTGCATCTCGAGACGGGCCACTGAATCAGTGCTTCCCTCGTCCCAGTTTGACCACAACTGGAGACCCAGTGCGCCATCCAGTTCCACGGCATCGAGCGCTACACCCGCCAGCTGCTGTCCCAGCAGGTCCGTGAGTGCGCCGACATCAGTCGCACGAATATCCAGGTACAGCTCACCGGAAAACTGCTCCGGCTCGAAAGGATTGCCCACGCCGTTGGCCAGGGCCAGCACCTCAAGACCTCGCGAGGAACGGAGCCTACCTTCAAGCACGCGACGGCTTCCCTCCCGGTAGAGGGCCAGGTCCAGGTCCAGACCGCGTCGCTCGCCACCGGGAAACATCAGGTCAATGTGGCTGTTTTCGAGTGCCACATGCTCTACGTTGGAGAGGAACTCTTCCAGCCACTGATCCAGCCCTGCTTCGCTGCCATCAAACCCCTTGATGCGCAGGCCACCGTCCTCACCCAATTCTCCGGCCAGCTCCAGCCCGACAAGCCGCAACTGCGTCATCTGCAGGGAGCGGGCCATCAGGCTCCCCGCCACATCCAGGGCAACCATGCCCTCCGACAGCTCTATCGATCGTTCATGCGAACCGGGCAGCGTGAGCTGCAGGCCGTGCATCACCAGCACGGGGTTAAAGGAATGCCACTGGGCGCTTACCTGCTGCGCGTCGATGACAAAGGGAATTCGATGATTGATTTCCTGCAGAATCTCTCGCTGGAATGATGCGGTAAAGGAACTGAGCATCCTCCCCGTGCTGACATAGATAGCCAGCAGCACTATGGAGACGACTATCACTCCCCAAAGTGCACTGCTCAGCCTGTGATAAATGGATCGTTTCAAAGGGCGACCGACTCTACTGTTGCCATCCCTCGCCGCAGCCTTAAGTTGGCCGGGACGGTTTTACTCATTGCCCAGCGACAAGCTGGTATCCAGGCCGCCTGCCTCAAGCAATCGCCAGGTCTCACACAAGGGCAACCCGACTACGTTACTGTAGCTACCCTGGATACTTCTCACAAAGGCACCGGCCAGCCCCTGGATCGCGTATGCGCCCGCCTTGTCCCAGGGCTCGTCCGTGGCAAGATACGTCTCGCACAATTCACGGGTGAGCTGGACAAACTCCACCTTTGTCTCCACCAGGTCGCAGCTTACGTTACTCCCGCGTTGCAGGCACACCGCCGTGTAGACACTGTGGCTGCGTCCGCTGAGTTTCGCCAGCATGGCGAGCCCGTCAAAATGGTCCCGGGGCTTACCCAGCACATCCTCGTCCACCAGCACAATGGTGTCGGCAGCCAGAACGGCCCGGCTCTCGCCCGGGTATCGCGTGGCAACCCGGGCAGCTTTTTCTCTCGCCATTCGCTGGACGTAGGCTGTTGCTGCCTCGCCGGGGCGCGGGCTTTCGTCGATGTCCGCTGGATCGCACAGGTGGCGCACACCCAGCTGCCCCAAAAGCTCTGTTCGGCGCGGAGAAGCCGAAGCCAGTATCAGGCGGGGTTCGCTCATCTCAGTTCACCATGAAATACCGGCGCAAACGCCGCAGGGTATAGAAAACCACAGGCCACAGCAGGGCGCCGGAAACCGCGGGCAACAGAAACAGCAACCCGGGGCTGCCCACACCTTCCAGGTTTTGCACCCATTGGCACACCAACTGGTTAATACCAAGCAGGACAAATACCGTACCCGCCTGCTGCAATATACTGAATACGCGCAGACGCTGGTAAAGCGTGAGGCTCAATAAGGCGACCACGACCAGCGCAAACGCGTTCTGGCCGAGTACCGCTCCTTCGAGTGCATCCAGGATTATCCCCAACACCAGGCCGGTGAGAATCCCCACGCGATGTGGCAGGGCGATAGTCCAGTAAATGAGGGTGAGCGCAACCCATTCCGGCCGCGCCCAAAGTAACCACTGCGGCATTGGTATGACCGCGAGCACATACGCCACCAGGAAAGAGGCGATGATCAACCAGTAGCCGTGGGCACCCTCCTGTACCATGCCTCAGGGTTCCTGTGTGTCTGGCGTGGCGTCCGGTGTTTTATCTTCTATCGCATCTGTCGTCGTCTCAGGCGTGGCTTGCAATGGCCCGGAAGCCGGCTCGATGCGGCGGCTGTCCTGACTGGCGAAGATCAACAGGACATGTCGGCTGCGATCGAGAGCCGCGCTGGGCTTTGCCAGGACATGGGCGAACAGTTTGCCGGGGTCCCGCTCGATTACAGTCACCACTGCCACCGGGTAGCCACCCGGAAAACGCCCGCCCAGACCGGATGTTTCAAGCAGGTCACCCACCTGGATGTCAGTGGTGGCGGAGACATGGCGAACCTCAAGACTGCCCAGGGATCCTGTGCCTTCGGCGATTGCTCGCACCCCGTTGCGATTGACCTGCACAGGTATCGAGTGGGTGGCGTCGGTAATCAGCAGTGCCCGGGAGGTGGCGGCGCTGACTTCGACGATCTGCCCGACCAGGCCATCTGCATCGATAATGGGTTGCCCGACAAATACACCGTCCAGCTCGCCCTTGTTCAACACCAACTGGTGGCGGACCGGGTCTGGTGATACACCCAGCACCTCGGCGACACGCACATCGTCACGCAACAGCGCAGTAGAGTTGAGCAGTGCCCGCAGGCGCACATTTTCGGCCTGCAGTGCCGCCATCTGCTGGGAGCGGCCCTGCAGGACAAGGTTTTCGAGGGTTAATCGCTCGTTCTCTTCCAGCGCCCTGGCCCGGGACTGGATGTGCAACTCGCCCCATTCGCCGAAGCGGGTTGGCAGGTCTGCAACCCAGTAAATGGGCGCGCCCAGCGTATCGAGCACTGAGCGGGTGGATTCAAGACTGTTGAAGCGCAGGTCCGCAATGATCAGGCCGACGACCACGAAAACAGCTAACAGCAGGCGCAGCCCCAAAGAGGACTGTTTGACGAATAGCGGCTTGATCTCGGGACCCTCGTTAGCCCGCCTTCGTTACGGGCACTGTCTTCCAGTCTGTCACTCAGTGGACAGCAAGTCCATGGTGTGGCGATCCATTCGTTCCATCGCCAGACCGCCGCCGCGGGCAACACAGGTCAGGGGATCTTCCGCAACAATGACCGGCAGGCCGGTCTCCTCGGAAATCAGTCGATCCAGGTCACGCAACAGGGCGCCGCCCCCCGTGAGCACGATACCACTCTCCGCGATGTCGGCGGCCAGTTCAGGTGGCGACTGCTCAAGCGCAGATTTTACCGCCTGGACGATCGACGCCAATGGATCCTGCAGTGACTCAAGAATTTCGTCACTGTTGAGAGTAAAACTGCGCGGCACGCCCTCGGCCAGGTTGCGCCCGCGAACGTCAATCTCGCGCAGTTCGCTGCCGGCAAAGGCGCAGCCAATTTCTTCCTTTATTCGCTCGGCCGTGGCGTCACCGATCAGGCTGCCATATCGGCGCCGTACATGGGCGACGATCGCCTCATCGAAACGGTCACCCCCTATACGCAGTGAATCGCGGTACACCACGCCATTGAGGGAGATAATCGCGATCTCGGTGGTGCCACCACCGACGTCGACGATCATACAGCCGGTTGCCTCTTCAACGCTCAGTCCCGCGCCTATCGCGGCGGCCATCGGCTCTTCAATGAGGCGCACTTCCCTGGCACCCGCACTGAGTGCTGATTCGCGAATCGCACGGCGCTCCACCTGGGTGGACATACAGGGAACGCAGACCAGCACCCGTGGGCTGGGACGGATAAACCTGCTCTCATGCACTTTGGCGATAAAGTGCTGCAACATTTTTTCGGTGACCTGGAAATCCGCGATAACACCGTCCTTGAGAGGGCGTATCGCCGTGATATTGCCAGGC
>Ga0316197_10001833_pt1 | contig 15082 bp, 10 predicted proteins | sample OudBiesiAoxic_MG_FD_204939 | JGI IMG/M metagenome (GOLD analysis project Ga0316197, IMG submission 204939) | Coastal sediment microbial communities from Oude Bieten Haven, Netherlands - site A oxic | ecosystem: Environmental > Aquatic > Marine > Coastal > Sediment | place: Netherlands...
TTGTCGAACGCCGACCTCCACAACGAGTACGGACCAACGGAGGCAACAGTGTGGTGTACCGCACACCGCGCGTCAGGGGCCGACGACGTCCTCCCAATCGGCCGGCCCATCGCGGGTACACGCATCTACCTCTTGGACGAACACGGGAATCCGGTTCCACCGGGTTTCCCGGGCGAGATTTGTGTCGCCGGTTCCGGCGTCGCGGCCGGCTACCACGATCGCCCCGATCTCACAGCTGAGCGCTTCGTATCGACATCCGTGCTTGGTAGGGACGAGCGGATCTATCGCACCGGTGATCTCGGCGCTTGGCGAACCGACGAGGTTCTTGCCTATCTGGGCCGTACCGACACGCAGTTGAAGATTCGGGGGCATCGGATCGAGCCGGCTGCGGTCGAAACGGCGCTCCTCGCCCAGCCTTCGGTTCGCGAGGCGGTCGCGGTCGGACGATCAGCGCCGGGGCGTCCGGACTCCCAGCTGGTCGCGTATGTCGGCACGGATCAGCAGGACCTTGTTGCGGAGGAAGTCAAGCGCGCGATGTCACCGTCGCTCCCGGAGTTCATGGTGCCGGACATCGTGGTGCCACTCAAGAAACTGCCCCGGCTGCCCAACGGAAAGGTCGACGTGGGTTCGCTGCCCGATCCTCGGGACCATTCGCAGCGCGTCGACGGACACATCGCTCCCCGAACCGACCGCGAACGTGTCCTTGCCGCGATCTGGTCGGACCTGCTTGGTCTCGATGAGGTGGGCGTTCGGGACGACTTCTTCCAGCTCGGTGGTGATTCAATCGTGAGTATCCGGATGATCTCGCGAGCTCGACAGGCCGGTGTCAACATCGTGCCCGGGCAGATCACCAGCCATCCGACCATCGAGCAACTCGCTCTGTCGACCGACAGCGAGCCGACCGCCGGGCACGAATCGGTGTCGGGACCGGTTCCCCTTGGGCCCATCCAGCAGTGGTTCTTCGAGATGGACCATGCTTCGCCGGGTCATTGGAACCAATCGAATCTCTTTGCGGTTGATGCCGGCGTCGACGCCGACGCGCTCGAACAGGCCTTGCAGGCGTGCTTGGGGCACCATGACATGCTTCGGGCACGTTTCAGGATCCGAGATGCGACGTGGACACAGAGCATCGACCCTGACGCGCAAATGATCCTAGAGAGGGTGAAGAACCCGAGCGACGTCGACCGCATCATCGCCGATTGTCAGCGCGACCTCGACCTCGAGTCTGGCCCGCTCTTTCGAGCTGTACTCATCGAACGCCCGACGAGCGAATCAGCTCTGCTGTTCTTGGCTGTGCATCATCTCGTCGTCGATGCCGTCTCGTGGACCATCCTGGTCGATGATCTGGAGCGTGCGTATCTTCAGGCCTCCACTGGTGAGGACATCGTGCTCCCACCGCGTTCGACCTCGTACCGGGACTGGATTTCCTATCTGGGCTCCGGGGCGGTGACGGGCGAGCTTGACTACTGGGCGGCTCACGAGAAGGAGCTCGCCGAAGATGTCCCGCGGATGTGGGGAACCGAGGCAACACGACAGACGGTCACAGTCGAGCTCGATCCCGATGTCACGGGACTTCTGCTGCGAGACGCCAACGACGCGTTCCGTACCCACCCGGATGAGCTCATGATTGCTGCATTGGCGCCGCTGCTCGACCCGCAATCGAACGGTGCAGTGCGAATCGCCCTCGAGCGCCACGGCCGGTCCCCCGACGTTCCGCGCATCGACTTGTCGCGGACCGTGGGATGGTTCACAGCCCAGTACCCGGTCACGTTGACTGCAACGGCAACTGACGACGCCGACCTCATCACGGCAACGAAGGAGACACTGCGACGCGTTCCGAATGGAGGCGTGGGCTATGGAGCGCTGCGGTACCTCGACCAGCTTCCCGAGCTGGTTCGTCAACCCGAACCCGCCTACCTGTTCAACTATCTCAGTAGCGCATCCGCCGACAGCGGTGGGTTCTTCCGGTGGGTGTCGTCGGCGGACGACTCGGGGCGCCACCCGGACAACGAGCGGGCGCATCGTATTGAGATCGTGGCTGCCCTTCGAGAGAGCAGGCTGGTGGTCATGTGGCACTTCAGTACCCTCTACGACGATCTGGAGACAGTTCAGGCACTGGCCAACGACCACCTCGATCGCCTCAGCGGCCTTGTCTCCTACTGTATGGCCGACGGCTCGGGGGGTCTCACACCATCCGACTTCCCAGCAGCCGCCCTGGACCAAAGTGAGCTCGACCGATTTTTGGGTGGCATCGCATGACCAACAACGCCGCGTCGGGGTCATCGGTGGCTGCCCGAGACGCGTCGAACGGGCGTGCCAACGTTGAGGACGTTCTTCCCCTTCTGCCGAACCAGCTGGCGCTGATGCTGGTCCGCGACCGTGCAACCGAAGATCCCGGATTCCTCCAGGTCCGATATCGTCTCGAGGGCCCGCTGGACGTTGCACGCTATGAGCAGGCCTGGCAGTCCGCGATCAGCTGGCATCCTGCGCTCCGCACCTCGGTCCGCTCCCGAGATGACGGCGACCCGCTGGCAATCGTCTGGCGTCGCGTCGAACTCCCGGTCGTCTTCGAGGACTGGAGATCCGACAGCGATCAGCAGACCCGGTTCGAGGGCTTGTTGCGATCGGATCGCGATCGCGGGGTCGATGTCACCGACGCTCCAACGATGCGGCTTCACCTCATTCGAACACAAGACGAGATCTATGAAGCGATCTGGACGTGTCACCACCTGTACGTGGATGGGTGGTCGGCCGCCGTGGTGCTCGAAGACGTGATGTCGCATTACCGCGGCAGAAGCCGCGCGGCCGTTTCCCAGATCGCTCCCCCGGCTGATGGGCTTCGGTCCTACGTCCAGTGGGCCTTGGCCCAGGACGAAGCGGAGTTGCGCGAGTACTGGATCCGCACCCTCGACGGATATACAGGCAGTCCTCCCCTCCGCTTGGGGTCGCCATTGGAGGAGTCGGGTTTCGGCGAATACACGTCCGAGATCGTCGAAGAGATGTCGCAGCGCATCGCGTCGGTCGCGTTGGACCTCACCGTGACTCCCGCGGTCCTCGTTCAGGGAGCGTGGGCGCTTGTCTTGGGCATCCTGAACGGAGACAGCGACGTTGCGTTTGGAACCACGGTGTCGGGCCGCAACGCGGACGTTCCGGGCATGGAGCGCCTCGTGGGGTACTTCTCCAACGCCGTTCCTGTACGGGTAGCGATCGATCGCTCCCTGGCCCTTCCAGTCTGGCTCTCCGCAATTCGGAATCAGCAGTTCGAGATGGGGCCATTTGAGCATGCGTCGCTCGCTGCGATTCATCGGTGGAGCAGTGTCCCGGGACACCGCGCGATGTTCGAGACCTTTGTCGTCGTCGAGAACTTCCCAGCCGGTGAAGAGCTTGGAGCCCAGGTCGTCCAGAGCGGCTTCCGGAGCGGTCTCACGACGGCCTACCCGGTCACGCTCGCCGTGGGTATGACGTCGCCGTGGTTCTTGCATGTGCGCTACGACTATTCCCACTGTACCGATGAAGCGGCACAGGCACTCGTCGAACAGCTGCACGGCGTGCTCACAGCGATCGTTGACAATCCCCGGGCGAACTTGGGCGAGGTGCTCGATCGAGCCGGTGACGCCGTGTCGCATCTCGTATCCGACACCGACGTCGAGGCAGGGGAAGGGTCACAGGAGGGAAGACCCGCGCGAAACGACACCGAACGCCGGCTGTTGACCATCTGGCGCCGTCACCTCGACCTGGCAACTATTGGCACCGATGCCGACTACTTCGATCTTGGCGGAACGTCGCTGGGTGCCGTTCGCATGTTCGGCTCCATCAAGGAGGAGTTCGGTATCGATCTGCCGCTCAGCACTCTCCTCCTCCATCCGACGATCGAGGGCTTGGCTCAGCTCATCGCCGGCGTGAGGTCCGGTGCCGACGTGGAAGCGACGTGCCTCGTGCGAATCCAGCCGCGCGGCACCAGGCCGCCCATTGCTGCGGTGCACGGCGGCCAAGGTGAGGTGCTCTTCTATCGCGGGCTCGCGGAACAACTCGGGTCCGATCAACCCGTCTACGGTCTCCAGCCGGTGGGCCTCGATGGTGTCACCGCGCCGCTCGACACCGTCCCGGAGATGGCTTCGAGGTATGTCGAGGAACTCCGGCTCGCGCAACCCGAAGGTCCGTACCGCCTCATCGGTTTCTGCTTTGGAGGCGCGGTGTGCCTGGAGATGGCTGCTCAACTGGAGGATCTCGGTCAGGTGGTGGACCTCATCGGCATCATCGACGGGGGCCTACCGCTTGAACAGGCACGGTACGAGACAAGTGTTGAGCGTGCAAGGCACATACTCCGCACCAGGGGCATTACCGGCACGGCAAAGGCAGGTTGGAACCGGGCGGCCTGGCGAGCCGGGGAATGGCGGAAGGCATCCGTTCGTCGGATGAAGGGGGAAGAACAGACGAAGGATGTCCCTGTGGCGATGGCCTGTCGGCGTGCGTTCAATTCGTTCGATCCGCGGCCGTCATCAGCCCCGATCACGCTCATACGTTCGGCAGAGGAACAGGTCGGCGAGGGCAGGGATTGGGATTTCGCCTGGGAGGCATACACCCCTCGCCTCGAGATCGAGACCGTCGACGCCGAGCACCAGACCCTGTTCCAAGGTTCGGCAGCGAAGGCGCTGGCCGAGATAATCCAGCGGTCGACTGCCGACTGAACTGCGAACAGACCGGTCGGCTCCGTGCCGCTTTGTGCTTCCCGGTGCAGATGTCGCGGGAGCGAACCAGATCCGCGCTACGAAGAGAACCCATGGAAGTACCACATCTTCCGAGGGTTCTTTCGCGTCAGGGTCACTCTCCCAGGCGCTCCGGAGACCATTCTGAGGCCGAACCGTCGGCGCTCGTTCGAATTCGTCGCGGTCGAGCCTTCCAGGTGGGAAGGTGTTCCTCAAGCCTGCGCTTGCAGGTTCGTTTCCGCCAGCGCGGCCAGATCAGGGGCTGTCAAGCCGTTCTCCTTCATCAGGAATGCATGGTCACCGAGTTTCTGGAATTTGTCGCCCAGGCTGGCGAACACCTGTTTCGGAGCATCGGCGAAACCAGCCTTGTATTCCGCAACCGCCCCTCCCAGGCCGCCCATAGAGCTGTGTTCTTCAACCGTAACGACGAGCTCGTTCTCGGCGAGTACCTTGTCCAGCATCTCGGTGTCCAACGGCTTCACCGTATGCATATCGACAACCCGGGCGGAGATCCCCTTGCTCTCGAGGATGTCGGCGGCGCCGACCGCTTCAGCGAGGAGGGACCCGCTCGACACGAATGCGACATCGCTGCCCGTGCGATACTCGATGGCCTTGCCGATCTGGAAATCGAAATCCTCGGGATACATCACGGGGTAGCCCGGACCCCCTGTCAGGCGGATGTAGACGGGACCCTCGTGCTCGGCGCACGCGTAGAGCGCCTTGTAGGTTGAGAGCGGATCGGACGGGGCGATGACGGTGAAGTTCGGGATCGCTCTGACTACAGCGATGTCGTCCATGGCGTAGTGGGTATTGCCAAGGGGCCCGAAACGCACACCGGCTTCGATGCCGATAATCGTCGCGCTCACATTCATGTAGCCCAGGGCGGCACGCATCTGTTCAGCCGGACGCATCGGCACCATGGCGGCCAGACCGATGGCGAAGGGGCGAAGACCCCCGAGGGCAAGACCGGCTGTGAAGTCGATCAGATTCTGCTCGGCGATGCCGACGTCGAAGAACCTGTCCGGATAGGTTTCCTTGAACTCGACCAGCCGTGCCGTCGGGGTGAGGTCGGCGCTCAGCGCTACGACGTCTGGATTGTTGGCCGCCAGCATCATCAGCGTGTCTGCCTGCACGGTGCGGTGACCCTGGTCGGACCATTCCTGCAGTTTGTCTATTGGTGCGTTGTTCATTCTGTCTTCCCGCCCGCTACGCGTTCTCGAGGTCCGAGACGGCTTGTTCGTACTGGTCCTTGTTCATCGGCCTGGCATGCCAGTTGAGACTGCCCTCCATGAAGGAGATGCCTTTGCCCTTCGTGGTGTCGGCGATGATCACGTGAGGCTTCCCGCTGCCGGAATCTCTCATCCCCTCGAGGGCCTCGAGCACGCTGGAAGCATCGTTTCCGTCTTCGACGACGAGGACATCCCACCCTGCCGCTCTCCAGAGCGCTTCGATATCAACATCCATGATGTCCTTGGTGGTACCGGCCAACTGGACGCCGTTGCGGTCGATGATGGCGATGAGATTGTCCAGCTCGTACTTGGCAGCGTTCATGGCTGCCTCCCAGATGACCCCCTCGTTGCATTCGCCGTCGCCTACGAGGCAGTAAACGTGGTGGTCCTCGCCCTTGATCTTCGCTGCCTTGGCCATCCCGCAGGCAACGGCGAACCCGTTGCCAAGGGTTCCCGACGACACTTCGATGCCGTATTGCGGGTTTCGGGTGGGGTGGCCGGCAAGGAAGCTGTTGTCGGCCTTGAAGGTGCCCATCTGTTCCTTCGTGATATAGCCCGCCTCCCCCAACGCGGAGTACAAGGCGAGGCAAGCATGGCCCTTACTCTGGACGAAGCGATCCCGGTGGGCCATCGTCGGGTTCTTCGGATCATGAGTCATGACCCCGAAGAACAGGCTCGCAACGATTTCGATGCTTGACAGGGCCGGTCCGAAGTGGGCGCCGCGGCCTCCTGCGGCGTATCCCATTTCGATGACATGCCGGCGCATCAGCGCAGCTTTCTCGTCGATCAGATCAACCGTTTCTGTATTTGCCATAGTGCGTTCTCTCCGTGCTGCTAGTTGGTGTCCGGGATTCTGAACTGATGCCCGCTGAACTGTCCGGTCGGTATTTCTGAGGCTTGCCATCTCGCGAGTTCGACCAACTTCGGGATGTCGACGCCAGTGTCGTAGCCCATCTCGGAAAGCATGAACGCCAGGTCCTCGGTCGAGAGGTTGCCGGATGCCCCGGGGGCGAAGGGACATCCGCCGAGGCCGCCGAGGGTCGATTGCACCTTGTCGACGCCGAGTTCGATGGCGGCGAGCGTGTTGACCATCCCCATGTTCCTCGTGTCGTGGATGTGAACCTGGAGGTCCAGCGACGGGTACGTGTTCCACACAGCCTCGATGATGCGGCGCACCTGGGCGGGGTTGGCGATCCCGATGGTGTCGCAGAGGTTCACGGTTCGGATTCCGATGTCGATGTAGGGCTCAAGGAACGGCACAACGTCGTCTTCGCTCTTCATGCCCTCGAACGGGCAACCGAACGTCGTGGACAGATCCAGACAGATATCCATCTGTGGGTAGGCATCCAGGATCGCCTGCAGGCCGGCGAAGGATTCCTCGTGGGTCCTTCTGATGTTGGCCGTGTTGTGGCTCTCACTCAGCGAAACGACGTAGGACACCGACTTCAGGCCGGCCTCCCAAGCCGCCGCAGCACCGCGAAGATTGGGAACCAGAGCGAACAGATCCGCATCGGGGTACTCCCCGACGACGGTTGCGGCCACTTCGCCGGCATCTCTCATTTGGGGGATCGCCTTGGGGCTGACGAAAGACGTGATCTGAACGTGTCTCAGTCCGGCATCCAGGAGTCCCTCAACAATGCGAACCTTCGTCTCCAACGGTATGTATTCGTCAACCATCTGAAAACCGTCGCGAGGCCCGACTTCATACAGTTCGATCTTGGTCATGATCCCTTCTCCAGCATGGTCCCTTGCTCCTTCAACCGCCGGTACCACCCAAACGCCGCTTCCGGTAGCTGGGGGTGGTGTCCGCCGCATTGCTCACGTGCCGTCTGCAGGTAGGCCGTCAACTGCTCCCGATAGGCTTCAGATGCGCAGTGCGCTACGAGGGCGTCCGCCCGTTCTCCGTCATCCAACCCGCGGAGGTCGGCGATACCGCGCTCGGTTACGACAACATCGACATCGTGTTCGGAGATGTCCTGGTGGGAGACCATGGGTACGATGTTCGAAATGGCTCCGCCTTTGGCCGTGGAGGGTATGAGGATCACGGACAGGCCGGCGTTCTGGGCAAAGCTCGCTCCACCTCCGATGCCGTTGACAACCCGGCTCCCGGCGATATGGCTGGAGTTCACGTTGCCGTAGATGTCAATCTCAACACCGGTGTTCAACGCAACCAGCCCCAATCGGCCGATCACTTCGGCACTGTTGGTTATGTCACCGTTGCGGATTACCAGGTGGTCGCGCAGGTTCGGAGTGTCGCGAAGGATCTCCTCCACCCTCTCGCTCATGCCCAACCCGCCGGTTGAGAGCGCCGTGGCCTTGTCGGAGACGAGGAGTTCCAGCACAGGTTCGGTGATGCCTCCGCAGTAGAACTGGAGGTTGTCGAAGCTGGACTGCTTGAACGCTTCGGCAACGGAGTCGGCCATGCTGCCGAAGCCGGTCTGGATGGGCGGTAGGAAGCCACCGGAACGTGCGGTCTCCTGTTCGAGGAGGTTCATCAGATTCTCGGCGATTGTTCTCGTCGTCGCGGTGCCTGATGGCTGCGGTCCCAGGCGTTCCGGAGTGTCGGTCTCGACGATGTACTGGATCTTCCCTGGGTCGATCGGGATTCCCGACCGTCCGATTCGCTGATTGGTGCGGACCAGCGGGATCGGTTGCGTGTTGGGCGCTGCGGCCGGGATGTACACGTCGTGGAGATCTCGTAGAACCGCTGGTTGAGCGGCGTTGATCTCGACGATGATCTCGTCGGCCGCGTCCGTCAGGTAGTGGGTCATCCCGATTGAGCTGGTGGGGATGAGATCCCCGTGGTCGTCGAACCCCAGCGCCTCGACCACGGCGACATCGATCTTCCCGAAGCTGCCGTTCCTGAGCAGCCGCGGCATCTTGCTCATCTGCTGCTCGACATAGCGCACGGAGCCGTCGTTGGCCTGCGCTGCGAGGGTGCGGCTGGCCACCATTGGTGCCCGCCGCGCAATGATCCTCTCCGCTCCGAGCGTCTCGTCCAACCACGGCACGTTGGCGCCGGTGACCAGCGTGAGCGAGAGGTCTTCACCGCTCTGATTGCGTTCAGCAAGCGCTTCGACGACAGCCTTGGGGTAGCCCGCCATCGCATATCCACTCATGGCGACGGTCGTACCGTCCCGTATCGAGGCAGCGGCCTGCTCGGCTGTTGCGGTGCGATTCTTCAAGGCGTTCTCCAGATCCCCGTTTGCGTCATCAGCGAGGGGTGAAGCCGGCGAACAGTTCCTCGTCGGTGGGTTGGAAGCTGGGGATCTCGCGGATGACCCAGGTGTTGTTCATGTAGTGCTTGAGGGCAACGTTCTCCGATATGCCGTTGCCTCCCCAGGTTCCACAACCGAGAGAGTGCGTGAACGGCATGCCGCTGACCCAGCTACCGCCGTTGGTTGCGGCCTGAGGCTGGTTGACGACCACTCGAGTCGTATAGGTCTCCAGTGCCAGCTTCTCGACGTTCTCGGGTGTTGCAGAGAAGATACCGCATGAATGCCCGTGGCCCGAGTAGGCGTGGTTCTCGTTCGTGATGCGGATCGCCTCGTCGATGCTGCGGCTCCTGTAAACCGTCGTCACGAGACTCATCTTCTCTCCGCTGAACGGAGACGCTTCGCCCGTCTTGTCCTCTTCCACCAGCAGGAAGCTGGTTCCCTCGGGGACGTCGAGGCCCGCAAGTTCCGCGATGGTGCTCACCGGCGACGCGACGACGTGCCGGTTGATGATGTGGTTGGCGGGCCACTCGGGCCAGATCGTCTTCTGCAGCTTCTCCTTCTCATCCGCGTTGAGCAGGTAAGCGCCGACCTTCCGGAACTCGGTCAGCATGTTGTCGTAGACCGACTCGTCGATCACAACGGCGTTGTCGCAGGAACAACCCGCCGCGAGGTCGAATGTCTTGCTGGCCTTGATCTTTGCTGCGGCATCGGCAAGGTCGGCCGTCTTGTCGATGATGATGATTGCGTTCCCCGCTCCCACGCCAAATGCTGGGGTTCCCGAACTGTGGGCCGCACGGACCATCGGCTGTCCGCCGGTTGCGATGACGAGGTCGCACTGCTTCATCAACTCATTGGTCTTGGGGATCGACGGATCTTCGATGGTGATGAACAGATCTTCCGGAGCGCCGTACTTCTTCATCACGGAGCGCAGGAGGTTCGTCGCTTTCAGCGTGGTGAGCTTGCTCCGGGGATGGGGGGAGAAGATGACCGCGTCCCGGGCCTTGACCACGAAGATGGCCTGCGTCAACGGATGGAACTCTCCCTGCGTGCTGGGTACCAGCGAGCCGATGACACCAACCGGTTTCGCGATGCGGACCAGTCCCTTCTCGGGGATCTCCTCGACGACACCCACACTCTTGGCGTTCTTGACGTCGTAGAAGATGCCCCGGCACTTGCCGGCGACTTTTGCAATCTTCGACGGGACGTCGCCGAGTTGGCATTCGTTGAAGGAGAACTCGGCCAACTCTTCGAGGAGTACATCGTTCGCGGCGATCTCCCAGGTGATTGCAGCGGCGAGCTCGTCCACTTTGTTCTGTGAGAACCCTTCCGCGATCTTCTGCGCCTTCCGCGCTCGACGCATCAGTTCGGAGATGTAGGCCGTCGTATCCGCATCGTTCTGGCTCACAGGTACCCTCCGCGATTCAATCGATTTCCGCCGCCTCAACTCAACACCGGCATCCGGGCCCCCAAACGAGGCCGACATGTGGTGCTGGTGACTACAACTGCACCAAGGTCCGGTAACGGATGTTCGCTCCGATACTACCGCTGCTCGTTGGAACGTTCCAATCATTTGGTTGCGCTGCCACCCGAGAAGCTATCGGCATGCTGGAGCCAGACCGGAACACCCCTGCATCAGTACTTACGTCTCGATGTGATGCCCAGGATGTTTGCCAAGCAGCGCGCGGTGACCGACCCGAAGAGAGAGGCGGTGGGCGTGCTTGGCTCGCTGGGTGCGGTCGCGGTCGCGAGAGCCGTCGGTCGGCGCCGGACGGCCGGTTGGCCAAGGGTGTGCGGTGTGACAAGACTCCACCAAGAGCAGAGGCGATGACCACCCACCTGCACCAAACAGCGGGACGTCACAGAGGCAGGCTATTGGAAAGGGCACGATGATTGCAGCAGTGTGCACACGATACGGGCCGCCCGAGGTCTTGGAGATCCGAGAAGCTGCAAAACCCGTCCCGAAACGTGGGCAGGTCTTGGTCAAGATCCACGCATCGACCGTTAGCTCCAGCGATACGTTCGTCCGGAGTGGCATCCCAGCGGCCCCACTGTCCACGAGGATGATGATGCGGCTCCTGGTTGGCTTCACTCGACCGAGGAAACGCATCCTGGGGTTGGTTCTAGCGGGTGAGGTCGAGGACACCGTTGGTTCTGTTGAAGGCTTCAGGGTCGAAGATCGCGTCTACGCGTTCACGAAGTTCCGTTTCGGAGCCTACGGGGAGTACGTCTGCCTGCCGGGAGCGAGCACTATTGGACATGCGCCCTCCAACATCAGTCTTGAGGAGGCGGCGGCTGTTCCCTATGGAGGGCTCCTTTCGCTTCACTACCTCCGGAAAGGAGCCATTCGGGCCGGCTATCGAGTGCTCATCTACGGGGCCTCGGGAGCGGTTGGAACATCGGCGGTGCAGCTCGCCAAGCACTTCGGGGCGGAAGTGACCGCCGTCTGCAGCAATGCCAACCTCGACCTTGTTCGATCACTCGGCGCCGACGCGACCATCGACTACACGAAGACCGATGTGCCCGAACCGGGCCTGGCGTAGGGCTTGATCCTCGACGCGGTCGGGAAGCGGAAGTCATCGGCGCTGAAGGTCGCCTGCAAGAACGCGATTGCGCCGGGCGGGAGGTACATCTCGGTCGACGACGGCACGCCCAAATTGCTCGCCAGCGATCTGGAGTATCTCAAGAGCGTGGTGGAAACCGGCGGCCTTCGACCGGTCATCGACCGGCGATACCCGCTCGAACAGATCCAAGAGGCCCACAGGTATGTTGACGAGGGGCACACGAAGGGCAACGTCGTCCTCACGGTGGCACACAATGAGGCGTGGTCCGAGTGAGGGCGGTGACCGACAGTCTGCGGAGGAAATCTGTGTGCACTGTCCCGCAACCTGCCGAAGGGTTTACCACTACAGTGATAGTGCAAATGCGGTGATCGGAGATGGGAGTCGGAGCGTGGCGGCGTTTCTCCTCATGTTGAGAGAAGGTCTTGAGGCGGCGATCATCGTTGCCATTCTTCTCGGCTACTTGCGTCAACTCGACAGGGGAGAGGACTCCCGATGGGTGTGGGCGGGCACCGCGTCTGCGGTTCTCGTCTCTCTCGCGGTAGGGGTCGCCTTGTGGAACACGGTCGGCGGGCTCGAGGGGGCTGCCGAGGAGATCGCCGAAGGCGTGATCGCGTTCGCTGCCGTCGGGCTTCTGACCTGGATGATCTTCTGGATGGGCCAGCAGGCACGCCACATCAAGGGACACCTTCACGATCAAGTCGACGCGGCGCTGGCAGCAGGAGGCGCCACCGCGCTCGCGCTGATCGCGTTTGTTTCGGTCCTGAGGGAAGGCGTGGAGTCCGCCCTGTTTCTCATCTCGACAACCACCGGCACGGAAGCCTCTGGATCGCAACTCGTCGGAGGCGTCGTTGGCCTCACGGCCGCGGTCGCCATTGGCGTGCTCTTCTACGCAGGGAGCAGCGCTGTTGACATCAGAGCGTTCTTCCGTATCACCGGCGTGCTCATCATTCTGTTTGCCGCAGGACTGGTGTCGAAAGGTGTCCACGAATTCCAGGAGGTCGGCCTCTTGCCGACCATCAACGAACCCGTCTGGAATCTCGGCGTGCTCGATCCCTCCACCAGCACGATCGGGAGGTTCCTCGGCAGCCTCTTCGGATGGACGCCGAGGCCCTCGCTCCTCATGGCGCTTGCATACACGGCTTATCTCATCCCAGTGCTCGTGACGTACCTCCGAATGACAACACCGGCCAGCAGCTCCGTACCTACCAGCACCGAGGCCGTCGAACCCCGCGCGTAGATGAACCGCCCAGCGGCAAGGTCGGTAGGCATCTACCAGCAATCCTGTCGCTTGTGCGATACCGTTGGGGCCTGGACTGAGGCACGCTGAGGAGAAGCGATGTCGATCCTTGTGATACTCGGCCGCTTGATCCTTGCGGCCGTATGCAGCGGGCTGATCGGCTACGAGCGAGAATCCGCCCGCAAAGCCGCCGGTCTGCGCACGTTCACCCTGGTCGGAGTAGGCGCCGCGGTTTTCTCGGTGGTTTCGATCATCGGGTTTCCCGGGCCGGACCAGTCCCGGATTGCGGCTCAGATCGTGACCGGCGTCGGGTTCCTCGGAGCGGGAGCGATCTTCCGTGATGGGGCCTTCGTCAGCGGCCTCACAACGGCTGCTGGATTGTGGGTGGTCGCTTCGATCGGGATGGCCGCAGGTTCAGGCTCCTACGAGGTGGCCGTCATCGGCACAGCCGTCACACTGGCGACCCTGTACGGACTTCGAGCGATTGATGCCGCCGTGTACCGCAAGAAGATCAAGACCCGGAGCCGTCTCGAGGTCTATCTGAACGACGTGACCAAGCTTGAAGCGCTCCTGAAATTCATTCGACGCGTCGACCCCGATGCGGAAGAGCTCGATTTCAAGCGAACCGGAGACGGTGAGGGCGTCATGGTGGTGACCTGCAATGAGGGCGACGTCGCCATGATGTCGGAGATGCTGGCTTCTCACCGCACCGTTGCGAAGGTGGAAGAGCTGCACGCGCGGTACTGGCCCCAGGGAACCGGCGACCGGTAGCACCCCTGAATTGCCCATCTCCCAGAAGTGCGCGGCGTTCTGAGGCTCCCCGATCGTGCCGCTCATGCTTTGGCAGGAGCACCGGACGTGGGCGACGCTGGGGTCGCGACGGTTTCGGTTCATGCGGCGTGCCGCCGGTCGCGTCGGCATCGGTGGGTCGGCGACATTGATGGTGCTGAATCGGACCGAAGTGCAGAGGCGTAGAGTCGTGCCTGAATCGGGGTTCGAAAAGGTTGAGGGACGGGAGACCGGTGCGCCGAAGCGGCAAATCACCGGGCTGCCCGGCCGAATGCTGGAGAACACGGTGATGTCATCGTGGGTGTCCGCCATGCGGCGGCGAAGTGCAGGGAGGCGATCATGTTGAGCACACCCCATCGGCTGAACAGTCTGGCGGTGCTGACGAGCGGGGGGGACGCGGCCGGAATGAACGCTGCGGTGCGCGCTGTTGTCCGAACGGGTCTGGATGCCGGGCTCGATGTGTTTGCCGTGTTCGAGGGTCTGCAGGGACTGGTCGATGGTGGGGAGAGGATCCGCCTGGTTGACTCGGATGATGTCGGAGGCATCCTGCAACAGGGAGGGACGGTTCTCGGTACCGCCCGATGCGCTGACTTCCGAACGCGAGAGGGGAGACGCCGGGCTGCGCGCAACCTGATTGAACGTGGCATCGATGCCCTTGTGGTCATCGGCGGCGACGGGAGCTTGACCGGGACCAACCTCTTTCGTGAGGAATGGCCCGAGCTCATCGGCGAGCTGGTCGATCGCAACGAGATCACGCAGGCGCTGGCTGACTCACATCGTGGGCTCACCCTGGTTGGAATGGTTGGTTCAATCGACAACGACATGTTCGGTACCGACATGACGATCGGTGCGGATACGGCCCTCCATCGCATCACGGAGGCGATCGATGCGATACATAGCACCGCATCGAGTCACCAACGGTCGTTCGTCATCGAGGTGATGGGCCGCAACTGCGGGTACCTGGCCCTGATGAGCGCCCTCGCGGCCGGCGCAAACTGGGTGCTGATTCCCGAAAGCCCGCCCGATACCGACGACTGGGAAGAGTCGATGTGTCGCGCGCTTACCGCAGGCCGCGGTATCGGTCGGCGTCGAAATCTCGTCATTGTCGCCGAAGGGGCCCAAGATCTTCATGGGAATCCCATCACGGCGCAGCACGTCAAAGAGGCAATCGAGGAGCGCCTCGGAGAAGACACCCGCGTGACGAGCCTCGGGCACGTGCAACGAGGCGGGTCTCCGAGCGCCTTCGACCGGTACCTCAGCACCGTGCTCGGATATGCCGCCGTCGAGCAGGTTGTGACGTCTCCGGGTGGTGAGGCGCAACTCATCGGGATTCGAGGGCACC
>Ga0316197_10001835_pt1 | contig 15072 bp, 13 predicted proteins | sample OudBiesiAoxic_MG_FD_204939 | JGI IMG/M metagenome (GOLD analysis project Ga0316197, IMG submission 204939) | Coastal sediment microbial communities from Oude Bieten Haven, Netherlands - site A oxic | ecosystem: Environmental > Aquatic > Marine > Coastal > Sediment | place: Netherlands...
GCCTCAGTGAGCTAAAGGACGCTATGGATCCGGGCCGACTGGAACAGGAAGTTGTCATTTTCGCCAACAAATCAGATGTTGCCGAAGAACTTGACCGGCTTGAGTCGCATATCACAGAGACCCGACATGCCTTAAGCTCAATCAAACCCGTCGGCCGCAGGCTGGATTTTCTGATGCAGGAAATGAACCGCGAAGCCAATACACTCGGTTCAAAATCATCAGATATCCGCGTTACCAACGTTTCAATTGAATTAAAGGTTTTAATTGAACAGATCAGAGAACAAATACAGAATATTGAGTAAACACTTTCTTTAAACTGAATCTATGCATAAAACTCGACATCCAGTAATTCTGATCATTTCTGGTCCTTCCGGTGCCGGAAAATCCACTTTGTCTCATGCCCTGATAGACGCTGTCCCTGACACTGTTATTGCAGTGTCGCATACCACGCGAAAACCGCGGCCCGGCGAAGAAAATGGCATAGATTATTTTTTTGTCAGCCAGCCGGATTTTCTGAATTTGATTAACAGCGGAGACATGCTGGAATACGCTGAGGTGTATGACAACCTCTACGGCACGTCTCGTGAATGCATAGATCAGCCCTTTAGCGAAGGGAAAAACATCATTCTGGACATCGACTGGCAGGGAGCACGGCGCATTAAAGCAATCTATCCTGATGCAATTAGCGTGCAGATACTGCCGCCAGGGGAAAAGGAGTCTGAGAAACGGTTAATCTCCCGTCAGCAGGATTCAAAACAAACGATTATGGCAAGAATGGCAACATACAAAGAACAAATGTCTCACCAGGATGAATACGACCATATAATCGTTAATGACGACCTTGCAGAGGCAACCCGGCAACTAATAAGTATTCTGCCACTTAGTTAGACTATCATGCCCTTTATAAGTTAGAATCATGTGTTCCACTGAATTTTTTAAGGGTATATTGTTAAATGGCACGAATTACTGTTGAAGACTGTCTCGAAAATGTTGATAACCGATTTAATCTTGTCCTCATTGCAGCCAAGCGTGCGCGGCAACTTGCAGAAGGCTATCAAAGCGAACTGGATGTTGAAAACGATAAAAACACAGTACTTGCTCTCCGTGAAATCGCTGCTGGCCATATCAATAGCGATATCCTTATTGATGTGCCGGAACCAGAAGAAACAGCTGAAGACCTGTTTCTTTCCGATAGCATCGAAACAGAAGTCTCTGGCGAAACTGATCAGGATATAGCGGCAAATGCTGATTCCATCGCTAAGGAAACGCCACCCGCCGACGCATGAACCTGTCCCGTCCTTCGGGCCTGGGCGGGATCTTAAATTTCAGGACATTGAGGGCCTGCTTGAGACCTACCTGAGCAAGCGAGAGATCGCAAATATCTACCGTGCCTACATTTTTGGCTATCAGGCACACGCCGGACAACGGCGTGCAAGCGGTGAATCCTACATATCACACCCTGTTGAAGTTGCCAGGATACTGGCTGGCCTGCACATGGACAGCAAGGCCATTTCTGCCGCCATCCTGCACGACGTCATCGAAGATACACCTACTGCAAAAAAACAACTGACCAAAGGCTTCGGCAAAGAAGTTGCTGAACTGGTAGATGGTGTAAGCAAACTTAGTAAAGTCAGCTTTACTGACCAGGCAGAGGTACAGGCAGAAAGTTTCCGAAAAATGCTGATGGCCATGACTCGTGATATTAGGGTTATTATGATCAAACTGGCTGATCGGCTACACAATATGCGGACCCTGGGTGTCATGCGTGAGGATAAACGCAAACGCATTGCAAAAGAAACCCTCGAAATATATGCCCCTATCGCCAGCCGTCTGGGTATTCAGGGTTTCAAACACGAACTGGAAGATCTGAGTTTCAAGGCGATCCACCCAAAGCGTTATAACGCTCTCGAAAAGGCTGTCAAACATAGCAGAGGTCATCGAAAGGGCCTGTTAAAAAAGATCGAGCACTCGATCGAAAAGCGAATGAAGCAGGATGGCGTCACTGGAAAAATATCCAGTCGCGAAAAACATCTGTATGGCATTTACACGAAGATGAAGAAAAAAGGCCTGTCATTTGATGAAGTATTTGATGTCTATGCAATTCGGATAGTGACCGACTCTATAGATAGCTGCTACCGCATACTCGGCGTGCTACATAGCCTATATTCCCCAATACCGGGCCGCTTTAAAGACTATATCGCCATTCCAAAAGCCAACGGTTACCAGTCACTGCATACCGTCCTTGTCTCGCCCTATGGAGTGCCGATTGAAGCTCAGATCCGTACTGACCAGATGGACCAGATTGCAGAGGCGGGTATAGCCGCACACTGGCTGTATAAGTCCGGCAAGGTACAGAAAGAGACAAGTAACTGGATAAGCGGTTTGCTAGATCTGCAGAAACAGGCAGGTAATTCAAAAGAATTTCTCGAGAATGTCAAAATTGACCTGTTTCCGGAAGAGGTTTACGTTTTTACTCCGAAGGGAGAAATCATTGTACTGCCGCGAGGCTCATGCCCTGTTGATTTTGCCTATGCCGTCCATACTGATGTTGGAAACACCTGTGTTGCCGCTCGCGTGAATCACCACTATGTTCCATTGCAAACACAGCTACGCAACGGCAATACAATTGAAATTACTACCGACAAAAAAGCGATACCTGACCCGGGCTGGTTAAATTTTGTTTCAACAGCAAAGGCCCGTTCAAGTATCAGGCATCATTTAAAACATCTACAAAGACGTAAAGCAAGAAAGCTCGGGGAAAACTTAATCAACAAGGCTCTTCATACTTATGCCCTGTCACTCAGTACGGTTGATGAGAAACGAATGGAAGCATTGTTAAAGGAAATCAATTTAAAAACCAGGGAGCTGCTCTATGAAGATGTAGGGCTTGGAAATCGAATGGCACCACTGGTCGCGAGACAGCTTGCACCTCTACTGGACGAAACTGCCAGTAGTGACACAACACCGAGTGCCCGCAACAAGGGAGTACGCCCACTGGGTATTGCCAGCGATGAAGGAATGGTGATACATCTGGCAAAATGTTGCCGTCCTATTCCCGGTGATCGAATTCAGGGCATTGCTACAGCTGGACGCGGGATAGTTATTCATCGTCCGGAATGCCCCAATATAAGTGAATTTCGCAACAGACCGGAGCGCCTGATAGATGTGCAATGGGATACAGGTCCAAGAAATGTATTTCATGTCATCATCCAGATCAATTCCGTAAACAGGCGGGGTGCACTGGCCACATTGGCTTCTACCTTCGCCGACGCTGGCTGCAATATTGATCATATTGACATGGATGATCGTGATGGCAACACCAGCTCACTGGAATTTCTTATTAGTATTAAAGATACAAAACACCTTGAAAAAGTCCTGCAAACAATCCGCGATATAGACTTTGTCCTCGATGCAGAACGAAAGTTCACCTAACGAATTCATGAAGCAACAACAGTGACTACCTAAGCAACAGTAAATTATTTCTCATCATAATTCTTACAGGAATCACAGAATGTCAGAAAAGAAATCTCGTCAAGTTATAACCACTAACAACGCACCTGAAGCAATCGGCACCTATTCACAGGCAGTAAAAACAGGCAGCACAGTTTACCTGTCCGGCCAGATACCGCTGATTCCTGAGACTATGGAGATCATCAGTGATGACATATCTGATCAAATTAACCAGGTGTTTAAAAACCTTTCTGCAGTTGCTGCAGCTGCAGATGGCAGTCTCGATGATATTGTAAAGCTAAATGTTTTCCTGACTGACCTGAGCCACTTCCCAATAGTCAATGAAATTATGGCTACATATTTTAACCAGCCTTATCCAGCTCGTGCAGCTATCGGTGTTGCAGCGCTGCCCAAAGGCGCAGCAGTTGAAATGGACGCGATATTGGAGCTTGGATGAAATTGTTCATCATGCATGATTGATTTTTTGTGCTGGCGCACAGCTGATTTGCATTCTTTTTCTACTTTATGATATCGCATGGCAGTGTTTTTCGCCCTTTATGGGCGAGTGGCTTTTCTTTGCTTATCCAAAGAAAAGTCACCAAAAGAAAAGATACCCAACATGCTCGCCCTGCGGGTTCCCTGCGATGCTCGAATGAGCCGGCGGGAGGTTGAGAATCAAAGGCAAGGATTAATGACAAAAGACTAAAGATAACCAGTCTTCGTCATTCCGGCATGGTTCTTGCCGGAAACCATTCTTTAAAGATTCTGGATACCGGCCTGCGCCGGTATGACGGCTGTGTGGTCGTGAGGATTGTTCTTTCGTGTGAGGTGTCAGCGGGCCGGTGTTGACCTGGGTTTTGATCTTAAAATCCCTTTTGTGTTGTCGAGCACTGCAGGCTTAGAGCGGACAAGAGCGAGGACTGTCTGAGCGTAGCGAGTTCCGCAGCGCCGCTCTACGCTGAAGCGCACAGAGCAGCCGAAGGCCAACACGATAGGGTGGCCTTTCTTTTGGTACCTTTTCTTTGGCCACTCAAAGAAAAGATACTCGCCCATAAAGGGCGAAAAAATGAGTTAAGACTTCATCGCAGATGAAAAAGAAAATCGATCAGCCGTGCGCCAGCACAAACAATTCAATAATGTGGCGGCAACTCGATGCCGTCACCTGCATCTCCCTGGGCACCCCGAAGCTCTTCAAGCATTTCTTTCAGGCGCAGTATCTCCCGCTGCAGCAGGTCAATTTTTGACTGCTGCCTGACAACGGTCATATTAATAGTGTCAAGGCTATCTTCCTGGAATGCCAAACGGGCCTGGAGATCCATGATTGTTTCTTGCAATACTTTCTCATTCATTTCATTCATGATACAGAGAGAGGGTTAATTAAATTGCCTGGCTACATATTACTGATTGGAAAAGCAAAAGCAGCAATAACTGGTTTTTCCAATATAAACCTTACGTATAAATACTTCAGCACATCTGCTCACTGACCGAAATCGACAAAGGGCATTAATGAGACATATAGAATAAAAATAATAATGGCCAGGTAGCCAATAAAACGCAGAGGATGATCAAGAATTCTTTCAAGCAGGCTCTCCTGCTCACCGTTTAAGCGGCTCCGGCTATATTCCTCTTGTGCTTTCTGTCGGCGTTGTTGCTGGTATTCATTTAGTAATGTATGTGCCTCAGGGAGCTGCTGCTGATCTGTTAACCATATAGCTCCAGCGGATATCATCCAGTTGCCAGGTGCGGTCACATAATGAGATATATTATTCTGGTCAAGCAAGGCACAGATTTCTTCCTGCTCATCTTCCGGTACACCTCGCATCGACATTAAGTGTATCGCCATCTATATTAAACCCTGAGTAGAATCTGTCACATACCAGTGCCGAATTGGTCCGTTCACAGAGATGTAAGCTCTTTACAAAAATAGGCATTATCACTGTCTCCGCAACAATTGCCAAGTTGTATGAGCTTTACCTGTCGCCTGATCAATATACTAAAAGTTGCCTATCCTCTTGCCCGGGCATCCATAAAAGCCTGCTCAGATATTTTATGGTAGCTGACTACTTTGTCGCGATAGGACTTAAATGACTGGTAAACTTTTGCTGAATAAGGATCACGCGCTGCCAGCTCCTCAACCACCTCATCAGACAGTTTTTTTAAATCTGATAAGACATCATCCGGGAATTTTCTTAAATCAACCTTATGTGTATTGACCAATATCTGTAATGCATCATTATTCCTTGTTGTGTATTCAGCCAGCATATCCTGGTTAGCCACACGACAGGCATTCATTACGATAACCTGTAAATCAGCAGGCAGACTTCTCAATGCCTTCTTATTGATAATAGCTTCAAGAGTAGGGCCCGGTTCATGCCAGCCAGGGTAGTAGTAGTGTTTAGCAGCCTTATAAAACCCGAAGGCCAGGTCATTATATGGCCCAACCCACTCTGTAGCATCGATAGTGCCTGATTTCAGGGCTGTAAACAGTTCTCCTCCTGGCAGGTTGACAGGAGTTCCGCCTGCTCTCTTTAATACTTCTCCTCCTAGCCCGGGTATACGCATCTTCAGGCCCTTGAGATCATTTACACTATTAATCTCCTTATTGAACCAGCCCCCCATCTGCACGCCTGTATTGCCGATTGCTGCGGGCACCAGGCCAAACTGATCATACAGTTCAGTCCATAACTGCATTCCGCCACCATGGTACAGCCAACCATTCATTTCCTGTGCTGTCAGGCCAAATGGAACGGCAGAAAAAAACTGTGTTGCTTCACTTTTACCTTTCCAGTAGTAAGCGCCGCTGTGTCCCATCTCAGCAGTACCATCATAAACTGCATCAAACACTTCCAGCGCCGGCACCAGTTCCTTGGCGCCGTAGACCTTTACGGTTAGCCTGCCACCACTCATCTCTCCAATTAGTTTTGCCAGAAAATTAGCACCTGTACCGAGGCCGGGAAAATTTTTTGGCCATGAAGTCACCATCTTCCACTGGATGCTGGAACCTGCATGAACCGCTGGTGAAGACAACACAGTGCTGCCCAGGGCAGCACTGGCCAGACCTGATGATTTAATAAATTCTCGTCTTTTCATTTATCTTTGTTATGCAAGTTTAATGCAGACACCATTATCTTCATTTCGAGATTGATCAGCAGCAGCCTCTACCCGGTCAAATAGGCTTTGCATATCTTCACCTCGCTGAAACTCCGTCATCCCGATCCATACTGAAACTTGTCCTGTAGTAACCGCGTTATTGCTTTGCTGCAGGCTCTCCCTCAGCCTGCCAGCAACAATAGCGGCTCCTTCTAAATCAGACTCTGGCAGCAGAACCATAAATATATTATCTCTAAATCGGCCAATTCTGTCCGGCAGCCTGAGGGACTCTGTCATTAAGCCCGCCATATTAATCATTGCATCATCTGCTGCCGTTTTTTCCAGAGCATCCAGGCCATCAACTTTTATCATTCCTATGGACAATTTATGTCCATAGCGATCTGCTAACGCCATCAGTTCAAGAATACTGATGGTAAGCCCAGTTTCATTTGATGTCCGGGTCAAGGCATCAATATTTGGAATCTGGATGGGTTCATTATCAACTGCAATCGCAGGTGCTTCTTCTTCGATAGCTTCATCCTTTACTACGTCAGGCTTATTCACAATAAACAGGAAAAATATGCCGATACCAACAATCAAACCGCGCAGGATGCCTAATACCAGTCCATTTACGCTGCTATCTTTTCCAGCGAATGCAGTGAATAAATATTCCGCCAGCTCGACGGCTACGACAATCAGTAATATTTTGAAAGCAACAGTGAGAAAACATTTACTCCCGCTACTCTTATTTCCGCAGATCTTATGATTCACTATTATCCTCCTTACAAACGAGTAAGTTTGGCAAACGAAAGCACCAGCCATTTTATACCGGCGTACTCGAAATTCACCTGTACACGTGTATGCTCGCCATTGCCTTCAACGTTCATGATAACGCCTTCTCCAAATTTATCATGCAAAACCCTTGCGCCCAGCGGCAGATCACCTGCTGAAGAGCCAGGCAATGCTGAATTTTCTGTATCATACTGTTGATGCCCTTGCCATGCTGCCTGGTACCCACCTGTGCGCGTTCTAACTTCTTCGATAGCTTCAGCTGGTATCTCCTGTAAAAACCTTGATGGAGTGGTGTAGTTTTCACGCCCATATAATCTTCGCACTTCAGCATAGGTAATATACAGTTGCTTCATAGCACGCGTCATCCCAACATAGCAAAGCCTGCGCTCCTCTTCCAGCCGTGCAGGATCATTTAACGCATGCTGGGAAGGAAAAAGGCCTTCTTCCATGCCACTGAGGAATACCAGCGGGAATTCAAGCCCCTTGGCGGAGTGCAGACTCATCAGTTGCACACAATCTTCCCATGCCTCTGCCTGCCCCTCTCCTGCCTCAAGTGCCGCATGAGCCAGAAAGGCCGACAGGGGCTCCATTTCTTCTTCCTCATCCTGATAATAATTGCGTGCTGCAGTCACCAGTTCTTTCAGGTTCTCTACACGCGTTTCTGCTTTTTCCCCTTTTGCATTGCCATGGAATGCGAGTAGATCCGTCTGTCCCAGCATATGCTCAACCTGTTCAAACAGCTCGAGTTCTGACATCTGCGTGGCGATTGCATCAATCAGTTCCAGAAAACTACGCAGGGCGTTCGCTGCACGTGCAGTGAGATTATTGCCCTGTATAAGTTCGCTGGCTGAATGCCACATTGTTTGAGAATTAGCTCTGGCATGCTGCCTGACGATATCAAGTGTGCGGTTTCCTATTCCTCTGGTTGGCACGTTTACGATACGCTCAAAAGAGGTATCGTCATCATGATTCAAGGTCAGCCGCAGGTAGGCGAGAGCATCCTTGATTTCAGCACGCTCGAAGAATCGCAGCCCGCCATAGACCCTGTATGGTACAGCGGCATTAAACAACGCCTCCTCAAAACTGCGACTCTGTGCATTCGAGCGATAAAGAATCGCCACTTCGGAACGTAAATTACCCTCTTCTACCCAGTTTTTAATACGATCGACGCTAAAGCGGGCCTCGTCAACCTCATTAAATGCAGCATAAAGCCTGATCAGGTCGCCATCTTCACCATCTGTCCAGAGTGTTTTTCCCATCCTGCCTTGATTACGGCTGATGACCGCGTTGGCAGCATTCAGGATAGTGGATGTAGATCGATAGTTTTGCTCCAGACGGACCATTTCAGTGCCACTGAAATCCTTCTCGAACTTTCGAATATTTTCTACCTCTGCCCCGCGCCAGCTATAAATCGACTGATCATCGTCGCCAACAACCATGATGTTTGATCGAGGCCCGACAAACTCTTTCAACCAGCGGTACTGAATATTATTGGTGTCCTGGAATTCATCCACCAGCACTGCACGGAAACGTTCACGGTAACGAAGCCTTAATATTTCGTTGTTATGCATCATTTCCCATGAACGCAATAACAATTCAGCAAAGTCGACTATCCCTGCCCGTTGGCAATACGCTTCATATTCCTGGTATACCCTGGTCCATTGCTGCTGCTGTGGATCATGTCCCGCCTGCACATCACGCGCCCTGCGGCCCGCTTCTTTGTGATGATTTATGAAAATCTGACCCTGTTTCGGTTGCCAGTAGGAATCATCCAGTTCCATACTTGTAATCAAACGTTTGATCACACGCTTTTGGTCATCGCTGTCAATGATCTGGAAATTTTCCGGCAGACCTGCTTCCTGCCAGTGTGCCCGCAGCAACCTATGCGATAACCCGTGGAATGTTCCCATCCACATACCTGCAACCGGAAAACCCAGCATCTGTTCGATGCGCCCACGCATTTCACTGGCCGCTTTATTGGTAAAAGTCACGGCCAGTATAGACAGTGGCGAATAGGAAAAGGCCTGGACCAGCCAGGCTACACGATGTGTTAATACTCTTGTTTTGCCGCTACCTGCACCTGCGAGCACCAGCAATGGCCCTTCATCTGCTGCAACAGCCTTTCGTTGCGGTTCATTCAGCCCATCAAGCAGGTGAGAAACATCCATTATTCAGCTATTTACTCAACCGTCACAGACTTTGCCAGATTGCGCGGCTTATCGACATCGGTACCTTTAATCAGGGCCACGCGATAAGCTAGAATCTGCAGAGGGATAGTAAATATAATCGGTGCAATAATGTTATCAACGGGAGCCACTTCAATAACAGTAAGCCCATCCTCTTCTTTGAAACCTGTACCGGGGTCAGCGAAAACAATCAGCTCTCCACCTCGTGCCCTGACTTCCTGAATATTTGATTTCAACTTTTCCAGTAATTCGTTATTTGGAGCTACAGCTATTACAGGCACCTCGCTATCTATCAGTGCCAGCGGCCCATGCTTGAGTTCTCCGGCCGGATAGGCCTCGGCGTGAATGTAGGATATTTCTTTAAGCTTTAAAGCACCTTCCATTGCGATGGGAAAATGTGTTCCTCTGCCAAGGAAAAGGGCGTGTTTTTTATTGGCAAATTTTTCAGCTATTTTAGTAATCTTCGCATCAAGCTCAAGAGCTTCAGATATTTTCGAGGGGACGCTTCTTAATTCACTGACGATTCTCTCTTCCTGTTTTTTGCTTAGTGAATTGCGCTGACCCAGGGCAATAACCACCTGCATCAAAGCAATCAACTGTGTAGTAAATGCCTTGGTTGATGCAACGCCTATCTCGGGACCAGCATGGGTCAATAGCATCATATCCGACTCGCGTGTTAGTGAGCTTTCAGCAACATTACATACACACAAGGAGTGCTGATAACCAATCTCCTTCGCATATTTCAGCGCGGCCAGGGTATCCGCAGTTTCTCCAGATTGAGAAATAGTAATTACCAGGCAGTTTTCCGGCACCACGTGGGATCGATAACGAAACTCACTTGCCACTTCTACGGAAGTTGCCACACCAGCAAGCCCTTCCATCCAGTAGCGCGCTACCAGCCCTGCGTGATAACTGGTGCCACAGGCAATAATCTGGACGTTTTTAATAGTATTGAAAATTTCATCGGCATGGTGCCCGAACGTTGCCGCTAACAGGTGATTGCCTGATAAACGTCCTTCCAGGGTGTCACTGACTGCAACAGGCTGCTCATAAATTTCTTTCAGCATGTAATGCCGATATTCGCCAAGGTCGACCGAGTCTGAACTTAGTTTGCTTTTATGAACCGCTCTTTCAACCTGCTTACCATTAACGTCAGTAATCTGCACATCTTCGGTTGTGATGCACGCAACATCGCCTTCTTCAAGAAAGATGAAGTTGCTTGTTTTTGAAATTAGGGCAGAGACATCGGAAGCGATAAAGTTCTCACCATCACACAAACCGATGACCAATGGGCTGCCCTTACGGGCTACGACCAGGTTATCCGGCTCAAGGTTGCTGATAACAGCCAGGGAGTATGCGCCTTCCAGTTCCTTGACGGTTTGCTGTAAAGCGCTAAAAAGGTCAGCTGATTGTTCGAGATTATGGTGAACCTGGTGGACAATAACCTCGGTATCAGTATTCGAAGTAAACCTGTAACCCAGCTTCTCCTGAGAAGCCCTCAGTGACTCGTGGTTTTCGATGATGCCATTATGCACAAGTCCCACTGTCTCGTTGCAGATGTGCGGGTGGGCATTTTCTTCGGTTGGTTTGCCATGGGTTGCCCAGCGCGTGTGAGCGATTCCAATATTACCTATCATTTCTTTATCGCTGGCGACCTTTTTCTTGAGCGCAGCCACTCGACCTGTCGAACGTTTACGGAGGATTTTGCCATGGTCGTTCAGCAGAGCCAGTCCAGCTGAATCATAACCACGATATTCAAGTCTGACCAAGCCATCAAGCAAAGTGCCTGTAACATCAATTTTAGAAACACCGGCAGTAATTCCGCACATTTTCTCGGCGCCCCTTTTAAGCCTTATTTTTGACTGGTCGCTGCCAGCCTTTTCTTGTTTTTTGTTCTGCTCGGCTTAGTGTCAATTCATTATCAGGTGCATTTTGTGTGATAGTCGAACCGGCACCGATAGTTGCTCCTTTACCAATCTCAACCGGAGCTACCAACTGGCTATCCGAACCGATAAAGGCATTATCACCGATGATTGTCTTAAACTTGTTGGCGCCGTCATAATTACAGGTAATCACACCTGCCCCGATATTCACATCCGCACCGATTTCTGTATCTCCGATATACGAAAGATGATTCACCTTGCTGCCGCTGCCAACCTGGCTTTTCTTGATTTCTACAAAATTTCCAATATGGGCCAAGCTGGCGATCTCTGATTCAGGCCTGATGCGGGCAAACGGACCAATTATGGCGAGCTCTCCAATACTTGAATCTTCCAGAATACAGTTTGCTTTTATTTCAACATCATCCCCGATTGTCATATTTCTAAGCAGTGTATTCGGTCCTACAGACACCCGGTCGCCAAGAGTAACATCTCCTTCAATAATGACATTTATGTCAATTGAGCAATCTTTACCATGCTTGAGACTGCCGCGTATATCAAAACGATTCGGATCACAGACAGTCAAACCTGCCTGTAAATAGCGCTTAGCTTGCTGCTGTTGATATATACGCTCAACTTCTGACAGGTTCTGCCTGTCATTAATCCCTAAAATTTCTGAATTATCCACTGGCTGGCATGTTTCTACCGGCACGCCATCGGCAACTGCCATGGCAAATATATCTGTCAGGTAAAACTCACCCTGTGCGTTCTCACATTCCAGCTTTGACACCCATGACTTGAGCCTTGCTGCAGGCGCAGCAAGAAAACCGGTATTGATCTCATTGATTTCACATTGTTCCGGAGTTGCGTCCCTGTGCTCAACAATTGATTGAAAGCATTGGTTGCTGTCACGCAGAATACGGCCATATGAACCACCATCCTGTAAAAAAGCAGTCATCAATGCAACAGACTGTTCACCACAAGCCTGTAATAGCGCATTAAGAGATTCTTTTGAAATAAGCGGCACATCACCATACAAAACGATAATTGTTGACTCATCTGAGACATGCGACATTGCAATATCAACTGCATGCCCAGTTCCATTCTGTTCTGCCTGCAAAATCCAGTTTACGTCATCATTCTGGATTTTTTCTCGCAGCAGATCACCGCCATAACCGTAGACCACATGCAGTCGATCTGCACCTAGCTCATGACAGGTGTCCAGAACATGCTGCAACATGGGCTTACCAGCCACTTCATGCAGTACTTTGGGAAGACTTGATACCATGCGCGTGCCTTTACCGGCAGCAAGAATGATGACTTCTAACATACTTAAGACTCTTCACTGGGAACGGATTTTGAACGGCTAACTATATCTTATTTCGGGTCCAAGTTCCTGTAATACGGGTGCTTACTGTTTTACCAACAGCTGTTTTTTTCTTTAGTTTCATTGCAAGTAGCAGGCTGATATCGACAGTTTTTTGTGATGATTTCCATTTATAAATTTCTTTTTTTACATCGCTTCAATTCTTATTGCCTATTGTGATAGAGCATTACTTTGTTTTTCGCCGATAAAGGGCGAAATCTATGGCCGTGCGCTAGCACAATTAATATAAAGAAAATCACACGTACAAGAGTGTGAAAAAAATCATGAAGAAAGTACATCTAGCCCAGGAAGGGCAAAGAAAACGCCACTGGGACACCGTATCGATGGGCTCTGTTTGATTAAGACAATTGTTACAGTCCAGTTGACCGTTAGCCCTGTAAAAGAAGGATAGCCATTGGCTGTCAGGATTCCACCTACACTGCTAGAAGTGGCTTATCTCTTTTCGCGCAGCTTACGAATCATGTTCAACTGCGCAACGGCTTCTGCCAGTTCAGCCTGGGCAAGGGCGAAGTCCATATCCGCTTTTTGATCCTGCATGGCTTCTTCTGCCTGGCGCTTCGCTTCCAGTGCAACTGACTCATCGAGGTCTTTGGCACGAATAGCCGTATCACTAAGCACGGTAACGACATGCGGCTGTACTTCCAGGATACCGCCAGAAACAAAGAAATGCTGTTCATTTTCTCCTTCTTCAGAGCGAACAATAATCTCTCCAGGCTTGATCTCACCTATCAGCGGGGTATGGCGAGGGTAGATACCTACCTCACCGCTAACCAGCGGTATAAAGACAGACTCTATCGTACCGGAGAAGATTTCTTCTTCTGCGCTAACGATATTGAGATGCATAGTCATGGCCATTGCCTACTTCCTCAATACACTTACAGGGTTTTGGCCCGTTCAACAGCTTCGTCAATAGAACCAATCATGTAGAATGCCTGTTCAGGCAGGCTGTCATATTCACCATCAACAATGGCACGGAAACCTTTAATAGTATCTTTGAGCGATACATATTTACCTTCTGTGCCAGTAAAGACTTCTGCAACAAAGAAGGGTTGTGAAAGGAAGCGCTGAATCTTCCTGGCACGACTTACAATAAGTTTGTCTTCTTCTGATAATTCATCCATACCCAGAATAGCAATAATATCCATCAGCTCTTTGTAACGCTGCAGTGTTGCCTGAACATCACGCGCTACCTTGTAATGCTCTTCACCAATGATATTCGGATCTAGCTGGCGTGAGGTGGAATCAAGTGGATCTACTGCAGGGTAGATGCCAAGCTCAGCAACCTGGCGCGACAGTACGACTGTCGCATCAAGATGCGAGAATGTTGTAGCTGGTGATGGATCCGTCAAGTCATCGGCAGGCACGTATACGGCCTGAATAGAGGTAATGGATCCTGTCTTTGTTGATGTGATACGCTCTTGCAGGCGCCCCATTTCCTCTGCCAGGGTTGGCTGATAGCCTACCGCAGATGGCATACGTCCTAACAGCGCCGATACTTCTGTACCCGCCAGGGTATAGCGATAGATATTGTCGATAAACAGTAGTACATCAGATCCTTCATCGCGAAAATTCTCAGCGATGGTCAAGCCTGTAAGCGCAACGCGCAAACGGTTACCAGGCGGTTCGTTCATCTGACCGTAGACCAGTGCCACTTTATCGATTACCTGTGACTCCGTCATTTCGTGATAGAAATCATTACCTTCACGCGTACGTTCACCAACACCGGCAAACACTGAATAGCCACTATGCTCGATAGCAATGTTTCGGATCAGTTCCATCATGTTTACGGTCTTGCCTACACCGGCGCCACCAAACAAACCAACCTTGCCACCCTTGGCGAACGGACAAACTAAATCGATTACCTTGATTCCAGTTTCAAGCAGTTCATCACTGGCAGCCTGTTCTGCATAGCTTGGTGGCTCACGATGAATAGGCATCATTTTCTCTGCGCCAACGTCTCCTTTTTCATCGATTGGCTGACCCAGCACATCCATGATGCGTCCCAGGGTTTTCTTGCCAACCGGGACTGATATTGGAGCACCTGTATCGGTGACTGATAAATGACGCTTCAGTCCATCAGAACTACCCATGGCGATACAGCGAGCAACACCATCACCAATCTGCTGTTGAACTTCCAGCGTCAGTCCTGACTCATCAACAACAAGAGCATTGTAGACTTGTGGGATCGAGTCAGCAGGAAACTCTACGTCGACTACTGCGCCAATAATTTGTACAACTTTTCCAGAACTCATTTACCGGTTCCTCAGGATTAATCTATATACTTGTC